>Ga0214923_10006033_pt1 | contig 13795 bp, 12 predicted proteins | sample LL1510_MetaG_FD_177993 | JGI IMG/M metagenome (GOLD analysis project Ga0214923, IMG submission 177993) | Freshwater microbial communities from Lake Lanier, Atlanta, Georgia, United States - LL-1510 | ecosystem: Environmental > Aquatic > Freshwater > Lake | place: USA: Georgia | collected... | reverse complement strand
AAGGATTATCCTCATAAATGTAATTACAATAAGATAAAAGCAACTTTGCGCGCTAAGGGCTTTCGGCAGCTGGTAGAGGGATTTCATGAAGTATGGGAAAAAATATAGAATAATATATAGCATTCATGAGCCTGATAAAAGGATATAACTCATATATAATGAGTCCTTATGATATTAGACCAACGAACATTTCAAATCGGCACTACTCTCTTATTCTAAGTGCCGGTTTGAAATGTTCGTTGGTCTAAATGAAAACCTTTCCACACAACAGATACATGTCAAATAAAAATCTCCCAAAACATCAAAAATATAAATCCACCTATAAACCAAATGATATTTTCTGGGGACTCGGCGTTGAACATGAGACATACATAGAATCCTGTCAAACTACACGGACCATCAATCAGTCCGATGCGCTTACATTACAGAAGCCCGAACGATATTCGGTGGCCTATTATAAGTCCTATAAACCACCTGCCCTCATAGATGGTATTTCTAATTTTTTCACAGATATATCCCAGGTCGATATACCAATTCTTCTGAATTCTCACGCTTTTACTAAAACAGACCTTCAATGCCAGGCAGAGACTACATACGAAAAACAGCCGCAGCCTAACCCCAAATTTAACGGAGAATCGTTTCATGCATTTGCCCAGAAGTCCCAGCCCTGGTTTAGGGAGCAATTTGACCGCATCTATCTTTTCGACGGAGACACAGTTGAATTTACGACTCTTAATTTCTATAAAGCAACACCTAAACAAGTTGTTCAAGAGCTGGAGCAGCAACACAGGGAGTTTGAGGCTAATCTCAATGGACTCCCCTGGCAAGATTGCTCACAATCTCGAGTTGCTTCCCTGGCGCCTTTTTGTATCCAGCGCCAAAATCATCCATTTGCAACATACACGACGAACTTGGCAAATATTTCCATGTTTAATAATGGAACTATTCACGTCAATATAACACTTCCTACTCAGTTGGACGCGTCAGCTCAGATACTGGACTGGGGAGAATTTGAGAGGAAACACAGGGCGCTTGCCAGACTTATTCAGTGGTTTGAGCCATTTATGATTGCAGTCTATGGAACACCAGATCCATTTTCAGGAAAGTCCCAAGGTCGACCTTATAGGTTTGGCGCATCTTCTCAGAGACTAGCCGTCAGTCGCTATATAGGTCTGGGGACGTATGATACTGTGCGTATGTCGACAGGCAAGATTCTACAAATCCCAAGGAATTCTCTACCTTGGGAAATATCGACCAGCAAAGGCGGTTGGTATCCTGATGGACAAGAATGGGCATATGAGCCGATGGAATTGATAGGTTTGGATATAAATTTCAATAAACATCAAAATCATGGACTGGAGCTTCGGTTCTTTGATGCTCTTCCTATGAAGTCCCTGGGAGAAGTATTGGAGACAATAGTGGATTTAGGAAAATTGGTTGAAATAGGTTTTGTTGAGTCAGTGCCGATGCCTCAGTTGAATGATTTATGGAAAAAACTGGCAAGAGGTGCATTAGAATATGGTGCGGATTTTCGAATTAGTTGCGATGAATATAATGTATTTATTGTGAAAATATTAGGTGTTGAAGATAAATCTATTAGATGTTTGGAGGGAACATTGACACTTCGAGATGCGTATTATAATATGCGTAAAATTTTGCGAAATTCTGGTGTCGAAAAAGAGTTTGAAAGACGGATTGTTGAGGAGACGAATCTCGAAAAAAATGCGAAATGTTGTGGTTTTTGGTAAGTAGAATCAATTAATAAGTATTTACAATTTTTCTGAAATTTTCTGTTAAAATCTCCCCGGCATCCTGGGGCATCCTGGCGGGCATCCTGGCGGGCATCCTGGCTGGCATCCTGGCTGGCATCCTGGCTGGAATTCTTCCGGCATTCTGAAAGGTCTTAAAGTATTTTAGTTTGAATTTCGGTGAAATATAATGCTATTATGCGTCTATTTGAGGCAATATTTGAGATAGGGGTGATTAAAAAAGGTTAAGTTCCGAAATTATTTTCTCTCGTAGAAATACAAAGATAATATGAGCATCTCAACAGCTACTGGTAGTTATATTTCACCTGTGTTGGCCACTCTCTCTGCATCTGCAAGCAAATCTGTAAACTACGAAGTATTACAACAGGAAGTCGTGACAATTGCTGATATCTCACAGACATTTACTGTAACTTTAACAGATGCTTCTTCAGTTGCTATACTGAATGCGTTCAGTGTGTCGGATGTAGATGCATCCGATGGCACGGACGCGTCCGCCAACGCGGACGTATCCTTCAATAGCACAGATGATTTCGTGGCTGCTATCAAGTATGCACTGCAAAATTCAGTAAATGGTACTGGTGTTGATATCTCAGGTTACTTGTTTGGTGCTGGAACTGGAAATGTTGATGCGCGCCTAAATACTGAAATTAAACGCGTTTTCATGAATGATAATTTCCCTAACATTCTGGCCACATTTGCACGCAATTCACTAGTGCTCAATGTGGATTATTCAGGTGGTGCCACTAATATGACTAATAATATTGCCGCAGCCAATGATAATACTCGTCGTTATTTCCTCACACAGCTGCCTACACAAAATGTGCGCGCCTACCAAGTCGACGCAAGTGCTGATGTTGTGAATGATTTAGGATTCTTACCTTTGCTCAAGGGTGATAAACTCACTTTCGTATGGGATGCGACAGTGTCCCTGTCCGCTTCAACTGCTGCGGGCCAGCCGACTCAGAACGATGGAACTACAGGACTGTCAAATCCTGTATCAGACTCGGCTTCCAACCGTGTAGATTTATCTAATATTGGCACTACTTCTTATGCGGCCCTCAGCTCAGTGACGCGTCGTATTGCTGTGGAAATCAAATTGGGCGCGGGTGGCACCAAGTGGACAGTTACTAACGGCAAGCTGACAGCGTAGGCATAAATACATAATTTTTAGATAATACTGTTATCAATTTTACTATATAAACTCTGAAGGTTAAACTAACGAATATTTATTTATATTCATTAGTTTAAATAAATTCTACTCCAAATTATTGATGATTATTTCATCAGTGGAGTAATCTAAATTATTTGAATCATATATATCTTTTAATAAATATATATGAGATTTATTTTGTGGATTAAATGTTAAGCCTGGATACAAATAAACCCAGGCAAATCTTACATAAATTAAAGGTGGTAATCCCAAATAAGAATTTAATTCTGCAGTAACGGGGCTGAGTGCTTTAAAAGAAGGAAATAAAGTATCTATTATTTTATATAAATTATCGATCATATCTGAAAAACTCGTTATCATTATCTTATTTAAATATAAATCACAGCAGGAATCATCATTGCCCAATCCATAAATAGGTTTTGTTTTTTTCCCCATTGCTATTAAGTAAATGGAAAAACCAATTTACGGAATAAATAGTTGTTCACAACTTAACAATTCTGATTTAGAAATATCAATAAAAATTGTAAATGATTTATTATTAAATTTAGATAAAAATAAAAATAAGAAAACAGCCCTTGATCGTATAAACAACGTAAAAAATTTAATAGATATACAAAAAACTAAAAAATAGGTTCTAAAATGACCCAAGCATCCCATCACGAATTGTATTGAAAATCGCCAGATTTTTCACTTCAACGACTTCAAACGACACACTTACATTTGCATTCTGAAAATTAATAGGGTGTGTATACGGATCCAAGATTTGTATATCCAGTTTATCTAATTCCGTCGGAGCCACAAAAATAACTTCCTTGGCATGTTGGCTGGCGTAGTCATCAAATACCATGTAATTCTTTGGCTCTCTTAAGATTATTTTTCCTAGCACTTCGCATTCTCCGTCGCTTGTCTGATGTTGAACACAATTAAGTCCTCCGACTGATAATAATAAATAGTTATCTCCAGCAAAATTGGCATAGAAATCCGAGCACGTCGTGTGATATTTAGTTCCGTCATATACTCCAGCTTTTTTTGCCCTCGAAAAGCCAAGATAAAAACCGAGACCGTAGTCAAAACGTCGGTCAAAAGTCTCCGCGGTCATGTCTAGACGAAACGCTTGGGTTCCCGTGAAACAAAAGAATCCCTGGACATTATCCCATGAAACTGTCAGCCATTTAATGTTCGCCTCGCTCAACTTCGTATTAAGCTCTGTTTCCATCTCCGAGGCTATATAGTTACCAGGGTCGATTGTTATAACAACCCTGGTTCCGTAGTTTGTCCCGTATTCGACCGCCATAGTTATATTTTTCCGAGATGCACAAAAAAAATGATAATTGTTCGGAATTTCAATAGATACAACTCGTATACGAACGGCATTCTTTATTGGTTTACTTAGCTTAAAAGAAAAATTGGACGTTGTTGAATTATCCGGGTTGCTACGGAACCGACTGTCAACATTTATTATTCTTCGTTGGACATCGTCGCCTTGAAATGGACTCTGAAGTTTTACGATGGGTATAGGAGTTGGAGACATTCCACCACTGCCGCCGTTTTTATCGTTTCCAAAACCCAAGCTGCTCATACTTTGAGCCATTTGAACAGTCTGGAGACGACTTGCTACAGTTGTTTGTAATCTTGAAGAAACTCCAGCCATATTTTACCAACAACGGAGGCTCACCCTACAATTACAGCACTAATTTTACCAACCCAAAAATCAAAAGTATATTCTGCTATTTGCTCCTGGCAAAGGCAAGTAACCCCCAATGGCACTTCCTCTGGCCACAGGACTAATCCGTGGATCTGCTCCAAGCCAATTATAATTTCGAAAATGATCGTGTAATTTCAAATTGGTCACCTCCAAAATTTCAAGCGTAAAAGAAAAATCCTGGCAACTTTCTATTAGGTCCCCATTGCGATCTAATAGTTGTATTAACATGATTTTCATATCCATGGGTGCAGTCGCGGTAAATTCATATCCTACTAAGTCCTGGAAATCGAGAAAAATATGCTTGCCTTTTGGAACTCGAATCGGGATTTTTGCGAATGCGTCGAAGTAATTTTCAGCGGTTTTACATACAATACCATTCATATTATCAAACGCAAGCATTACATATGGGTCGACCAACAGATTCACAGCACATTCCCCTAAAATAAAATATCTTCCCATGCTGTCTACGACACTTCCTGAATAGGCGGGTTTGGCAAATCCCAAGTAGAATCCAAGGCCCAGGACACCATTTGACTTATTGATAGGATTTCCTACCATATTAAAGCTCAAAGTAAACGGACCAATAGGAAGGTCGGTGGGAGAGCCTACGCCTGTTCCCAAAAAAATCCACTTAAATTCTTCCGTATTTTCATTATATTCCACTGTAAAGTAAATTCCTGTCGTGCCAGCCCAGTTATTCAACTGCGTTTGAATGGTCGATACCATACCAGAAATATCATAATTGCCGTCGGGTATTTTAAAACTTCCCGTCTGCTCGGAACCCAGAGCATCAGGGGCCGTTAAAGTAAATCCAATATTCCCCCTATCTTCTGTGAAAGCGAGCCATTTGTTGGGCAGTTCCAGTGAAGTAATGCGTGCCTTTATGACATTTCTGATTGGCAGCGGCAGAGTCCAGTGAAAATTTGTCGCAGGTTCGAGGATGGAATCTCGATAGCGACTATCAATATTGAGTACATGAACTCGCATATCATTCGCATTAACGACAGGGTCGTTACCATAGATTTCATTGGTCTTTGTATTCATCATTTTGTATGCGTCACCTAATAAATACATGAAAAGGAGATATTCAGGCCCAACGCATACCTAAGCAAATTTTTCGATGTTACGTGTAGTAAATGGCTAAAGAAATTCAGACCAAAATTATCAGTTTCAATGTTCCCATATCCTATCAAGTCCCAGCAGAGTTTCAGCAGGTCGCCGATGATCCGACGACTCTGGCACATGCAATTGACTTGGCCGCACATGCTCTAGGGCAACTCCGTAGCAGGGCTACACAAACACTAAACCATACACTCTATGAGGAACTCCGTTGCCAGGCAACAGCAGATTATGAAAAAAAACTTAGTCAATCTCGACAGGAACTTGAGCAGGCAGAAGCGCGCTCCGCGGTGCTACGCGCTCAATTGAAAGAGACCCAGGAATATTTAGCGAAAATTCGCCAGGAAGAGCGCGAACGCGCCAAGGAAGTCCTCACAGACAAAGAGCGTCAAATACGAGACCTCCAGGAAGCCAATCGTCAGAATTCCGTCAAATTACTCGAGGGTTTTCAGACACTTCGCCAGGATTTCATTAAAAACCAGGCAACGACTCTGGCAAACTCCATGGCCAATTCCTCTATAAAGGGTCGTCAGGCGGAAAATACGCTTGTAGAATTATTAAGACAGACATTCGGCACAGCGGATAATGGGGAAGAATTCACGGTCTCGCAGACATCGAAAGATTCCTATTCAGCAGATATCATGATGACCTGGAAGCTGGCAAAACTCATGTGGGAGTCGAAGGATTACAAGGAGCAAGTAAACACGAAAGAAATCCAGAAATTTCGCAGGGATTTTGAGCTCAACAAGGAGGCATCGCTGGGAATCATGGTAAGTTTTCACTCAGGTATTACGGGTCATATGAAAGCGGGAAATATAGACCTAGAAACTTTGCCAGACGGCCGCCTGGTAATTTACATATCGAATCTGGCAGATTCAGGACAATCTCCCATTTCTATCCTACAAAGTCTCAAACCATTCTTGGAAGTATTCGTAGCTGATGCACGTCGTCGAGCTCTGGAGATTGTAGCAAAATCCGATACTCTGGGGGCTGCCGTCGCGGTATCCGCCTCAAACCTGGCGGAATTATCAAAACTGCGTCAACGTCAGGCAAACATGGAGAATTTCATCGGATTACTAAATATCATGATAAATAAGCATATTAAGACTCTGACCGAATCTAGAAACAAGCTGAACGTATGGCAGAAAAAACAGACGCAGATGTTTGCCGAGATGCACTCGGATATTCGCGAACAGGAGCTGTATGCGAAACAAATACTCGAGGAAATTGTCTCATCGGCGTCTTCTGTCCTTTCGGATGAATTAGAACAAGATACTTCTAATAACGTGTCAAGTCCTTACAAAGAACTAGATACACTAGTATTTATGAATTCAAAACTGATGGATTATGATTCTCGTGAGCAAAAATTTATTTATGATTGTATGTCGATTTCCGAAATAGAGGAAGATACGAAAACCTCTACAAAGGATTTTCGAGATGCTCTACTACGCACAGGAAATTGGACGGAAGCACAGATTAATACGATGCGTAGCAAAATATTTCAGCCATCGGTCTGGGAGACAGGATCGAGAACAGTTAGACATTTGAAGCTTCGCACGGAATCAAAGTGAGGAATCTAAGTATTCGTGATGTATTTATAGGAGAAGGGGGCGGGGAAGGATAAGGAAAATAAGTGCACTTTGAAAATGGCAGAAAAGTCATCAGCATCAGCGCCTCGAACTGAACAGATTTCATTGTATAAAATGTATCGCGAACTCCAGGCTGAAAATGTTAGGCTAAAAGCGGAAAACACACTTCTACAAAGTCTTGTGGAATCATGGACAAGTCGTTTTGAGAAAATTCTACAATCGGATAATAGGAAAAGCATTAAGAATTTTCCAAAATAGCAATACGACGCTGAAGGTCTCCTATTAGTTTATATAATTCTTGAGTGGCGCCTATGTTTAAAGTATATATATAGTCATATGAAAGTTGTTTAAAATCATCGACTTTAGTTCCCATTATGTATACTTGCTGGAGTCCAGCTTCTTCACTTGTAAATGAAAACACTGGCACAGTTACATGAATATACAGGACTTTATTTCCAGCACGTATGCTCAATTCGGACGGATATGATAATTCAGTTAATGTTGAGATATCAACAGTGTAGACGTAGAGTGTGCTATTATGTTTCACTAGAGAACTCTGTAAAACACAGTCAAAGTTCTGTTTTATATTGGCAATATATTTGCTCCCAGTAGTTATAGCTTTAGGATATACAGCGGCAACTTCATCAGCTATGAATCCAGGAACATTGGAAATATCGCTCTGCGGTGTATGAAGAGTGAATGTTCTCGGTAATAAATTATTTATAATCGCAAGTGAACTCGATGTGTCGAGGCTACTAATATTACTCTTAACGCGGGCATCGGATGAAGTAATGAAACCTGTTGCATTAACGTCTCCATTAGTATTTATATCACCAAATACAGTTAATTGGTTATTAGCAGGATTTACATTATTTACATAAATATTTTTATAAGAAAAATTCGAATGTCCTATATATAAATCATTATCCAAATTTGGCACAATATCACATCCCAATACAAGATTACTTGTCAGTGGAAATCCGCTAATGTGTTTTATGCAAAGATTCGATAAATAAAACGGAACACCATATGTGCCAGGTCTCGAAATATAAATTGAAAATTGATTTTTGAGATCTACTTCCGTTTTATTGAATATTTTCACATTATTTTCAATAATTGAAAAATTCGTGCGTAATCGTTGAATACGAATATTGTAATTTTCACCTACAAAGTTTTTTTCTATATAGCTTGTATGGATAATTTGATTCGCAGGAGAAGTAATTTGTCTAGTTACTAACGGAGTCCAAGAGTCATTATAGTATGAATATTTAAATTCATAATAATTTCTACCCGCTACACTATAATTTACATAAATTCTATAAGATATACTGTTGGTGGCATTTTGTGAATTTCCATTTTTTTGATTTATCTGTATTTCATTATCAAAATTACCTGAATAATTTATGCCAAAAGCCAAATCGGCTGTAAAGTTATTAATAACAATTCCTTTATCGTCTGTATAAGACCAATTGGCTGATGGAGATGGGATGCTGTATTCTATGGTGGGTATTAAAGAATTATTATATTGATTGGGGTTATCTATTTTATTAGCTGTAGTTAAAGAACTAAAATAAGCATTTGTAAATGTTGTTTCATTTGATATTGAGGGGCCAACGGTTAGAACATCATTGCTAATTGTTATGATATCGGTTCCATCGAGAGCTCCGTTGTTATTATATATTACTTGACTATTGTTTCCTATTGAGTCATACCCTATTCTTCCTGTAACTTTATTGTATGTTAAAAAATTAGATTCTGTTAAATTTTGAATATCAAGAATATTGATATTATTTGTATAAATTTCATTAAATGGAAACGTATTTGAACCAATATTATACGTAGAATTTATATTTGGTAATAAATCTCCGCCGCTCATTAACGCTAATTTTTGCGGTGCGGTTAATAGTGATTTTATTGAAAATGATTTAAAATATATACTTCTATTTTCATTGGCATAAATACTTCGACCATATAAACCAATATCTGTGCCAACATTACTTATTGCTCCATTGTATTTCAATGTTCCAGCTACATAAAAACTAATTGTATTTTCTGAACGATATATTTCTACTAAGCGAGGTCCATAATTTGATGTTGCGCTTTCAGGAGTAATAAGATTATTTCCACTGTAATCTTGAATATATAATGTAGTCGTAAATACTGGAATATTATTGGCAGAGGTTTCATACTTTAATTGATAATATTTATCAGAATTTGTATTATAAATTCGTATTTCAGTTCTTGAGACTACGCTATTAGTATAAGGTGTAAATCCAGGAGCTACAATTACAGAAATTTTACAATTAATTGGTGAATTACTTGAACATTTTGCTAATGTTTCAGCTATATATCCCGCATGAGCTCCGATTGAATTATTAAAAGTAAATGCTGAATTACCTGTTTGTGTCCAGGTAGCATTTATTGAATTAATAGAATTATTTTCAAAGCTTGTTAACAAATCATTGACGTATAAATCATAGTAGGTATTTTTATAATCAACATAATTACCAATGGTAACGACATTACTACTATCGATCGTTAAAGTCTGGGCACTGGCAAGATTTGAATTGACTTGATAGACGGCCTTGTTATTTGATAAATCTCCTATAACTCCGCTAGGACCTGTAGGACCAGTGGGCCCTGTCGCGCCAGGGGTTCCATAATTACTCATAACAATATAACCAGATGCATTGCTTCCAGCAGGCGGAGTCCATGAAACATTAATCTGTCCATTCGCACCATTACCGACGGGGTTTAGAGGAGTAGGCATAATATTATGCTACATAATAATAATTTTTTTATATACCGTAATCATTTATCCCAATGAATATTTAAAATATTCATTGGACTAATTATGGAATTGTATAATTATACTACTATAAATGAGCGCGCGTGCGCGTGCGTGTGCGTGTGCGTGTGCGTGCTAATCAATTATACAATTTTTTTATGAATATCCGTGTTTTTAGGATTTTTACGTGTAAATCCACCCAAGTTCCTATTAAATTTATAGATATTATTTAAATTATAATTTTCTCGTTTTCCGCAAAATGATTCTACTACATTACCGCCCTGAATTACTAAGTTGTCTGTAAAATAGTTAGGCAGCATTACATGATAATATTCGCATTTTTTTCCCAATTCTTCTTGTATAACCGCCGTGTTATGTTTAGCGGCGAATAATGGTATTTGCCATAGTCCCAATTTATTTGAAATTCTAAACGCATGGAGCGGGGAAAGATGAATATCCTCGGTAGGGAAATTTCTACCAAACGCGCCCGCTTTTATACAATAAGGGGCATTCTTTGCAGTAGTTTCTTCAATTATATATTTGAGTAAGTAAAAAGGCACATGTCGTCCATCAGAAGTAACAATAATATCTTCATTTCTATCAAGTAATTCCACTGATTTGTAGCCGTTTGTTGTGAGGACTTGTGTTCCAATAACTAAACATGGGACATTATCACTCTTGGGTGCTATTGAAACTTGCTGACTCATTTGACTTATACCGTGTAGATTATATGATGAAACGGTAAATTTATATATTGTTCCATTTGAAAGAGAATTGATATTAAGTTTTGTTATGTCATTATTAAGAACAGTAAAAAGATGATATGTTGTGTCATAATACCACACTATATAGCCAATTATTGATTCGCCAGAAGATTGCCACGAAATACTTCCAGAGTTGTTACTGCTAGTGGATGACATATTAGAAGGGACAGATGGTGAGGAAGACGAATATGCTATTGTCCTATGACTACTAGTTCCAGAACTCGTAGGAGTCACTTGAATATAGTTGGATGACCTATCGCTAAGTCCATTAGAGCTTAGCGAAAAAACATCAATATTATAATTTTGTTCATTATTTAGACCCGTAATGATTATTTCAGGGAGAGCCATCTCTATATTAATAGAATAAAGTTGCGTTTTATTATTATTTATCAATCCACTGGTATCCTTTCTGCATAGAGATATTATGCCCCATCGCTCTGCCTATTTTATCCAATTCCTTTGAAGGCTTATTGAAATCTACATTGGAACTAATAAATAAATGTCTCAAAATATTAATTGTTAGATGGCCATTTTTGACATGTTTTGAGAGTATTCGACTAGACCATTCAGAAAATCGTTTTCGGTCAAATGGTTCGCCAGATTCGGAAACAAACAGCCATTTACGCGGTGAAGATGAGAGACTTGCCACTATTTCTTGGCAGATGGGTTGGGGGAGCACAGTGGTTATTTCATTGTAAAGTCTGGCAGTTTTGAAATCTCGTATAACTAGAGTCATATCTTTCAGAGACTTTATAAGAATGTAATTATCGGATGACGGGACGGCAGGATGTAAGACTAACTCCGTGGCAAAATAATCGGCTCTGACAGGTGGTATTGCGGTATACATGAAGAATAGGAGGCGTTCGATGGATGCGCGAGGCAATTGGTTTCGTGTCTCAATAATTTCCTGCCAAGTTAGTTCAATATTTTTGACTGGTTCATTGGACTTTCCACCTTCTGTCAATGTCCCAGCAGGAGTCCCAGTGGTCACCCCAGCAGCAATTTGATTGGCTGTTGGCGCATTTTCTTTGTAGTGTTGTCGTAAAGGCGTCGAGTTTTCTTTCTGGATTGCCAACCAAATGGCGCCTATTTTTTCCTTCTCCGTTTTATTTCGAAACACCCCTTTTGGAATCACGTCATGGTGAAATAAAGCCATAATTGATGAAATGAAAATATGGTGATTGGAATTCGAATGCGAAATTGGAGCAGAATTTAGAACTTGTAAGGCAGCGTAGGGATTTCTAATAAGTTCCTTCGCCCCACCCTTACCAGCTTTTGTAAAAATATCCATCCAATAATCATATTTTGTTTGAAATAATTTGCGACTTGTTTCAGAAAGTCCCGAGATATTTTCAAATAACTTGGTCATACTCAAGTGGATTATTCTCTGTCAACTCTATTAAGTAAAATGAATATTCTGTATAATTTTATACAAACAATTACTATCAAATTTATAGATATTATTCAATAATTAACTTCTTATTGGATTTTTCTTTATTGGCGGCATATTTGAATAATTCTGTGATTTTATTTATATACAAGGCGTGTGCTTTATCAATATTCAATGAAGATATATCTATAGGAGTGCCTACATAGAGTTTGACGGCAGAAATCTTTCCAAAAAGAGCATTTGCCACTTTAGCAAGTTTTTCTGGTAATAAAAATTGTAAAAAGTTTATTTCGAATTTATGTCCTAGTAATTTCGACAGAATATCGCTTAAATTATCTAAAAAATCAGATTGTTTAAATGTTAAAAATTGCTGTTCATTCCAGCAGTAAATAGGAACAATTTCAACATTAGAATCTTTTGCTATTTTAATAAATCCCTTACGATTTTTTATGAATAGTTTATCATTAAACTCATTATCTAGAGCATAAGAAACTTCTCTCATACCGCCTACCGTAATACTGATAGATGATTCCTTGAAATAATGTAATAAATATGATTTTTCAACTGGGATTACTCCCATCATAAGAGAAATTTCACGAAGGATAGGTATTTTAAATAGAAAAGAGTGTGCTGCATTATACATATTTAATGATTTCAAGGGTGATTTTGAGTCAAAAATATGAACAACTTGAGAAAGGGTCACAAGACCGTGTGGTATGAAAATATATAAGTATTTTTTATCATTTTTTATAGAATCTCTATTAAGGAATTCAACAGGAAAATGATGCGAAATTCCTGAAAATATTGGTCGAATAATATTTCCTATAAAGTTAAAAACTTTAAATTCGAGATTACTTGGTAAAAAAAGAAATATATAAAAAATATATATTATAAAATAAAAAATGAAAAAAACGGTTGTAAATACGATTAAACCAAATATACAATAAAAAATACATACAGTCAAACTGGTATTCATTATTATAGATAATTTTTAAAAAATCATATGAAATAATTCATTTTTATTTTGAATCCGTATATTATAAAATTTCATCAAGTATACCACAATCTTCATCTCTCATTATAAATAAACATTATAACATTTAAAAAAGGATGAACAACATCATATGAATTTAATAATTCAGATACTTTATTATACAAGTCTTTTCCCGAAAATATAATATATCCGTCGATGAAACATATTTTATTGTAGTGGTCTGTATATTTTTTTAAACTAGTGAAATAAGATTTTCTTTAATTTTTGTATTCTCTATAAATAGAGAATAATATTTCTGTTTAAAAATCGAGATTATTATTCAAGTATTCCTATTATTAAATAATAAAATTAAAAATTAGAATTTTTGGGAGTAAAGTATGAGAAATTTACAGTCATTATGAAAGTGTAACATATTCCTATCAAGAAATAGATGAAGAATATATGAAAACAGAATATGATAATTTTAATCGAGTGGTAAAATACGATAGTGATATATGGAATAATAC
>Ga0214923_10006032_pt1 | contig 13800 bp, 11 predicted proteins | sample LL1510_MetaG_FD_177993 | JGI IMG/M metagenome (GOLD analysis project Ga0214923, IMG submission 177993) | Freshwater microbial communities from Lake Lanier, Atlanta, Georgia, United States - LL-1510 | ecosystem: Environmental > Aquatic > Freshwater > Lake | place: USA: Georgia | collected... | reverse complement strand
CTTACTCAGTCTAGAATTCTGAATTTTTCCAACCATTTTTGACTTGGTTTTTGATTTTTCTATATTCTTATTATTTTTTTTCGTTTTCGATGGCATTATATTATTAGTATAGTCTATTTTTTTTTTCTGTCTAGACATAATAGGTGATAAATATGTCTGAATGATAGGACGCGATTGTGTATTTGTATCAATAAAATTTGAAAATAAATTATTTTTTTTTAATATCATTTTAGGTGATGTTTTACTATTATCTATATACATATCTACATTTTCAAAATTATTACCTTTAAAATCTTTAGATTTTATATTTGTTATTTTTTTTGGTATCGCTTCAAGAATAAATTTTTTAATATTATCAGGAATAACTACTATATTATCATCTTTATTTTCATCTATCCAAAGATATAAATAATTCATAAAATAATTAATATCATAATAATCATTGGAAATATCTTTTTCTTCCTGAAAATTTGTTATTTTTATTGAAAAATCATGTTGTGGTAAAACATATTTAGTTAAACCTAATGTATATTCTGTTTGTCCTGTATTCTTAGATATTAATATTGAACTTAAATCTAATTTTCCATGACAGAAAGGAACAATTGATTCATATAATTTGTTCAATGTATATATTATTTGAAATAATATTATTTTCCAATCTGTTTCATTTAAATTGTTTTTTTTAATATATTTTTCTAATGTCATTAAATCTTCATTGTATTCTGTAATAAAACAATAAATGTTTTTTTTTATTTTTAATTCAGGAACATAATCTTTTATGTCTTCATATTTAACAGAAAACATCATTATAGGAAAAATAGTATGTTTAAAATTTTCATTAAATATATTTTCTGACATTATATAATGTGTTTTAACATTATTCATTATTTTTGATGAAATATTATCAATTTCATTATTACTATATGTACCGAATGATAGTATACATTTTGTATCATTTGATTTTCTAACGTAATTATATGTATCATTATATGAATTTAAAAATTTAATAGTAGCATTTTTAAAAATAGGCATATAATCAAAATCATTTGGTTTTTTTAAATCAGATAATTTTATATCTTTTTGTGAAATTGTTTTAAATTCATATTTATTTTTATCTCTATCATTTTGTAAATCATAATATATTTTTAATAAGTCATCAATATTGTCATAATCTATAGACATTGTAAATATTATATAATGAGATTATTGTTTTTTTGTTTTTTTTATTTTTTTTTCTGGACTACTTAATAAAAAATTATTTATATATACATTATTATCATTATTTTTAATAATATCAACATCTGTTTTAGTACATCTAAATTCATCAAAAAATGGATTTTTAATTAAAACATCTGCAGGTATAACATATTCTATATTATTTAATATACGACCATTCTCAGCAATACAACTACCTTTTTGTAAATCATCAGGTACGATAGATAAAATAAATTGTTTTACTTCATTTGTTATATAATCACTTGTCATTAAACCTGAAAAAAATCCACCATCTTTTCTAATCAATGTATTAAAAAAATAATGTAAATCATAATATCTATTTTGTTCAAACCCTACATTTAATTTTTTTGTCCATTTACAAGATGTTAATACTTTTTTATTATCAACTATATTTGGTATACATGCAAAATCAAAATCCCATAATTTTATTTGATAACCTGTATTTGTTACATTATATTTATTTCCTGCAATTGTATATATTTTTGGTGTTTTTTTAGTTGGTATATGTATTTTTGATACTAATATATTATTTGCTTTAAGATCATTATGTCTAAAATAAGGATATTCTGTTTGAATTACAGCAAGTGTTGAAATTAATTGAAAAAATATAACTTTCCATTCAATTGTTGTCATTGTTTTATAATTTTCTCTAATAAAACTACTCAAATCTCCCCCATCTGCCCACTCACTTATTAATACACTTACATTATCATAAAATTCTCCTTCTTTATATCGTCTAATAAAATCTTTGTATTTATCATATGATTTATGTTTTTTTTCTATCCATCCATCTTTTATTAATGTAGTAAATATCTGTATATCAGTATCAAATGTTCCAATAGGTAAAACAATATGAGGGGTTTTTTCACGAATAACAAATGATGATAATAATTTAATCATTACTAATTCCGCATTTTCTGGTCGTCTCGTATCAAATGTATCACCATATTTATCTTTTTTAGGTAATGGTACAACTTTTACTGCATATTCATATAATGGTTTTCCATCTGAATCCATATCAACTCCTCTAAATGTATGTCCTGTTGTTCCACTTTTAACATATTTTAATTCACCTCCAATACTTCTTACAACATTTTTTATATCATGTTCTTTTTTCTTTAAAGATATTCGTGTATCATAACTTGCATCACTATCACTATCTTTTGACAAAAAATTTTTATCATCTTTGTTATCAAAATCAATTATATTTTCTAATTTATTGTTTTCCAATAACAATTTAGCATATTTTATTCTATTTTTTATAATATGTCTGGATTTCCCTTTGTTTAATTCTGACAATAATTGTCTATTACTCATTTTATATTATATAACTGTGTAAATGTATTTATATATAATATTATTTAACGCATAAATAGTATTATAGAACAAATTAAATATATTTACAAAAAAACTTTTTATTTACAAAACAGTTTTTTATTTGCCACTTTCAGCAACGGCTTTTTTATAATCCTTCAAAAATGATGCAGAATCAAAATTTTTCATGGTTTTAGATACATCTCTATCATTATCATTAAATAATTTTGAAACAACTTTAGATAATGGTCCCATTTTATTTAAATTTTCATTTGGTAATTTAGAACGGATGTATGCTTTAATTTTGGTAACATCAATAATATAATTACTTGCTTTTCTCTTTGGTTTTCCTGAACTTTCTTGCATTTTCATTTTACGAGATGATTTCTTAGATGATTTCTTAGATGATTTCTTAGATGATTTCTTAGATGATTTCTTAGATGATTTCTTAGAACTTTTTTTAGGTCTAGAAGCTTTTCTGGTTCTAGAACGACGTTTTTTGGAAAGCTTTTTGGAAAGCTTTTTGGAAAGCTTTACGGAAGTCTTTTTAGATGATTTCTTGGGTCTAGAAGCTTTTCTAGATCTAGAACGACGTTTTTTGGAAAGCTTTACGGAAGGCTTTACGGAAGGCTTTTTAGATGATTTTTTGGGTCTAGAAGCTTTTCTAGATTTAGAACGACGTTTAGTAGAACCTTTATTTTTTCTAGTTCTTCTATTTTTACCACCAGATAATTCTTCTTTCTTTTTTAAATCAGTAAGTAGATCTTTAACTTCACTATCAGACATTATTATAATTATATGTTATATAATAAAAAAAATTGAATTTATTATTATTTATTGAAATTATATTGTTATAAATTATTATATATTCATAAAATGCCTAAAATGCCTAAAATACCTAAAATTTCTCTACCTAATCCTATGGTTTTAATACCATTAAGTATATCTATTACAATGGTAGCGTGTATAACTAAAACAATAGATTATTATGGAAAAAAAATGAAAAAATAAATATATTATGTTCTCTATTACAGATTGATTAAAATTATAAGGAAATGGGTAATCAGAAATCCAAAATTAGTGTTCAGTCAAGAGACGTAGAAAATAATGGTAGAAAAGGTGGAGAAGGTTGTGAAACTTTTTTTGTGCTACAATACAACGGAACTGAATATCTATCTGGTTCAACTTTTCATATTTCAAATGTAGAACCACGTGTTTTATCAACCGGTCTAACGGCTCTACAAGAAGATTTTATCAAATGGTTAAAGGGAAAATCATTTCAAGTTGAATGCATTGGTGATAATCCGATTACGTGGACGAGTGGCTTCGATGATATTTGGGTTTATCCCATGATTGTCGTGGAAAACTCAACGAAACAAACATTTTGTTTTCTGATTGACACCACTGATGGTGAAATCATTTGTCCATTTAGCGTCAAAGGGTACACGGATCTTTCCATTAAATTGCGTTAAAACTTTTTTTTATCTGTCGTTCTTAATTCTAAAAAATTGTTTTTTTTATATTCTAAACAATAAAACAAAATATATTATATATAAACTAATGGGTGTTCCAGCATTTTTTAGACATTTAATAAAAAAATATAATGTTATTATTAACGGACATTTAAAAAAACAGATAAATGCATTGTATATAGATGCAAATTGTTTATTTCATCCTCAATGTTTTAAAGTATTAGATATGTATCCAGATTTAAAAGAACAAAATAAATTGTTTGAAATAATGGCAAAAGAAATATTAGATTATATTGATTTATTAATAGAATATGTTAAACCAACTGATTTAATATATATTGCAGTCGACGGTGTAGCACCTCTTGCTAAAATGTCCCAACAAAGAAAACGCCGTTTTGGTAGCACAAATAATTACAAACATGAAATATATAAAAAATATGGTATAAAATATAATGACAGTTGGAGTAATGTTGTTATATCACCAGCAACTGAATTTATGAATAAATTACATTTAGTTATTAAACAATATTATGAAAAAAATAAAAAAGTTATATATGATTCATATTTAAATAACGGTGAAGGAGAACATAAAATATTTCAATATATAAAAAGTATAGATAATCATAATTTTTGTAATGTTATATATGGACTAGATGCAGACCTTATATTTTTATCATTGGCTTGTGGTAGAACTAATGTTTATTTGTTAAGAGAACAATCACAAATAACAAATAATGATAATTCAGATAATGATTTCTGTTATGTTGATATAGATATAACAAAAAAATCAATCAATAATGAATTTAAAAGTTATATTAATTCAAACAAAGAATTACCTACTTTTATAAATGATTATATTTTCATATGTTATTTTCTTGGTAATGATTTTTTACCACATTTACCATCTATCGATATTAATACAGGTGGGCTCAATACTATTTTCAATATACATATAGAATGTTTTGTTAAACATAGTAATTTAATAACATTTGAAAACAGTTTAGTCATTAATAATGATTTCTTAAAAGAATTCATTAGATTATTAAGTTTATTAGAAGATAATTATTTTAAAAACATATTACCTGAATATTTAAATAAACATAAAAGAAGAACTTGTTTAGAAACAGAAGATTATAAACGTGAAATATGGGAAATTGAAAATTTAAAAAATGTTAAAATAAAGGATCCAATAAAACTAGGTTTAGGTAGAAAAGAAGAATGGAAATATAGATATTATTCACATTATTTTGGAACAAGTGAATATATGAAAGAACATGTTGATAAAATGTGTCATAATTATATAGAAGGACTATTATGGGTTGCAAGATATTATTTTGAAAAATGTCCTACATGGAAATGGCAATATATATATACACATGCACCATTTTTATCAGACATATATGATTATATTAAAGATAAAAATATTATGAAAGATTTTAATTTACCATTTGAAGAATCTACAGATATGTATTCACAATTAGTAGGAATTATTCCACCAGAACATTCTAATATTTTACCAAAAAAATTACAAAAATTATGTGTTTCAATTGATTCTGGTATAGCTGATATGTATCCTATAAAATATGAATTAGATATGATTAACAAAACACAACTATACAAATGTGTTCCTATAATTCCTACATTAGATTTAAAAAGAATAGAAAATGTTGTCAAAAAAATTAATTCTACTGATTAAATTTTTCAATAGTTTGTTTCATCATATCTATCATGACTAAATGGTGTATATAATTAGATTCATTAATTGGTATCGCTTCAGAAGATTCTTCTAGAGATACAATATAATCATTTATACTTCGTACAACTTGTAAATATAATATTTGATGCTCACTATTTATTTGTTTTTTTATATCTGGATCATCATAATTAATACTCATTATATAATTATAGTTTAAAATATTTTTGTTTTATTATTTTTATCTATCACATAAAATGTATTATCATTTATTATTTCTAAAACTTGCGGTCTTCTATTATATTCATATACTAATTCTTTATCAAAGGGTGTGAAAGCATTAGAAGAACCATTATCAACACGTATTATTTTAGGTCTTTTTGTAGAACTATCTATACACGTTCCATTAATACTTTCATTACTTAAAAATGATTGTGGTGTATGTCCTATTATCATAGAACCAAATTTCATACCAAATAATTTTATGGCGTTATTTATATGTTTATGACATTGGTCTTCGCTTATATTACTATGTAAATTACCTAATACACGTGTCCAAAACATACTTTCAGGATCATCAAATAACTCAGTTATATTTTCATATTGTAATATACCTATTAACCACAGTTTAATTTTCATACTAATATTTTCTAAATCATGTATTCCTTTTATTTTTGTTTTTTCAATATATTTATCTATAATTCCAGCATGAACAAATATATTTGTTCCTATTATTACAAATGGCATTCGTGTACATCCTATCATTTTACCATATTCATTACCTTCTTTAAAAGCATGTCTTCTTGCTTCTTCACCTGATACAAATTTTAATGATGTATTATTAGGGTCAGTATAATTTTCAAATGATTTAATATTTTCATATGATGTATACATAAAATTACCTTCAATATTTAATAATTCATGATTACCTATAAGACTTATAACTTGTCCTCCATGTTTTAATGATTGTAAAGATAATTTATTAAATAATTCCATTATTTTAATATCACTCGCTTCATCATTATATGTAGTTTCTTTAAGTGAACATAATTTACCATTTGGACGACATCTATCTATTTGATCCCCTACTTGTACTACTACTGTGTCTCCACCTATCCATTCTAAATTAGTGTCTATAACTTTTGCTAATGACAATAATTCAATTGCTAAATTATAATCACCATGTATGTCTCCAAATACTATTATTCTATCTTTTTTTGGTAATATAGATGATACATATTTATGAGGATAACACATTTTATTAAATTGTGATATAATATTAATATTACTTTTATATGTTCCTCCAATCAGTTCATTTATTGATTTTGTTATATCCATATATATTCTAAATAGATATTGTTAAAAAAAATGAAAATTTAATATATATGTAGTTAGTTATAATAATTGTATAAAATAACATACCAAAAACTAATAACTTTCCCAAAATGACAGATCAAAAACACGGTTATGGAAAAGCAACCAAATTACGTAGTATTTTAGGTAGAAGATTTGATTCTGAAGGTAAAAAAGATACACCTCCACTGTTAGTACAAGATTATATGTCGGCAATATGTAAATTTTGTAATACTCCACAAAAAAATTGTAGTTGTGAAGATGCATTAGCAAAAGCTTTAGCAATTGTTATAAAAAATAATAAAAAAGAACAATGTACACATATACCAACATCTATAGATGAATGTAAATGTAGATGTTATTTACTTTTTATCATAAATGAAGTTATAAAATTGCTTGATAATAAACAATTTACAAGAGGTGCGGATCCAATTGTAACTAGGAACCTTATAATGTATACGTCAGTTTTTAATAAAGTGTTTAATAATGACACATTATTTAAAAAGTTTGATTCTATACTTATAACAGGTTATTTTTATAATCTTTTTAATAATCTGTTAAAAAAGAAAAATTTTATAAAATCCATTTCTCTGGGTGATCTAATTAATTATTATATATTAGCAAGAAATAAATTAATTTGTGGTTATTGTATCGAGGATGATTTTAAGCGTATTGTAATCACTGCTGATACTATAATAGAAAATTATAATAAAGGAAAAGAATTTAAATATCCAGAATTAATTTTTGAAGATAATGGAGATGTTTATGAAGTTATATCGTTAGAAGACGCTAAAAAATTGCATAATGAATTAAAAGAAAAGGGTATTAGTCTACCTGTAAAAATATTACCTTCAAATACAACTGCAAGCTCACCAGATACAACTGCAAGATCACCAGATACAACTGCAAGTTTACCAAATACAACTGCAAGTTTACCGGATACAACTGAAAGTTTACAAGAAATATCTATCAGTATACCGGATACAACTGCAAGTTTACCAAATACAACAACTGCAAGTTTACCGGATACAACTGCAAGTTTACCAAATACAACAACTGAAAGTTTACAAGAAATATCTATCAGTTTACCAAATACAACAACTGAAAGTTTACAAGAAATATCTATCAGTATACCGGATACAACAACTGAAAGTTTACAAAAAATATCTATCAGTATACCGGATACAACAACTGCAAGTTTACCAGATACATATGAAAACTTACCAGAAATTCCGGAAATGTTATGCTATTATTACGATGGTGAAGTAGTTCATCCCCCTGAAATCAATACATGGTGTGGTTAAAAAAAGTTATAAACTAAATATAGCAACTAAGGCTGAGACTTGTATTTCTGTATCAAATGAAACTATCAAGTTCATTTCAATATCTCTCAAGTTTAATAATATTTTAGTCATTTTATTTATATCAATACTATTAGTATAAATATCTTCTATTATTTTATTTGTAAGTTCTGTTAAAATATCTGTAAGAAAATAATATTTATTTTCAAGTAAATTATTCATAAAGTTTAATGAATTGTGAAATTTTCCTTTCATTAATATTTTATATAAATCATTAATATCTTTATCAATTGGATATTTTTGAAAAGAAGTTACTAATGTTGAATCAATTAATTTATTATTTATTGACAACATTTGTATTAAATGCATTACTTTTCTCATATCACCATTTGATATTTTCCATATTGTTTTTAAACCATCGTCTGATACTTTTATATCTATCTTTTCTGTAACATATTTTATTTTTTTAATAACATTATTGAAATCAATTGGTGGAAAATTAAAAACAGTACATCTTGATTTTATTGCAGGATTTATTTTTTTTATACAATTACATATCAGACAAAATCGTGCATTATCTGTATAATATTCTATTACTTGTTTTAACATTCCTTGTGCTTCATGTGTCATTGCATCTGCTTCATCTAATAACACAAATTTATATTTAGGTGTATTCTTTTTATTCATTAATGGTTTAGTTGAAACAAAATTTTTAATTTTATTTCTAACAATATCAATACCTCTTTCTTCAGAAGCATTTATATTCATAACCATATATTCAACATATTCGGAACCGTACAATTCATTTACAAATGCTTCAATTGTAGATGTTTTACCTGTTCCGGATGGACCGTAAAATAATAAATGAGGTATTGAATGTTCTTTTATAAAATTTTTTAATATTTGTATAGTATCGTTATGTGATACAACATCATCTAATTTAACAGGTCTAAATCTTTCTACAAATGGAAGTGAAACATTCATTCTATTTATTTTAATTATTTATATATCTATTTAATTAAACATAATATATATCAATTTTTGTGTGTATTATTATATTTAATAATTATATAAAATCATATTATAATGCTATACTTAAAATATATTTTATATTGGTGTACACATAGATTTAGTACATTATTAAATACAACATTTAATTTTACAAAATATTATGATTTAACTTCGGGTAAAAGAATTTTATGTCCAAACTATAATAATGTATATGAAAGTTTATGCGTTAATGGTATATTTGATGGTAAACAAATGAGATTTGTTTGTCATAATATATCTATAAATGATATTTCAAAGATAGATTTTAGTAAATTTTCTTTTACAAATTATTTTAATATTACTAAAATTATGTACAATGACACTGATATAACCAATGCAAAAAATAAATTTTATAGTCATATTGATTCAGAATTAACTCTAGATGAATTATTACATGAAATGGTTAAAATGTATTTAATTGAAAACAATCTACCATATAAAAAAACAGAATGTGTTTTTCATATTGAAGACTTTGATGAAGATACATTATCTTTTGAAAAAAAATACTATAATGTCATTATGTAAAAAATTGATTTAATTATTATTTCATATAATACTTAAATATATATACATATTAGAATAAATAATGGACAGTATATTTCAGTCTTATGATGCGTCCGTCATTAAACCTATAAAAGAAATAAAATTTGATATATTGGGAGGAGATGAAAAAAAAAGAATGAGTATAATGTCAGGAACACATGGTATTGATATTGCTGAATTGTTCGATAAACAAGAACCAAAACGTGGAGGTCTTATCGATTCACGTATGGGTGGAACAGGTGGCGGATTATGTGCTACATGTGGTTTAAATTCTAAATATTGTGATGGACATTTTGCTCATATTGATTTAGCAGAACCTATATTTCATCCATTATATTTACAGTTTGTTAAAAATTTTTTAGAATGTATTTGTTTAAATTGTGCTAAAATATTAATACAAAAAGATACAGATAAATTAAAATCTATTTTACGAATTAAATCAAATAAAAATAAATTTGTAAAAGTACATGAATTGTGTATGAAAACTAAATCATGTTATCATTGTGGAACATATGTATCAAAAATAAAAATGGATAGAAAAAAACAAACTTCAGGTATAAATATTTACTCTGAAACAACTACAGCAAATACAGATGAAAAAGGTTCTAATAAAATTAGTTTAAATTTGACACCTTCATTAATTGCTGATATATTTGATAACATTTCAGATGAAGATAGTTTATTAATGGGGGTTGATCCAAAAAGAAGTCGTATTTCAGATATGATTTTAAAAGTGTTTCCTGTTCCACCAACTGCAATTAGACCTTCATTAAGAGGATTTTTTAGTGCAGGTGCATCAAAAGAAGATAGTTTAACGATTAAAATGGCAGAAATTGTTAAAACAAATACACGTTTTAATAAACATAAGGAAATGCATAATGAACATTCATTAAAATATTCTGTAGTTCATTCTATGTTATTACAGATACATGTTATGCAATATTATGATAACTCTGCACCGATTACACAGAAAAATGATGGTAAAGGTTCTCAATTAAAACCATTGTGTGATAGATTAGTTGGAAAATTTGGTAGAATTAGAGGACATTTAATGGGAAAAAGAGGTGATTTTACAGGAAGAACTGTTATTACAGGTGATCCATGTATTGGTATCAATGAAATAGGATTACCTAAACAATTTGCTATGAATTTAACATACCGTGAAATTGTAAGAAAAGATAACTATGATAAATTAAAACAATTAGTAAAAAATGGTACAGATATATATCCTGGTGCTAATTATGTTTACAAAACAAGTGAAAATATAGAGACTGGTAAAATTGTTAAACCTATATATTTAAAGTTTAGGAAAGAAGAAGTTGTTTTACGATATGGTGACACAGTAGAGAGACATTTACAAAGTGGTGATTTTGTTCTTGTTAATAGGCAACCTACACTACATAAACAGTCAATGATGGCACATATAGTACAAATTATTGATAATCCAGAATTGATGACTTTACGGTTAAATTTAAATGTGACGGCACCTTACAATGCTGATTGCGATGGCGAATATTTATAAAAATAACTGCCATCAACAGTGGGACTGAAAAGGTTGATACCCACTAGTACACTATTTTTGAATGCACAAAAAATGATTTTATATATTTTAAAATATTAATGTTATAATAAGATATAAACTAAAAATATGGAAGGAATAAATTGTTCAAAGTGTAACGAGTTCAAAAAGTTCGAACAATTTTATAAACAACCATATATTTAGAAATAGTCTTATAAAAAACATTAATAGTTTAAAATATATAGAATACACATTAAATGAAAACACAATAAGCATTCAAAAAAAGTGTGCGAGACATCTCACAATGACGGGAACACCCTTAGAGCTCTGATTACTAACTTCTTACGGGAAACTGTAAGGAGGAACACGGTTAATGGCCGTACCCAATAGTAATAACATCAGAGATTGGGCAATCCGCGGGTAAAGTATCTAAGTTCGTTATGATAGAATATGATACTCCCTCAACGACCGAGTTTCATTCAATAATAGTTCAGTTATTGAAATGGACACGGATGTCGGTCTACAATGAAGGATTTATCAGTCCTGAGTAGGCTTAAGGTACAGTCTAGACCCTAAAAGATTTACATAATCTTTTGATAAATACGTGGAAACACGGGGTATAAACGGATGAAATGAACATACATGTGCCACAAACAATACAAACAAGATTAGAATTAGAATTAATAGCTGACGTAAAGAAACAATTAATTACACCATCTAGATCATTAACTATTTATGGTATAGTTCAGGATGGATTAACTGGAGCATATTTAATGACAAATGAAGATGTTAAAATACATTGGCAACAAGCAATGAACCTTATGAGTTATACAACTTGTGATAAAATAGTTTTAGAAAAAGACAGATATTATACCGGTGCTGAATTATTTAGTATGATAATACCTTCTAGAATTAATTTAACATCTGGTAATACAGTAATTAAAAATGGTAAAATAATATCTGGTAATTTAAGTAATGCATTATTAGGGGCAAAAAAGAAAAACAATTTATTACATTACATATGGGATGATTACGGTGAAGATGCAGTAAAAATTTTCATCAATAATTGTCAAAGAATTGTTAATAATTTTATTTTGTTAAATGGTTTTACATTAGGTATAGAAGATGGTATTGTAGATGATACTACTAAAAAAGAAATAGATGTATATATTTCTAATATTTTTAACAAAACAAGTATAGATATTTCACAAACGGAAAATAATCCATTATATATGGATATTTCTACATTTGAATATAAATTATATAATGATACAAATATTATTCGTGATGATATATCATCCATTGTTTTAAAAACAACTAAAAAATCAAATAGTTTTAATGTAATGTTGTCATCAGGTGCAAAAGGTAATAAAAATAATATTGCACAAATTTCCGGTTGTGTTGGTTTACAATCATTTGAAGGACAGTTAATGCCTAAAACATATGCAGATAGAACATTATGTTATTTCTTTGAACATGATGATAGACCTGAATCACGAGGTTTATGTTATCATTCGTTTAATGATGGTTTAACATATCCTGAGTTTTGTTATCATACTAAAACAGGAAGAAATGGTTCTATTGAAACAGTTATTAAAACTGCAGAAACAGGATATGCACAAAGAAAATTTGTTAAAACAATGGAAGACCTTATGGTTAAAAACGATGGAACTATTCGAAATACGACAGGACAAATAGTTCAATACATTTTTGGGGGTAATGGAAATGATACAGTAAAACAATATACATATTTTATAAAAATGATTAATATGAATAACGAGACATTAGAAAAAAATGTTTGTTTTACAAAAGAGGAATTGAAAAAATATAAAGATTTTGATGAAAAACAAAATAATATGTTATTTGAAAAAATGAAATCAATGAGAGACCTAATTAGAAATACATATAGAAAATCAAATTTAGATTTTAAAACAGTTGGTAATGCGTATTTATTACCAGTTAATTTAACAAGAATTGTTTCTTCAATAGAAACAGAAAATAATGGTGATATAACACCTTCATATGTAATTAAAACTTTAGAAGATGTATTATCAATGAATAATATACCATTAATTAAAATATCAAAAAGACAATTAGATGAAAATAATCAAAATATTATAGATGATGATTATATTGCTAAAACAGGATTTAGAATATCATTATATGATGCATTACATCCTAAAAATGTTTGTATTAAATATGGTTTGTCAAAGAAAACATTTGACAAAATAATTGAAGATATTAAATATAGTTTTAACAATAATATTATTGAAGCAGGTGAAATGGTAGGTATTATTGCAGCACAATCATTAGGTGAAA
>Ga0214923_10006031_pt1 | contig 13800 bp, 1 predicted proteins | sample LL1510_MetaG_FD_177993 | JGI IMG/M metagenome (GOLD analysis project Ga0214923, IMG submission 177993) | Freshwater microbial communities from Lake Lanier, Atlanta, Georgia, United States - LL-1510 | ecosystem: Environmental > Aquatic > Freshwater > Lake | place: USA: Georgia | collected 2015-10-15 | reverse complement strand
ATAACCAGTAGTAACAATTTGAGAAGTATTATTTTGATCTAAATAAGAAGTAATAGTATTATTTAAGAAAGAATTATTATTAGTATTATAAGTAGTAATAGTATAACCATATAAATTAGTAGAAGCGGGACAAACAAAAGAAGCATTACTTGTACAACCACCAGATCCACCAGCAATAAATAATAATTCATTAGTAGTTAAATTAAAAATACAAGAAGCTCCACCACCACCACCGGAAGTAGTATTACATTGACCACCTTGTCCAACAATTAATCTTAAAATATGACCTTTTTTTAAAGTGATAGTACCATAAATAAAAGCAGAATTTGCACCATATAAAATACTAGAATTAGTTGGAACAGCACCATAAGCACCAACACAAGCAATAGAATAAGAACCATTTTGAGGTACAGTCCATAATTGAATACCATTATTATCAGACATATTTAAAAAATAATAATTTTGAGTCCAAGAACCACCATTAGTATCAGTATTATAAACAGATCTAATAGTAGATAAAGATGGACCATTATAACCATTAGTATTACAATTAGTGAAAGTGAAAGAAGTGAAAGTATATAAACTATTATTAGGAATAGAAGGAGGTATAGAATCAGTATAAGAAGTAATAGTAACATAACCATTACCTGTATTATAACCTGAAAAAACTGTATTAGTATTAATATAAGATCCACCACCACCAGCTGGAAGATATGAAACAGCATAAGAAGCATCACCACCACTATAACCTCCACCTCCTCCAGTATAATAAGCTGAATCATTAGAAGTACCACCACCACCACCAAAACCTCCAATAGCACCACCACTATAACCAGATTGAATCCATTTATTACCACCATAAGAACCATTATTAAAACTAATACCAACAGTAATAGATTGATTAGAATAAGAACTAGCATTACCATTGCCATTAAATCCACCACCTCCACCACCAGAAAAAGTAGAATTAACAGGATTACCACCAATACCATCATTATTAGATAACCAACAATAACAATTTAATCCAGATTTAGATAAAGAAGCATTAAAACCGGAACTATTAAATGAAGAATAACCATTAAAAGATCCACCACCTCCACCACTAATTAATATAATTGAATTATCATTTCTAACAATAAAAGTGCCACCACCACCAGCACCAATATAACTTGTTGATTCACCTTGTTGACCTATTAATATTTGTATTATTTCATTTTTATATAAGAATATATCTTCAGTTAATATAACACCACCACCACCAATAAAAGATGAACTTGTACTATTACCACCAGAAGCACCAGCACAAATAATTCTATAAAAACCAGATTTAGGAACAGTCCATAATTGATAACCTTGTAATAACATATTTAAATAATTAGTATTTTGAGTCCAAGAAGTAGAAGAATAAGTATTTTGAATTTGAGTTAAATTAGGACCAAATCTACCAGTTATATTACAATTAGTGAATGTAAAAGAAGTGAATGTATATAAAGAATTAGATAAAGAAATTTGAGATAAAAGAGGATAAGTAGAATTATCTAAAGAGATTTTAACATAACCTAAATCATTATTAGATAGAGAACCGAATGATCCATTAATAACTTTATCATTATTAAAATAAGAACCACCAGGAGTAGAATTAATAATAATAGATCCACTATCACCTCCAGAATAACCTCCATTGCCTCCAGGATATCCTGTATCAGAACAATTAGAAGAACCACCACCACCAAAACCACCATCAACGATTGAATATTGTTTTTCAGTTGTTGTAATAGTATTTATATTTATAGTTGGTGTTAAACAATTAACAATAATATAACCATGATTATTATTTGTACTATAATTTCTATTAATATTAGTGAAATTATAAGATGAAGAATTAATATAAGAAAAAGAAGAAGCAAGATTAGTTCTATTTAAACCACCGCCAGAACCATCACCATCATCAGTACCAGTACCATAACCAAATCCACCATAACCAATAATACCATTATATCCACCAGAACTACCATTATAAGCACTAGAATCTCTAATAGTATAAAAATCATTAATATTACCATCATTAGGAGAACCAGAAAAAGAAGTAGTTGGTCTATGACGAAATTCACGTGGTCCACTACCACCTGCAGCAATAACCATAGGAGTATTATTATTATCATAATCAACAATAAATGTGGCACCACCACCACCAGCACTAGAACCGTCATTATCATCGACAACTCTATTACTACCTAATTGACCAATAACAAAACTAATTTTTCTACCTTGTGTCAAATATAATTCTAAATAAAACACAACACCAGTACCACCACTAATATTACAATCACCACCTTTTGCACCTGCTACTATAAATGAATAATTACCAGTTTTAGGAACAGTCCAAATTTGTACACCTTGTGTAACCATATTAAAATATGAAGTATTGGAAGTCCATGTAGTATTATAATAATTTTGACATATAGATAATGTTGGGCCATACATACCAGCATTATTACAATTATTAAATGTAAAAGAAGTAAAAGTATATAAACTTGGTATTTCAGTAGTAACATATTTTGAGATAGATATATTAGTAAACATACTATTACCACCATATGCTCCATTAATAACTGATTTACTTATATATAAATTATTATTATTTTTACCATTATCAATAAAAGTAGCACCAGAACCACCTAATGATAATAATGTATCATTATCTAATGATTCTGTTAAATCACCACTTAAACCTAATCCTATTGTTTTTATTGAACTATTATAATCTAAAGCATAATTAGAATTAGGAGCATCAAAACCAGTCATAGTATCAAAAGCATTACCACCACCTGATGATACAAAATATAAATTATTATCATCAAAAACAAATGTAGCACCGTTACCACCATAAATAATACCATTTTGTGAAGTTTTACCTCTTCTACCATTTTGTCCAATAATAATTTTGATAATTTGATTTTGAAATAATTTTAATTTACCAGTAACAATACGAGATTTACCACCAATAACTTGACTATTACTTAAACCTTTTGGTCCAGCTAATTCAAATGTATATATACCAGTAATTGGAACAGTCCATTTCATAATACCTTGTTTATTTAAATCCATTGTAATATAATATTGTGTCCATGCCGTAGGTACCTGTGGTGATAAACTTGAATATAAACTTATTAATTCAAATATTGTCATTGGATCTCTACCTTCTTTATTAGATGTTAATGTAAATGTATTAAAATTATATAAATCCGGTATAGTTAATAAATTTGTTTTAGTTATTTTAACATATGAATTAGATGTTAAATTTAATCCACCATATGCACCATTTATTACATATTTATTATTCCAATATGATCCACCAGCACCATTAAGAGTATATGATACATTACCAGGATCACCAGATGAATAACCACCAGATGAAGTAGCAATATTAAAATCAATTAAACCACTACCACCACCAAAACCCCCATCATTATTATTAATACCACTACCACCACTACCACCATTTAAAAATGAAATACCTTTTGAATTAATTATTGTATTATCACTTGTTGATATATCATATTTACCATTTTCATTGAATACACCACCTGATGATGAATTTGATGAAAATTTACTAGAAGATCTATTTTTTTCATTAATTTTAATAGAACCATATTGATCAGTACCATATATAGAAGCAGGGGCATGTACACCATGATATTTAACTATACCAGTATTAGAATTAGGATTAACAAAAGAATTACCACCAGAACCAGCAACAAATAACAGTTCATTATCAGTTGTAGTAATATAAGTAGCACCACTACCACCAGCATTATAAACATTATTATTAGACCCCCCTGTACCTTTTTGTCCAACGATAATATTTAATTTTTGATTATTTTTCAAATAAACAATACCATAGATGATTCTACCTCGTCCACCAAGAACATCAGAAAAATCATTACCATTAATACCACCAATTTCAAATAAATAATAATTGGATTCATTACAGGTCCATAATTGAATACCATTAGTGACATTAAAGAATTTTAAATAAGACATCCATGGATTAATAGAATAAGAAGAATTAGCTAAACATTGAGCTAATGTAGGACCAGTTTTACCAGTTAAACCAGTATTATTAAAAGTAGTAGTAGTAAAAGTATATGTATAATTAGGTGTAATATTATTAACTAATGGAGGATATGTTAAATTAAATGTAGGAGTAATTAAAGTACCATTACCAGTTATAACTTTTGTACTATTTGTTGATTTAGTTGAAAATAATAATTTATCAGTATTAATTGAATTATTACCAATATTAGTATTATTAATACAATCTAATGTAGAAATTTTATTTAAAGCATCAGTATTATTAGTACTATTACTTAAATTAATAATCTTATAATTATTTAAATTAATATTATTATTAATTGATAATTCATTTAATTTAGGTGTGATATTAATATATTTATATGTATTATCACCTGCTAAACATAATGTACCTGATCCATTAAATATAAATTTATTAACATTAATACTCTTATTATTAATCAAATCATTATTAATAACACTAAATAAACCATTATCTAATAATACATTTAAATTATTACTATTAAAATTAATTAATCTATTAAAACTAATATTCGTATTTAATGTATTATTCATATTTATTAAATTAGTAATATTCGTATTTTGTTGTATTTGTTTTGAATCTAAATATTTCTTATATACTATATTATATTCATAATTTGATGTAGTTATTAAATCATCAGTTAATGAAAAATAATTACTATTATTTGGATATTTTAATATAAATGATTTAGAATCATTAGATGTTAATATAAAACCATCATTATTAGAATTATTATTTATTTTAATGATAAAACCAGAATTAACACTTAAATTATTACCATTAGAATTATTATTTAATTGTATTATATTATCAATAAATTGATATTGATTAGAAGATATAGAATTATTATTACCAATAAAATTAATAATAGAAGAATTACTACCAAAATTAATATTTTTAATATCATTATTAACACCAATATTAATAGTATTAGAATTATAACCAATATTAATAGTATTAGAATTATTAATACCATAATTAGTAATAAATCTAATATTTTTATTAATGTTATCACCAGTTTTCTTTAACATTCTATCATTAATATTAGTAATATTATCATTTATTAATCCTTTATTATTATTATTTTTATTATTATAATAATTAATATATGTATTTGTCATATTTTTGAAATTATTGATATTATTTGTATAATCATTAAAATTATTAATATTTGTCGTATTATATATTGATATTCTTTCTAATAATGGAGTTTTATTATTTAAATAATAAATATCTAAATTATTATAATCATTTATATAATCTAATATATATTTTTCTATATATAAATCCATATTATTTAATAAATTAATATCAAAATTTATTAGATTATTATAATTATTAGTAGTATTATCATATTCATTTGTGAAATAATCTATATTATTATTAAAAAAATTATATAAATTATTAGATAATTCTGTTATATATAAATTTGTTTCATGAATTATGTTATTTTTAAATATTGAAACATTATTATATTTAGTAGTAATAGATGTATCATTTTTGATATATAAATTATTATTATTATTAATTCTTTTATGAATAATATCTAAATCATTATCAAAAATAACAGTATAATTATTATGTAAATTATTTAAATTATCATATAAATTATTTTTATTAGTTATTAAAGAATTATGAACAATATTATAATTAGTTTTTTTATCATTAATAATATCTTCATAATCATTATATAGATTATTAACAAAATTAGTTTTGATATCAAGAACATTAATTATATTAGTATATATATCATTAATAGTATTAGATAAAATATCTATATTATTATTAAAATATATTGTATTAGATTCAATATTATCTAATAAAATATTTTTATTAGTTAAATTATAATTTGTTATATTAATATTAAAATTATCAATATTATTAGAAGTATCATAAATATTATCATTTATCAAATGGATAAAATTATCAATATATAAATTAAAATGATCAATAAAATCAATTAAGATAGTATTATTAAAAATTTTATTAGTATATAAATCAATAATTGAATTAATATTAGATAAGAGATTATTAATATCATTATCAAAAAATAATTTAATCATGATATTATTAGAATTTTGTATAGAATCTGATAAATTATATATGAGATTATTATCTAATAATTTAAATTGAAATTTTGATTTATCACTTGATATATTAATAAATATATCATTAATTTGATGAAAATTTAAACCAGAAGATTCATTATCAGATGGATATAATATAATTTGTTTATTATAAATATAAAGATCATTATTAAAGATATTATTAATATTACCATTAAAATTAATGATATCATTATCATTACCAATATAAATTTTTTTAGATTTATTAGAAGAACCAATATTAATAGTATTAATAATAGAAGAATTACCGATATTAATAGATTTAGTATTAGAATTACCGATATATAATTTAGAAGTATTATTAATAGAATCAATATTATTATTGATATATAAATCTTGAATATTAGAATCACCAAATTTATTAATATAATTATTTAATTTATTAATAAGAATGATATTATTATTAGAATGAATATTAGAGATGTTATTAGATAAATTAGTTACATTATTTTTCATAATATCAATTAAATCTTGATTAGAAGAATTAATATTATTAAAACTAGAAATATTATAATAGAAAGTAGTCAAAAAGTTATCAATAGAGAGGAGATCATTAGATAAATTAGTAATTTTAGAAATAGAAATAGAATTAATATGTTTATCACTAATTTTATAATTATCTAATGGAGTAATATATCTTATATTATTTGTAAGAGAATCCATAATAAAATAGTATCATAATTCTAAAATATAAAATAAATATGATAATTCAAATTAATTTATTTATATTAGAATTTTTTTATAAAGCTGTTATTGTCACAAAACCTTGACTTGCATTATAACCTATATCTGTTCTATTTGTTGCAAATGATGTTACATATGATGATCCACCTGGATTATTTTGATTATTTGTACCTGTAGAACCTCCATTCCATCCACCTCCAGCACCACAACCAAGAGGACCACCATTAGGATATGAACTACCACCACCACCACCACCTCCACCAAATCCACCATTTTTACCTTTACTACCAGCATAACCATTAGCTATACCAGGACCTCCACCTATACCTCCAATAAAACCAAAATCTTTATTTCTTCCACCTTGACCATCAAGAGTACCACGATCTTGACCATTAGAATACCATCCAGCACCACCAGCACCACCACCATAAAAACTACTTATATCAGTAGAACTATATGTATAACCACCATAACCTCCACTTGCTATAGATACATTTGCAAAATAACCATATGTACCAGGACCTGGTGAATTTGGTGTTTCACTAAATGAAGCATGTACAGGTGGTAAATATTGACCATTACCATCATAACAAGCACCACCGCCACCACCAGCAATTAATAATGGTGTAGAAGAATTTAAATAATAAATAAAAGTACCACCACCTCCACCAACACTAATATTTTGATTATATGCATCATCACCTTTTTGACCAACTACAATACATAATTTATCATTTAAATTTAAATTTAATCTTGCTCTAATTCTAACAGCATAAGATAGAGTAGTATATGAACCAGGTGAAAAAATACCACCAGCTCCACCAGCAAAATCAAACTCATAAGTACCTGTTTTAGGAACAGTCCAAATTTGTATACCTTGTGTTATCATATTAAAAAAATCTGTGTTATATATCCATGAATAACTTGAATAATAACTTTTACAAGTTGCAAAAGTTGGTCCATACATACCAGTACTGCCACAATTTGTAAATGTTATTGATGTAAAACTATATAATTCATTATTTAATGATGGTTGAATTAATAATGGATAACTTGAATCATCTAATACTATTTTTACATAACCATATTCATTATCACTTAATACTCCAAATGAACCATTTGTCACTATATTAGTATTAAAATATGATCCACCACATGTTGAATTTCTATTATCAATACCCGCATCACCACCACTATAACCACCATTACCACCACTATGACCATAACCAATAATAGAATATGAACCTCCACCTCCAAATCCTCCACCTTCATTACCTCCTTGACCACCATTTAATATATTTTTACTTATTAAACTAATATTATTATTTTTACCATCATTATTATATGTTGCTCCAGATCCAGCATTTGAACCACTTATTAAACCACTTAAATTTAAATTTGTTGTTTTTATATTTCCTAAATAATCTAAACTATAATTTGAAGATGGTGCATCTATACCATTACTAGATATTAAACCATTAGATATAGCATTAGATCCAGAAGCAGAAATAAAATATAAAAAATTATCATCAAAAACAAATGTAGCACCATTACCACCATATATAGTCCCATTATTTGAACTAGTAGCAATAGTACCATTTTGACCAATTATAATATATAATTGTTGAAATTTCTTTAAATTTAATTTACCAGTAACTATTCTAGCTCTACCTCCAGTATATGATCCAATTTTATAACCTTTGACACCACTAACAGTAAATGTATAAGTACCAGTAATAGGAACAATCCATTTTTGAATACCTTGTTTAGTTAAATCCATAGAAATATATCTAGATACCCAATTAAATGATGTATATAATTTTAAAACATCATATAGTGATATACCTATATTACCACTTTTACCACCATTTGTAAATGTAAATGTATTAAAATCATATAAATCTGGTATTGTTAATATATTCGTTTTTGTTATCTTAATATATCCTTGTAAAGTATTATTTAATCCACCATAACATCCATTTATTACATATTTATTATTCCAATATGATCCACCTGCTCCACTTAAACTATATAATTCTGGTCCAGCATCACCAGATGTATAACCACCACTAGATGAACCAATATTAAAATTAATAAAAGCAGAACCACCGCCAAATCCTCCTGAGGTCCCCGAAGCTATGACTTCTCCCATACCATTATAATTAAAACTATTATATCCACCATATCCACCATTTAAAAAACTTAATCCTCTTGAATTTATTATATTAGTATCATTAGAAGTATATTTACCATCATAATTAAATGTACCACCAGTAGCAACTAAAATATTATATTTATTAGAGGATCTAGATTTATCAGTTTTCTTAATTAAACCATATTGATCAGTACCATATATAGAACTAGGTGCATGAATACCATATAATTTAGTAAAACCTGTATTAGAATTAGGATTAACAAAAGAATTACCACCAGCACCAGCAACAAATAATAATTCATTATCATTATTAACAACATAAGAAGCACCAGAACCACCAGCATTATAAATACCATTATTAGATGAAGAAATACCTTGTTGTCCAACTAATAATTTTAATTTTTGATCTTTTTTAAGATAAATAATACCATAAATAATTCTACCTCTTCCACCAATAACATCTGAGAAATCATAACCATTAGAACCACATATTTCAAATAAATAGTAATTTGATTCAGGTATTGTCCAATATTGTATACCATTTATTACATTAAAATTATTTATTGATAATATCCATGAATTATTAGAATAGGATGAATTTGATAAATATGTTGATAATGATGATCCTAATCTTCCTATTATATTAAGATTAGTGAAAGTAAAACTTGAAAAACTATATAATATTGTATTAATATTAGTTATAGATAAATTAAAATTAGCATTAATTAAAGAACCATCTCCTCTAACTATTTTTGTACTATTATTAGATTTATCACTAAATAATAATTTATCTGTATTTAGTGAATTATTATTAATATTTATATTATTTATCATATTAATTGATAATTGTTTATTTACAGCATCTTTATTATCTATAGAATTAGATAAATTAATAAAATTATAATTATTTAAATTAATATCATTATTAATATTTAATTCATTTAATTTAGGATTAATATTAACATATTTATAAGTATTATCACCAGCTAAACACAATGTACCAGAACCATTAAATATAAATTTATTAACATTTATAGTTTTATCATTTATTTTATTTAAATCTAATATATCAAATAAACCATTATCATATAAAATTTTCTTATTATCACCATTATAACCAATTAATCTATTAAAACTAATATTTTGATTTAATAAAAAATTTAATTGATTAATATTAATATCTTGTTGTAATTTATTATCTATTAAATATTTTCTAGTTATTATATCATAATTATCTATTATATTATCTCTTAAATTATATATTTCATTTGAATTATCTAATTTAAATGATATATTTAATGAATTATTAGTTGTTAATATATATCCATTATTAAAATAAATACCTGATGTATTACTAATATTATTACCAATACTATTATCATTTAATTGTATAATATTATCATTAAATTTAGTAGTATTAGTATTAATATAGTTATTTATACCATATATATTAATAATACTGTTATTATTACCTATATTTATTGTATTATTGATATAATAACCTATATTTATTATATTACTTGTCTTACCTATATTTATTGTATGATTAATTAATGTATCTATACCTTTATTTGATATAAATTTTATATTATTATCTATATTATCTATATTATTCTTTAAATATCTATTTAATATATCATTCTTCTTATTAGTTATTTCTGTTATATTAATATTATTTTTATTATTAAAAAATGTTATATATGTTTCAATTTCATTTTTATATTGATTATATAGATTAGATATGTTATTAAATTTATTAATATAATCAGGATTATATAATAAAATTCTATCTAATAATAATAATTTATTAGTATTAAAATAAGGAGATAATGGTTGTAATAATAATTCATAATCATTAAACCATTTAACAATTTCACCATTAATTCTAATAACTAAAGCAGCACCATAACCAAATATTTTTTTATAATATGTAAGTTTTTGTTGATATGTTATATTATAATTACTTTCAATTAATGTTAATTTATTATTAATAATAGTCTTATAATTAGATATTTTATTAATAATATTTGTTTTATTATTATTTATTAAATTTATTATTTGATTATGATAATTAATTATATTTGTATTATTTTGATTAAATATATTATTATGATTTGTTATATTATCTAATATATTTTGTAATTTATTGTCAAATATTTCTGTTTTATTAGTATTAATATCACTTAATTCTAAATATAATTCATCTTTATTATTATCCAATAAATTATATTTATTATTAAAATCATCTACTAAATTAATTAATATTTGTTCTAAATTATCATAAGTATCTAATATTGAATCATATATTTGTTTATATATTGAATCTCTCTCTAATATATTTAATATTGATGATATATAGAATAATCTAATATATTTTGAATATATTAATATTATATACATAATTGATATAGTTAATGTTATATCTGATAAATAAGATATTGAAAATCTATCAAAATCATCTGTTTGGTCTGTATTATTAAAATTAATAAAAATATTATTATATAATGTATTAAAAGACGATATTTGATTATTTAAATTATTATCAAATGTATTATATGTATTATTAACTAAATTAATTAAATATATATAAATTGAATCTTTATTATATTCATTTAAATTATTATAAACTGTTAAAATATTATTATTATATGATTGAAATTTATTATTTAGATCTAATATTATTTCTTCTTTTTTATTATCATTTAAATTTATTATATCTATTTTTTTATTATTATATTGTTGTATAGCTGAATTAAGATTATTTAATGATATATTTTTTTGATTATTTATATTAGATGTAAAATTATTTAAAAAATCAAATTGTTGAGTATTAGTATATAATTTATTAGTATATATTGGTTTAATATTATTGATATTATTAGTAATATTATCAAGATTATTATCAAGATATGATTTGATAATGATATCATTATTATCTTGTATATTTATAGTTAAATTCAATATAATATTAGCCATAGACACCTTCGGTGATAATTTGAAATTAAATGAGAGATTATCATGATTAATAATAATATAAGAATTATCTAATATCAAACCATTAAGAGATTTATCATTAATATCAGTATTTAATATAATTTTTCTATTAGTAATATTAATATTTGAATTAATATTAGAAATATCACTATTTAAATTAACTGAATTATAAATAGAACCAATATTAATAGTTTTATGTTTAATGGAAGTACCTATATTAATTTCATTTATAATATTTGAATTACCTATATTAATTTTTTTTGTATCATTATTACCTATTATCAATTTATTATTTTGATTATTAGATATATTGTCAATATTATTATTAAAATTAATATCATGATTAATAAAATCTCCAAATTTGTTTAATAATCTACTTATTTTATTTATTAATGTATATATATTCACATTATGTATATTATTATTCATATTATATTCCATTAACACATTATTATATAAATTTAATAATATTTGTTTTATTTCATTATATATTGGTTCTATATCTTCTATATTTATTGATAATAATGATAATAAACCTTCTATATGATTTAAATCAGTTTGTAAATTAGTAATTTTATAAATAGATAAGTAATTGATATCTTTATTAGAAATCTTATAATTATCAGGAGGTACTATATATTTTATATCTTGAGTTATTGACATTTTTCTTAATATATATAATTATATTAAAAAATTGCAAAAATAAATATATTATATATATCTCAAATATATATAATTTTCATGGAAGCATGTTGATAAAAATCAACCCATAATTAATATGGTATTGCATGTTATCCATAGATCTTTATGTATCAATGAGGTCCCTATATTATAGGTAATATTTGATACGTTTATTTATATTTCACAAGAATATAGATAAATACAACATTTCTTTTATTTCACTACACAATATCTATTATACAATATATTCATTTATATATCATTGTATATTTATCATTGTGTATATATATTATTATATATTTATCATTATTTTATATATGCCACAGGCACCTTCGGTGATATGCAAAGATATTTATCTAATGAATATCATTTTTCAAATTATTTATATTAGATGATAGATATTGCATGATTTATATATTATTGTATATATATTATAGTGTTATCTATTATCTTATATATGATATACAAAGATATATATTATAGTGTTATCTATTATCTTATATATGATATGTAAAGATAATTATCTAATTATAATCATTTTTTAATTATTGATATAAGATGATAATTATTGTATATATTTCAATTATTAACCAATTATATATATATATATTTATTTTATATCTCTTCTTATATTAAATTATATATAATTTTTAATATGAGTTTATTTGATGATATAGCATATGATGTTCCAGTTGGTAATGAACTTATTACAGATAAAGATGTAAATATATTATCACAATCAAAAATATTAAATCTTTCAGAAGATATGCAAATGTTAAGAGATGATACAGATTATGTATTACAACAAGTAGAAATATTTGATGGAAGAATAACAAATATGTTTGACAAAACGGGAGATATAATAACAGGTAATTTATTAATAAATGGTAGTAATATTGGTATTGATACTATTATTGGAGCTAATAAAAGATTATTATTAGGTATGAATAATACTTCTTATATTGATATTGGTGGTGGTAATGTTTTAAAAGAAATTAATATTGGATCTAAAACTACTATAGATGGTCTTCCTATTACAGATC
>Ga0214923_10006030_pt1 | contig 13800 bp, 16 predicted proteins | sample LL1510_MetaG_FD_177993 | JGI IMG/M metagenome (GOLD analysis project Ga0214923, IMG submission 177993) | Freshwater microbial communities from Lake Lanier, Atlanta, Georgia, United States - LL-1510 | ecosystem: Environmental > Aquatic > Freshwater > Lake | place: USA: Georgia | collected... | reverse complement strand
TATGTTGGGGTTTAGAGGTTGTTCCAGATATTATAGTGATTTTTTTAAATCAGCCTTCCAACTAGAATGTGAAGCTATTAGATATGTTAGAGAAATTATTGGTTTAAGTAATGTAATAGTCATGTTACCCTTTTGTAGAACAATTGAAGAATGTAAAAAAACTATTGATATAATGAGAGAATTTGGTCTAGAAAGAGGTATTAATGGGTTGAAAATTTACCTAATGTGCGAAATACCCTCTAATGTTATACTTGCCGATGAATTCTGTAAATTAGTTGATGGCTTTTCAATCGGTTCTAATGATTTAACCCAATTGTGTCTTGGTATTGATAGAGACGCTGGTAATCTCGCTTTTATAGGTAATGAAACCAATCAAGCTGTTAAAATCCTTATATCTATGGCTATTAAAAGCTGTAAGAATAATGGGGTTAAAATTGGTATATGCGGCCAAGGCCCTAGCGATATACCTGAATTTGCTGAATTCCTTGTCAAGGAAGGTATTGATACTATATCCCTCGTTCCTGATAGTATAGTAAAGACCGTGTTTAACCTTGATAAATTATGCTAGATAGATTATGCTAGGGATGGATATATTGGTATATATGAATGTCTATGGTTTTATATAAATTATAGTATAATTTATATAAAAAGTTGAGTTCTACGAACCAACATATTTTAAAAGTTGATATATTATTTTGTTTGAAAAACCTAACACGATGTCCTCTCCGATTTCTGAATCCTCTGCCCCTAGTTCTACAGCATCTGCTGTAATTCCCTATAGGCCTGTGGTTTTTGTCCTACTGTCGCCAACAACGATAATTATGGTGTTTTTGGCACATGGCGATGATTTTTCTGTTAGAAGGCCCCAAGGAATGGGTATGATAGACCCAACGTTATGAGTTTGAAACATTGACAAATGGGTTAATAGATAATATAAGCTAAAGCCCAATATTTTTATATAAATTGCCAAAAGTTGAGCTAAAGCCAACATTTATTATAATAATTTTGATTATAATAAAAAAAGTTGAAATATTATTTTATTTAAATAAGTTATTCTTGCATAGATAAGAGATGTCCGCTTCTATCGCCACTGCAACTCGCGTTACGATCATTTTGGCAACTGGGAGTAATGCTCCAAAATGGGATGATTTGCAGAAATGCTTTCTCGAACAAGAAATCAATTTGATTTCTCAAGAACCACCCAAAAAGTCAGTCATTGAAGACCAAACTCAGGAAAGGGACTATCTCGGGAGGTTAAAATGGAAACAATCCAAAGAAGTACTCAAACAGGATCCTGAATTCTTGAGGCGGCTGCAGAGCTTGCCTGGATTTGATCCAAAGAAATGCTTTCTTTGGACGGAAGACACGTCTCTTTACTTTGGGCATCTAAATTTCCCAGGTACCCTCATCAAAATGTTCACAGAGAATGATGCTTACGCAAACAGACTTCTTGAAAAGGCATTGCCTGACACGAATGAAGGACGCTACATCTGTTCAGTGACGTGTGGCCCTTTCTTTGAGGAAGGGGACGTTTGTTTCCTTGAGGCTGAGGTTCGTGGTGAATTGGTCCCGCCCGAGGGAAAGGGCAAAATTGACAACCAATTACGTCTGTTCCATCGTAAGAAAAACATTGCGATGTCTCCTGAACATCGCTCTGAAGATCATCCACGATACATCGCGTTCCGCATGACTGCGAAGGCTATAGGCTTGAAACTCTAAACCTCTTCGCCTCGCCATTGACACTTGCCACTTGTAAATCTGTGGTCGAATTATATTTTTTTACTTACATCTACAAATTATTATTTTTTCTATCTTTTTATATAAAAATTGAAATATAAATATAATAAGATTATTTATATATTCATTAAACATGCTAGAAATGCTGAATAAGACCGAAATAACTCATAAAGACATTGATGATTACATCAGTGAATCATTTGCTTCTGGTAATATAACAGATGCTACATATATAGCACGTGAGATTGAGGCTAAATCTGGTGTAAATGCCACGCTTCATCCTGCTGAGGAGTATTTCCTTGAAATGTATTTACTTGCCAAGAAATCTTCAAAAATTAGCAAGGATTAGTTTATTGTTTATAAAATGATTTATAGTGTTAGTATAAGACACAAAAGACAATGATTATATTTTTTTATATTAGAATCCATAATTATAATAATAATTATTATTATTATAAAAAGTTGCGCAAAGCCAACATTTTTATAATTATTATTATTATAAAAAGTTGAGTTCTACAAACCAACATTTTTATAATTATTATTATTATAAAAAGTTGAGTTCTACAAACCAACATTTTTATAATAATCCATGATTATTATAATAAAAAGTTGAGCCTAAGGGCCAACATTTTTATAATAATTATTATTATTATAAAAAGTTGAAAATAAATATTTTTATATTATCATATCCAAAAAAAAGGGATGGCATACGTGTCTCTTCCTGAGCTTTTGCAGTTTCTACGACACAATCCTTCAACCTATAGAATACAAATCGTGTTTGGCGAAGTTGACCCAAAAATTATAGAGTCTATTATGGCAGTTTTTTCTGCCTACCATGGAAAGATCCATTGTCTCAATCCATATTTAGATGGGCTTTGCTCTTCCAAAAGCATTACTTTACAAAAATCACTTGAGGCCAGATATTCATTTCCAGCGTTAAGCGTTGGAATTATTGGAACGACTGGTTTAGATTTTAGCCATAATTCATCTGACTCTGAAAGATGGCCTGGAAATTCCACCGCACAGGTTATTAGAAATTTTCCAGGAAAACTTCATTTGCTTGCTGAACTACATGGTGCAAAAGAAGTTGATTATTATAGTGGTTTTGCCATTAGATGGGGTAGAGAAGCTCATCAAGCTATTTACATTGAGAGTGTTACAAAAGGCACACTTGTTGCACCACAGACAGATGGTGCAGAATCTAGAGACTCAGAAGAACTGATTGCTTTACAGTTTGTACCAGAAGGACAAGACAAAACACTTAGACAAATGACTGTTGCTGAGAAACAGATACACGATCCTTGCATGAAAGCACTCACAGAGGTTTTGAGAGAGTTAGAAAAGAATGGATTGCTTAAAGATATTGCATAGTGATTAGTGAATAGAAAAGAAAATAAATATAAAGTTAAGGTTTTATAAATTTGTATATTATAAAACTAGATGGATTATGTTAAATTGTTTAAAACAATAGAAGATGATGATTTTTATATTATAAAGAGGTGTATTGACAAGAATTTGTTAGATGAATGGGAGAAAACCATAAAAATATTACAATCTACTGAGAAAGACTATCCCGAAGAGATTGGTTATTTAAATAAGGTATATCAAAATAAGATTAACAATTATATAAATGAGATTATAAGAAAATACAAGTGTTATTACAATCATGAAATAGGGAGTATAAAAAATGAGTATTACAAGTCTAAAGAAAATTTAACAAATGAATTACATATATTATATAGATTAGAAAATCACATAGATATTAAAAATAGGGAAGAAATAATGGATATTTTAATAATAACTATAAATAACAATTTATGGCACAAAGAAGATAAAAATATATTTTTTGTAAAATTTGTTGAAAATAAAACAGAAAATAAAACAGAAATAGTATGTGATATAGATAATTTTTATGAAACAAATAAGATAGGAAATATTAATTTGTTGGATGAATTTAATGAAAATAATGAAAATTTAATTAATAGAGTACAAATAAAATATGTGAATCAAGTTAGTTATAAAGTTTGTAAATGTATAATAATAAGTTGGGAAGATTTTGTTAAATATAGGGATAGTTTTAGAATACCTAAAATAAATAGTAATAAATATGTTATATCATACGACAGATACGAAGATCCGCCAATTAAGATTACATTTGATAACAGACTTGAATTAAGTAAAGAAGAAATAGATAATTTTAGGGTATTAACAGAAAATCTAACAGTTTTTGATAATGATAGTATAATTATAGATAAAATATCTTTTATTACTAATTTTATAAATAAAGAATTAATAGTTAATAGAATTAGGACACTAATAAATAACAAAGATTACGAGTTTAATCAATCTTCACACTATGAAATTAATGAGAGTGAGTGTATAGATGATATTAATGATAATAATATTGATAATCAATTACATTCATTAAAATTGAGTAAATTATAGTAAAATTTTTCGTTTAATAATTTGATATTATATATAAGGTTATAATATTATAATAGTTTATAATTATGATAATAGTTTTATATTTTTTTCAATTTATATTTATAATATTTGCTTTATTAGCATTTAAATTAGAAAAAAGATTTTTTAATACATATTATACTGTAAGACCATTAAAATATTTAATAAAATCAGGTGGAACATTTACGATAAAGCTAGGACAATTTATAATAAATAAGAAAAAACTTGAATATCAAGATGATAAAATCCCTAAATGGGTATTAGAATTAGATGATTTATTATACAATGTAATAGATAAAAATAATTATACTAGATTACAATGGATTAATGATTATCCAGAATTAAAAAATTATGAGAGCTTTACGATAATTAATTCAGGTTCTATAGGTTCTGTATTTTTGATAGAACAGAATAAGAAAAAATATGCGTTAAAGATTCAACATAGTAGTATATTAAATAAGACACAAAAACAGATAAAAATATTAAAATTATTAATTAATAATAGATTTGTAAAACCATATATAATATTTAGTTTTGATGAAATTTGTAATGTATTTTTAAACCAATTTAATTTTGATTTTGAAGGAGATAAACAGGTAGAATTTTATGAAATATTTAAAGAAAGAGACAGTGGTTTAATAGTTCCAAAAATATATTACAAAGATGATAGAAAAATATTAATGGAATATATTCCGATAACATTTATAAATAATAATGAAATAAGTGAAATTCATAAAATGAAAGGTATATTAAAATTTCAAGTATTTTTAAAATATATGTTTTTAGAAGAAGGTTTATTACATTTGGATTTACATTCAGGAAATTGGGGAATTAATAATAATAATTTAACAATATTAGATTTTGGTTATTCCTTAAGAATATATGATAATAATGATTTAGAAAAGAAAAAAGCATTTCAAGATATGTGGATTTATTTAAACACAAGGGATGATAGAAATTTTATATCAATTATTATAAATCATTTTATATCAGAAACAGAAAATATTGATAAAAAAAAATTAGTTGAATTATTTTTTGAAGAAATGAAAGATATAAATATATTTGATCCAAAAAATATGTATTCAATAGTATTAAAATTTTGTAATAGACATAATTTCAAGCTAAGTAATGATTTTTATTTTATTGGATATTATTTGAATTTTACTACTGGTATTTCAATTAAGTATTTTAAAATTGATAAAACAATTGAAGAACAAACATTTGAAGAATTATATAATTCAAATTTAATATTTTCTAAATATGAAGATATTATATTCGATCAATATCCATTATTTAGTAAATATAAAATTGTTAATGAAAGAATATTAAATATTCTTTATAAAAAAAATAATAAATAAAAATATAATAAAAAAAAATATAAATATAAAAATAATATATATAAATTAAATAATTATGGATGAAAAATTTAAAAAAGCAGCTGAAGATATTAAAAAAATATCTGAAATGAGTGATGAAAATTTACTATATCTTTATGGATTGTATAAACAAGCAACCTGTGGTGATTGTAATATCTCTAGACCTGGTTTTTTTGATCCAAAAGGCCAAGCTAAATACGATGCTTGGGACAATAGAAAAGGATTAGAAAAAGAAAAAGCTCAAAAAAAATATATTAGTAAAGTAGAAAATTTATTAAATAAAAAATAAATTTACTTTTATTATAAATATTATATAGTCATATATTATATAATATGGTATCAATGAATTATTTTGATAAAACAGTGGATAAGGTTAAAACAATGGTATTAAATAAGAAAGATCAATATTATTTAGGAGCTTTATACAAGCAAGTTAAAGAAGGAGATGCTTCTTTAGATAATAGTAATATAACAGATCCGAATGAATTAGTTATATGGAATGAATGGAATCAATTAAGAGGAATTAATAAAGAAATATTAATGAATAAATATTGTGATTATATAACACTTATTACAAATTGGCAAAAAATAAGTATTTATAAAAATGATTAAGAAAGAATTATTAACAAATATGATTAAGAAAGAATTATTAACAAATATGATTAAAAATTATAAAATTGATTTTCATTAAAGAATATTTCAAGCATAATAATATTAAATAATTGTGGAAAAGAGAAATCAAACCAATTCTTATCATATGGTTTATTATTAATCAAATTAGATAATATATGAATTGTTGACATTCTTGTTGTTATTTTACTTATAATTCTTAATCTTGAAGTACATAAATTATTATAATTATTTAGTTTAAAAATAACTGTTTCATAAAATATATTTGAAAAAGCAATTGATGCAAAATAATTAAATTGAATTGATTTATAATCACCTTTAAATATTAAGAAAAGAAAATCAATGGTTAAAATAACTAAAGTATTATTTAAAATAAGTTTATGATATTTATTTTCAAGATTTATTCTTATATTATCTTTTATAAAAACATCAAAAATGATTAAAACAAAAAGAAGAACAAATATATTAATCATAAGATTATCTAAAGAATTATAACTTGAATATAATAAAATAGTTCCTACAGCAAGTAATAATATATTTCTATCAAATGGAACTATTTTTTCTACAACATTATTGAGTTGGACCATTAATATTTATATATAAATTAAATATACTAAAAATAAATATTATATATAATATATAAATGATTGATTTATTTTCTAAAGAATCAATTAATTATAGTATACTTATTTTTGTAATGATTATTATTGTTTTATTAATGTGTTTTTCATTTTATTATATTTTACCAAATAATTATTTTATATATGATAATAAATTAATATCAAATATAAAACCACTAAAAACAATTAATATTAAATTAAATAAAAATGGTAAATATACTATAAATTCAACTTATATAGATAATTTAAATAATATGTCTATACAAATAAAAACTAAAAGTGAAAATTATCCAATAAAAATATTATTAAGTAATTTTTTAAAATCACAAAATTTATATATTGTTGAAGACACTTTATTTCAAAGTATTAATAATTCTTGTATAACTATATTAAATGATTCTAATAAATCTATTAGTTTAGATATAAATTTTTATTCAATTGAAGAAAAATAATAAAATATTTAATTTATTATTTTATTATTATATTTGCATTAAATATATTATTATCACCCAATTTAATTGTTTTACTAATCTTTTCTTTTGTTTTAACAATACCGGTAAAATCATTAAATAAATCTATTGATTTTAATTTTTTTTTATCTTGTTTCATACATGGATATAATAAACATAATAAGGCATTCTCGGTCATACATGTTGGATCTGTATCAGGAATTAAATTATCAACTTTAATTTTATCTAAATATTTAAATCCAATCCAATCAGTTTTTATATTTTTAGAATCCCATTCTGCTTTTGTTAAACCAAATTTTATTAATAAATATTGAAGACATGATAATTTATTAGTTATAATTGAATCATAATTAAAAGATATTAAATTATTAACTGCTTTTATTTTTAATACTGCCATTTTTCTATTAAAATTATTTTTAACATAATCTATAAATTTTTTATTATCACCATTATATTCAAATGCTCTTGACATGCCTAAATCTACTCTAGCTAGATTATAATCATTATTAGATTCATTTAAACATTCAAAATTAATCATTTTTGGTTTTGATGATGATAAAAATTGAGGACAATGTGCTATAATCATTTTTTTACATTTAATTCTCTCTAATATTTTTTTAAACTGTTCGCAATCTATATTATTATAACCCCATTCTCTACACCAAAATAAATTATGTTTTTTTTTATCTATTATATCAAATTCTATAAATAAATTAAATGAAATATCTTTTTTATTTATTTTTTTATTATCAAAATTTAAAAAATATCTTTTAAAATTTTCATTAACATATCTTACTACATCATCATCGCTTATTTTAATTTCTTTTAAAATATCTAAATAATTACTACATAAACCACCGTGTGCGATTAATGTATCGTTTATTCTAATCCAAGCATAACTATTCTCTATTAATTGATTTATTTTCTTTTTATCTTCAAAAAATATTTTATTTTTTTTTAAATTTAATTTACTTGTATAAGATTCTTCATCTGGATCAAGAATATTCATTATTTCATGATTACCTAAAATATAAATTATATCTCCACCATTTTTTCTTGCTTCTTTCATTAATCTAAATAATGTTTCTAATAAATAAACATCAGAACATTCATCATCTAATGTAACATCTGAAAATCTCTTTCTATGTATAATATCTCCACAAAATACAATTACACTATTACAACCATCAACCCAACTTAAATATTCTCTATTCATATAATTATTTTCTATATCATCATCTACTTTTGTTATAGTACAACAACCACATAAATCAACTAAACAATGGATAAATACTTGATAATCTCCATGTATATCTCCAATAACATAAATATCATCATTCATATCAGCTGTAAATATTCCATTATTATTTTCTTTTTTCATAAGTTATATAATAACATTTATAAATTAATATTAATCGTTTAAATTAACCTAATTGATTTTACAAAATTAACTACTAACAAAAAAATTGATTTATAATAAAATTATATATAGTATAATATATATAAACTTTATTTAATGAATTATAATAAAAATATGGGAAAACTTGAAATAATTATGGGAACAATGTTTTCCGGTAAAACATCTTATTTATTAAATAAAATAGCACTTTTTGTTGAACTCAATCTAAAAGTTTTATACCTTAATATTGATTTTGATGATAGAAGTGAACTAGAATTTTCAACTCATAATCCTATTTTTAATAGTATTGATTTTAAAAAAAAAGATAAAATAAATGAAAATTTAACAATGACTAAAGTTAGAGATTTTTCAAATATTATATTTGAAAGTTATGATATTATTATGATTGATGAAGCTCACTTTTTTGATGATATTATTAAATTTACAAAAAAATTAATTGATAATAAAAAACATGTTATTATTGCTACTCTAATTGCTGATTATAAAGGTAATAAGTTTGGTAAAGTTCTTGATTTAATTCCTATTTGTGATGAAGTAGTAAGATTAGAATCTTATTGTATTGAATGCTCTAAACAAAAAAAAATTAATAAGGCTATTTATTCTAAAAGAATTACTAAAAATAAAGAATCTATTGATATTGGAGGTAGTGATAAATATATTGCTGTTTGTAGAGAACATTATGTAAATTAAAATTATTTAAATTTAAATTTATTTATTATTATAATATAATGATCTTAACTGTTAACAAAGAACTAGTTAGTAAAGTATTACTTTATTTTGGTGGAGCTGTTTTAACTCTAAGTATTGGTAAGTGTGCTTATAATTATTATACTTTTAGAAAACAAACAAATCAAACAAAACAAACAGAACAAACAGAACAAATAAAACAAACAGAACAAATAAAACAAATAGAACAAACAAAATAAATATAATTAAAAGGTGTAATATATTTATAAGGTGTAGAGTGAAATTTATTTATTTATTTAATTAATTTTTTATATAATAATTAATATTATATAAATCAGATGTTTAATAAAAAGCTATTTAATTATATTGTTTATAATCAATTTGGCGGCAAAGATGGTGATACACCAAAATGGAAAACATTTAAACACAATGGTGTTTTATTTCCAGATCCATACAAACCACATAAAATACCTTTAATTTACAATGGTGAAAAAATAGTATTAGATCCAATATCTGAAGAATATGCATCAATATATGCTAAATTTACTGGTACTGAATATATAAAAAATAAATCTTTTAACAAAAATTTCTTTAATGATTGGAAAGTTTATCTTAAAGATGGTGGATTTGCTAAAATAACAGACTTGGAAAAATGTAATTTTAATCTTATTTATAAACACTTGACTAAACTTAAAGAACAAAGACTTAATACTTCTAAAGAAGAAAAACAAAAAATAAAAAAACAAAAAGATGAAGAAGAAAAAAAATATAAAGTTGCGAATGTTGATGGTAAAGAACAAATGGTAGGTAATTTTAGAATGGAACCACCTGGTATATTTATGGGTAGAGGTTGTCATCCATTAGCTGGTAAAATAAAAACTAGAATTTTACCAGAAGATATAACACTAAATATTGATAGTCAATCTAAAATTCCAGAATTACCTTCTTTTTATAAAAATAAAAAATGGGGTAAAATAATTCATGATAATACTCTAGAATGGTTGGCTTCTTGGAAAGATACTATAACTAATAAAGTTAAATATGTTTGGTTAGGTAATAAATCAGATTTTAAAGCTAAATCAGATCTTAATAAATTTGAAACAGCTCGTAAATTGGGAACTAAAATTAATTCTATAAGAAAACTTAATATGAATAATCTAATTGATGCTAAATCAAATGAAAAAACTAAACAATTATCTTGTGCTCTCTACTTAATTGATAATTTAGCTCTAAGAGTTGGTAATGAAAAAGGTGAAGATGAAGCAGATACCGTTGGAGTTTGCTCTTTAAGAGTAGAACATGTTGAATTATTAGATGATAATTTTATTGGTTTAGACTTTTTAGGTAAAGATAGTATTAGATATCAAAATAAAGTTAAAGTTCATGAATATGTTTATAAATCCCTATCTGCTTTTATAAAAGGTAAAAAGAAAGATGAAGATATTTTTGATGAAATTAATACAAATTTATTAAATAGATATTTAAAAGATATGATGAAAAATTTAACCGCTAAAGTATTTAGAACTTATAATGCTTCTTTTGTCTTCCAAAATGAAATTAATATTATTAATGACAAATTTGATAATATTAAAGATAAAGAAAATCAACTTAATATACTATTAGATATGTATAATAGAGCTAACCTTAAAGTAGCTACTCTTTGTAATCATCAGAAAAATGTCTCTAAATCTTTTAATGAAAGTATTGAAAATTTTAATTCTAAAATTAAAGAACTAAATAACCAGAAAAAAGAATTATCTAAAAAAAAATCTTCTAAAGAAAAAATTAATAAACTTAATTCTAAAATTAATGATATTAAAGGTAAAAAAGATCTTAAAATTGAACTTAAAAATGTTTCTTTAACCACCTCTAAAACTAACTATATTGATCCTCGTATTACTATAGCATTCCTTAAACGACATAATATACCTATGGAAAAAATATTCTCTCAAACTCTTATTGATAAATTCTTCTGGGCTATTGATGTTGATAAAAATTGGAAATTCTAGTTTTTTAATTTATCCTTTTTGTGTTTTTTTAGTATCATTTTTGTAAAATTCTACTAATTTATCTAATTCTAACATCTTGTTCTTTAATTCCATTAATCCACTGTCTCCTAAACTTTCATAGTTGTTTAATAATCGTAATATTTCTATCTGACTTACATCAACACCATCCGTTATATCTACTGGCTCATCACTACCTCCAGTTTCATCTGAATCAGATTCTTCAGGTGTTTCTTCAGAACTTTCTTTTTTTTCGGTAGTTACACGCGTTTCTTCTGTTTTATCTTCTGTCTTCTTTTCTGTTTTATCTTCTGTCTTCTCTTCTGTCTTCTCTTCTGTTTTATCTTCTGTCTTCTCTTCTGTTTTATCTTCTGTTTTCTCTTCTTCTGATTCACTAACAGATGAATCATCATCATCATCTTGATTTGTTTTGTTTTGTTGATTCTGTTGATTTCTAAATCTATTAATTAATTTTATACTAATTAATTCAGATAAAAATAAAAATAAAAAGCTTTGTAAAAAAATTGTATTAAATTCACTATAAAAATTATGCATATAAGAAATTAAAAGAGCAAAGAAAAGTAAATTTAATCTATTCATATTATTATTTAATCTAAATATATTTATGTTTAAATTAATTATTTTTGCGCTTCCATAAAAGATTGCCAATTATATTTCATAATTCCAAATTTATCTAATTTTTCTGTAAAATTATAATATTCTTCCTTTGTTGCTGTATTTTCAAAGATTTTTATGGCATCTACATATAATTCTTCATCACAAGAATATAATGAATTTAGTAATTCTAATTTGTCTAGGTTTGTTAGTTTATTCACATTATCCATAATTTCTTTATTTATATAATTACCTTGCAGATCCATACCAACCCAGTAAAAACCATTTGAAAACTTGTAATCTCTATATTCTGTAAAAACATTTGAAAGTAGTTTAATATTTATTTTGGTTATTTTGATTGGAGAGCTTGTGATTTCCATCCTTTTTATAATATATATATTAATTAATATATATTTATTTATATAATCAATTTTTTATTAATTAATTATATAATGAATACTAATATAGAATTATACAAAAAAAAATACTTAAAGTACAAGGCTAAATACTTGAACATACAGCGAGGAGGTGTATTTAATGATGGTATTAACCATCCTGAATACAAAATTGGTAAAGTATTAATTCCCAGATTAAAACCTTTTAGTTTTTTACGTAATATTGGAAATACACAAGATAAAAAAGATATCAATAAATTATTTAGTCCGGCACTTATGGCATTCGATAACAGTGGTAATATTGTATTAGCAGACACTGGTAATAAAATCGTAAAAATTATTGATCCAGTAGATGGCCACATGATAAGAACTATTGGCGCCATAGGCACTAGTGTTTATGGCGCCCCACCTGGAAAATTATATAGTCCCATTGGTGTTGCATTTTTTGACGCTGACCATATTATTGTAAGCGATAAAATGAGCCCCGATACAAGCCAATTGGTAGTTTTTAAATATTCGGATGGCCGACACGTTCGAACCTTTGCTATACGAACTAATTCAGATGAAACAGATCAAAGTCTTTGTTTTGCCGGCAGCATTGCGGTTTCTAAAGATGGCTATGTGTTTGCGCTAGACGGATATGACTTTCGCATTAAAATCTTCAATTTTCATACGGGCATTTTTATGCGATCCATTTGCAGTAAAGGTAACCTACCAGGGCATATAGGTGGTGGTGGTGGTAATATAGTGTTTGATAATAATGGCAATATTGTAGTGGCCGATTATCAAAATAAACGCATACAAATTATCAATTCTTCTTCTGACGTGGTTATTAAATTATTTAATACCAACGGATATCCATCGAATATCATAGTGGATAGTAATAATAACATTATTGTAACTTTAACTGTAAATGTAATTGAAAATGAAAAAGTCATTGAACGTAATTGTATTATGGTTTATAATATGAATGGCGATATACTTATAGAAAATTATTTTGGATTTGGTAACAAAGATGGAGAGATTATGAACCCTTCTGGTATTGCTATTAATACCGAAGGTAACATCTTTGTGATTGATAATGGATTCCGCGGTAGAATACAAATATTTGAATAATATTTATATATTAAAATTAACTTTAGTTAAATTTTTATTTTGCTCTTGTAATAAATAATAATAGTATTATTACTGTCAATATAATCAAATATACATTATGATTATTATCATTATTATTCTGAAAATTTTCAGAAACTTCTGGTGATGTTATAACAGTATCTTCAAAACCATTATATTCATTTGTACCATCAAAACCATTATATTCATTTGTACCATCAAAACCATTATATTCATTTGTACCATCAAAACCATTATATTCATTTGT
>Ga0214923_10006029_pt1 | contig 13801 bp, 13 predicted proteins | sample LL1510_MetaG_FD_177993 | JGI IMG/M metagenome (GOLD analysis project Ga0214923, IMG submission 177993) | Freshwater microbial communities from Lake Lanier, Atlanta, Georgia, United States - LL-1510 | ecosystem: Environmental > Aquatic > Freshwater > Lake | place: USA: Georgia | collected... | reverse complement strand
TACTTAAGTCGTTGAATTTAAACGACTTATTGTGGTGGCGAATCAGGGACTCGAACCCCGGACCTGCGGATTATGATCGAATCTAGCTATAATAAATATTATATAAATCAATAACTTATATCAGAAACGGTCGTTTGTGTAATAAAGTGTGTAATTGCCCACTCTACTTTTTCAACTCAAAACCCAATTTTCGTGAGGCATAGTTTTGAGGAAGATTTCGCGATCTTGATCGCTGAATGCTTCGATTTCGACCCTATATCAACTCCGAGCTCCTAAGTGTCCAAGCAAAGGTGACAGAGCTTATTGTTGCTTAAATCGCGACAACACCCTCATCTGGTAACGCAGATTTAAGCTGATTTCTACAGAAGTGATTTGTAGACCGGTGCAATTAGAATAACGTCGGAGGGGATCCTTTTTAGATTTCAACTTTGCAAATGACTTCTAGTTTTTGCTCCAAGGTGTAGCCTACGGTTCCATAGCTTGCAAAGTCGGTCACTCGCAAGTAGATCATGTGTCGCTCAACACGCCACCGGCGAAAGCCAGGGTGGGTGTGTTCCTAGCTCGGCGCTGTTTTGGGGGAGTCAGCCAACTCGGCAAACGCAGTCGTCAGGAAATCGATATAACGATGAGCCTACTCGACACCCCATTGCCAAACCGAGTCAGTTTCCAGGCAGATCTGCAGCACCCAATCAAACACAGGAGACTCTCGGTGCTCGGAATCACTGCACAAGACGGCCAATGCCTCTTTTGCATTGATCAAAGGCAATCACTTGTCGCCAATGCAACATCAAAGATAAAGAACGGTCCTGCTTGCATAACGACTATTCGGAAGATAGTCTTAACGCTCACGCTTCTTCAATCCGGTTGGACTATGTGTTTAAGGAGACTGGGTGAGCTTTTGGCTTAGCCCCATAAAGGGCATTAAGACTTTCTGTGCGTGCGCTGGCATCGTGGTTTGCGTCTGGTATGGTTTTGAAATCGCGCCTTTTATAGAAAGACTTTCCAATAATGGTAGTGCGCCTTTTACGATCGGCGGCGACATGCACCTTGTGGTGATTAGCCTTTGCTTGTCGCCCAGCGTCTATGCAGTCTGCACACGAGCGCACGCATCCAGACCCGTTCGTTGGTTAGCTGGCATTGTCCTCGTCGAACCTACATTGATCGGTGCACTGGGTTGAAACGGTATGGTTGCCATGATTGATACGTCCGTGTGTATTTCGAAGAGGAGGAAAGATCTATCTGCCTTTGTGACAAGAGGATATGGGCGTTTGACTATAAAATCCAATGATTATTTCAAATGTTTGATATTTGATTTGTCAATAGAAAGGCATGCGTCCGCCGTCTTAACATGCTGAGTTGTCATATATACGTCGCGTACGGATGACTCTGGATTAGGCGCTTGACGTTACGCTAAGCCATTAAACGCCATGCCATAAAATGCTATCGGCAGTAGGCACGCTCAGTTATGTCTGAAGAAGTCGGTTAAAGGCTTGAATCAGTGAAAAAGAGGTATTCTGGGCGGTCATTGTTATGGATACAGGATGCATAATCGTAAGCTGCTTATGTATTTGCCCGCTTTTCTCCTCGGTAAGATTTAAAGATTTTTGACTTTCCGTCTTTCTGTACTAACAGTACATCAAACGCATCCCGCCGATTTCCGTAAATTGAACCATCCATACCCGGCGATCCGATTGGCATTCCTGGGACAGCTAGCCCTAGTGCGATTGGCCTAATTTTCAACAAAGTCAAAATTTCTGACGCTGGCACGTGTCCTTCAATCACGTAGCCCTGAATTAAAGCTGTGTGACAAGAACCGAATCTCACCGGCATACCGAGCTGGCTTCGTATGGCGTTATTTCCCTGATCCAAAATTGTTGCAGTGAATCCAGACTTTTCAAGGTGATCGATCCAGTCTTTGCAACATCCACAATGTGGATCTTTCCAAACTTGTATAGCAAGTGGTTGATCATTTTGTGCAAGAAGATTTGACGAAAAAATTAGAGCCGCCAAACCTATGAGCATTGTTCGCCTAGACGGCATTAATGCAATTCGTGCGTCGCGTATCGATGGCTGAGTTTGCGCCCTCAACTTACTTCTTTGCGACATTTACTCTACCTCGCATGCCAGCTTCGTAATGACCAGGCAACAGACAAGCGAAGTCAAATTCGCCTGCTCGATTGAATGTCCAGACGAGGTCCACCTTTTTGCCAGGCTCTACATGAGCCATGTGCGGCTCATCGTGCTTCATATTTGGAAACTTCTTCATGATCGCTGCGTGTTCGTCTAACTCTCTCTTAGTCCCAAGAACGAACTCATGCGACAGCTTTCCAGCGTTGACCACCAAAAACTGAACCGTCTCTCCTAGAGTCACATCAATTTTGCTGGGTGTGAAGCGCATGTTGTCGGTCATTCTCACCTCGATCGTTCGACTCGCCTTTGATGGGGCTGCGCCGATTCCCCAATCTTTTTGCTCGAATGTTAGTTCACCTGAAGGTTTGCCGTGATGTTGGCTTCCGTGAGCCCAAGATGGACTGACTGCAGTCACTGCGAATGCCAGAACCAAAAATGGCAAGACTTTTACCTTAATCATCGAAGTGCTCCGTTAAAGATTGCTCTATGCAAAAAGTGCAAACGATACTTTTGAAATCGGATCTTAGTTGCGGTTTTAAGCTTTTGACGAAGAGGCATTCTGGTCAACATCAATCAACGTAAGTACATTGATCAGACTGCAGTTGAGGTCATCGAAGCGAAAATCTGACCGTAATATTTTTTCCGGAAACATTATTTAATGTTGCTACGACCTTGTCCCCTTTCGAGAGCTGAAGGCCTTGCGCATTTAAGCGATTACCTCCTGCGGACTGGAGACTTAGTTCACTAGTTTTACCGCCTTGCATGACAACGATACGGCCAGTTACCGACTGAGATGCAATGGGCTTATCGTGATCCATCAAGTAAATCGAGATCCTATCTTTGTCTGCAACGAGTTCAAAACTTAAATCGCTGACAGTTTGAATGATCCCGCCATGCGTGGGCTTTGCGGTACCGTGCGCCTGCGCGTGGCTCAAGTAGGCTGTTGCGGCGATTGAGGTTAAAGCACAGAAAAGAAGTGAGTGGGCTTTCATGGGCGAAGGATTCCCTTAACGTTGGCTGACAGCTAGATCGGGTCGAGTTTAGGACTAAACATATAACGAAGAATTTTTAGATAGGATCCACGTGGTTGGACTTGCTTGGCTCATCATTATTGTTTGAAACCAGTTGTCTCGTTGCAGCCTCGCCAAATCGTAAATACAACAGTGGTGTAAGCAGCGTATCGAGTATTGTCGAGCTGATCAGTCCACCAAAAATGACCACAGCAACTGGGTGGAGAATCTCCTTACCTGGTGCATCGCTTGCAAACAGTAAGGGTGTTAGCGCAAAGGCAGCAACACAAGCGGTCATTAAGACAGGTGTTAGACGTTCAAGCGATCCTCGAATGATCAATGAGCGATTAAATTGTTCACCTTCAAATCGGCAAAGATTGATGTAGTGGCTAATTTTTAGAATGCCATTTCGAGTTGAGATGCCAGCGAGGGTAATAAACCCCACCATGGATGCCACCGAGAGCTCGACATTAGCGATGGCCATGGCGATAACCGATCCTACGAGTGCTAGAGGAATATTTGACATGATGATTAGCGCTAGCGTCGTTGACCGATAGCGACTGTAGAGGACTACGAAAATCATTGTCAGTGAGCAAACCGAAAGTAGACTGATCCACTCAGTTGCCTTCTCCTGCGCTTGGAACTGTCCCTCGAGGCTTAAGTGATAGCCTCTAGGAAGTATCTGGGCGTTCATAACGTTACGAATGTCAGTAATGACGTCAGCCATATTTCGACCCTCTGAATTTGCAAATACAATCATGCGACGGCGGCTGTTTTCGCGTCCAATTTGATTAGGTCCATCGCTCTCTTCGATGCTTGCGAAGCTTCCAAGTGGAATGCGTCCTGCGGAAGTGTCAATAAATACTTGTGCTAGATCAACGGCAGTCCTCTCTGAGTCCGGCAAGCGAAGCACGACATCAAAGCGACGATTGCCGTCGATCACCTGTGCTACATGAGCACCGTCAGTCATTGATTTCAACGCGCGAATGGCTTCGCCGGGAGAAAGTCCGACTTGGGCAAGCCGCTGATAGTCAACTCGCACCTGAATCTGTGGGATTAGCGTCTGCTTTTCAACCGATAAGTCCGTTAGTCCCGATACTGCTGTGAGAGCGCTTCTGAGTTGTTCTGAAATTGCTCTTAAGCTTTCCAGATCATCCCCGTAAACCTTGATTGCTATCTGAGCGCGGACACCCGATAGCAGATGATCAAGCCGGTGGCTTATCGGTTGGCCGATCGTAAACTGAAATGGCAGTCCAATTAAACGAGAACGGATGTCCGCAAGAATCATGGTGCGACTGCGTTCGCTAGGAGTTATATCAATATCAATTTCAGAGACATGGACCCCTTCGGCATGTTCGTCAAGCTCGGCCCGTCCAGTTCTTCGACCTACTTGTCTGACCTCAGGTACCTCCATAAGAATTTGCTCAACCATTGAACCCATTTGATTTGACTCTCGCAGCGACGTGCCTGGCTGCATGTTTAGGCTTAGGACGAAAGTCCCCTCATTAAAGGCGGGCAGAAAACTTCTTGGGAAGAATGCGAGTGAGGTCGAAGCGATCGAAACAGCGACTAGAGCAATCAGAAATAGTTGATTCGTGTAGGGGAGGGCCCAAACAATGAGTCTAGTGTTCATACGCTTAAGCGCAGCCACCATTCCGCTATCAACGTGTTGCTTAACGCTAAGCCCTGGGAGCAGGTAGTAACTCATCACAGGCGTTACTGTCATCGAAACAAGCATGGAGGCGAGAATTGAAACGATATAAGCGATACCAAGCGGGGTAAAGAGACGCCCTTCAATGCCAGGCAGTGCAAAGAGTGGCATAAAAACCAGTATGACGATCGCAGTAGCGTAGATAATCCCCGAGCGAACTTCCAAACTGGATTGCCGAACAATTTCGATGATCGAAGTTTTTGATCCATCGCTCCTTGCTTGCCTCAGTCGCCTAAGGATGTTTTCAACGTCCACGACAGCGTCATCGACAAGCTCGCCAATGGCTATGGCAAGGCCGCCGAGTGTCATTACATTGATCGATTGGTCGAGTGCTCGAAAGATAAGGGCAGTTACTGCTAGTGACAGTGGAATAGCGGTCAGTGAAATGAGCGTTGTACGGGTCGAAAGCAAAAACGCAAAGAGAATAATGGCAACCATCACAGCACCATCCCGAAGTGCGTGCATTACGTTACTGATGGCTGCTTGAATAAAGTCCGCTTGTCGAAATAGTACTTGTGGTTTTTGAAATCCCAAGGGAAGGGACTGCGCTAATTCGGCAAGGGCTGCTTCAAGATCGCTTGTGAGGCGAAGGCTATTGGCTTGTGGCTGCTTTTGAACACTTATAACAATTGCTGAGTCACCCGCATAGCCAGCATCTCCACGCTTGACGCCTGCAAAAAAACCTACTGTTGCAACTTGAGCAAGCGTTATCGGTCTTCCGTCACGCCACCCAATGGCGATACCCGCTAAGTCCTCTGGCTGAGTAGTTCTAGCGGTGAGGCGAATCAAGTACTCGCGTTGGTTTAGATCGACGAAACCGCCACCTGCGTTGGTGGAAAACCCTCGGACTGCTTGCTCAATTTGGCTGAGCGACACACCGAACTGAGCCATTTTTCGGCTGTCGGGGGAGACACGCAGGGTGCGTACCTCTCCTCCGATTGGAATCACTTGTGATACGCCTGGGATGGCTAACAGTCGTGGCCTCATCACAAAGTCGACGTATTCTCGAGCCTGCATAGGCGTAAGTGATGCTGCAAGTGGGGCCGCTGATGGCGTTTGCTCAGGACTTCGCAATGGCAGAGCGATGAGCATGATCTCCCCCATGATTGAGGAGACGGGGCCCATGATTGGGTTTACATCGCGTGGCAGGCGCTCACGTGCGAGGCCGATTCGCTCTGCAACAAGCTGTCGATTGCGATAGAGATCTGACCCCCATTCAAACTCTGCGTAGACGATAGAAAGACCTATGCCGGAGATGCTCCGTATTCGTGTAACGCCAGGCATCCCATTGAGTGCTGTCTCAAGGGGAAAGCTAATAAGTTGTTCGACCTCTTGCGGCGCCATACCGCCAGCCTCGGTCATTACGGTTACCGTGGGCTTATTTAAGTCGGGAAAGACGTCAACCGGCGCGTGCCAAGACGTCCAGATGCCTCCGATCATCAGCAATAGGCCCAGGGCAAGCACCATCAACCGATTGTTTAAGCTTGTCGTAACAATCCAATTAAACATATCGATCTACTATCTAATTTGCGAAATGAGTGGCGCGCCGTCTATGACAACTCGACTTTCCTCATCCAGGCCGTTTGTTACAAGTACGCGATGAGCGTCTAAAAGTGTGTAAATGACTGGCTTTGATACAAACCGTTCTGCTGATTCCTTCGTCCATACGATGGCTTCATTAGAGGGACTTCGCACCACAGCGTTTGCAGGCAGTACAAATCCTTTTAGGTATTGCTGTGTTTTTATCAAGACTGTCATCGGCTGGCCGATCGAAAGGCTGCTACGTTCATGTTGGGATATCGACATGACAGAAAAAAGACTTGGTATAAGTCCATCACGCATGACTGGTGATGAACCGATGAACTTAAGTTGTAAGGGCGGGCTTTCCTTAGTTGAAGCACTCGCTACACCAAGTCCTACGAGTGGCTTTGGTGAGACAACTTCTATGAGCATTCGGCTTGAATTGATGACTTCACCTAGTACTTGCTGCGGGTTGACAACTTGTCCTTGGACGAGGTCAGCCTTAGCTATGACGCCATCGATCGGCGCAAGAATTGGTTCACGCGTATTGAGACTTTGGTGAACGCTCATCTCGCGCGCTCTCAGACCTTGTGCTTCAAGCCTTGCAGCCTCGATATCTTTTTTGGGAACAGTTCCCTCAAGGCTCGCCAGCCGGTTGAAGCGCTCTTCGGCTATCCGCCTTTGTGTTTGAAGCTCGGTTAACTGGGCCTGTTGGCTTGCCAAGACATATGGCTCCGCTTGAAATCGAAGGTAGGCTAGCGTCTCGCCTCGCTTAACCATTTGACCAACAAGCGGAATGTCGCGTTCGGCGCGTTCGATACGGCCCCCGTAAGCCGTTTGGATTCGCGCAGTTGCACTGGGATCCGCAACAACGCGGCCTGCTAACTCGATGCTAGTAGCTTGATGTTCAAGAGGTGGTATCTGTGTTCGAATAGCGAGTCGTCGCTGTGTTTCTTTAGCCAAATAAACGCTACCGTCTGCGAGTCGATATGATATTTGAGGCGGATGCGCTCGCCCCGTAGTTATATTAGTTGTTATGTCTTTACTTTTTCCGTGTCCAGCGTCTGCTTCTACATTTGAAGCAAGAGCCATTAAGATCAGCATGAATAAAAAGGTAAGAAATGTTTTCGTCGCCCGCGTAAATGAAGTTGTTTTACGCACGATTAAGCCTCCTTACCATGTTTCTCAAGCAAATCCATCTGCGGTCTTTGCTTTTTCCTGCGCAAAATAAAAAGAAAAAATCCCAATGCGAGAAGGGCTAAAGTGATATACCCATATAGACTTAGATTTTGCGGAGGTGGCGTATTGACTCCTTCAAGTTGCTCTGAATGCCCAAGCAAGGTGCCAGCCAGAAGGTCGCTCTCTGCCTCGGCTACAATTTTAAAGATAAGTTGATGCTCCCCTGCTTGGTTTAATTTTTTTACGAGTGCCTCATCAGTAACGATAAAGGTCATGGAGGATTTTTCAAATCTTGATGACGATTTGATGCCATCAGTCTCAACATCTACTTTGGCGTTTTTGATGGGCTCGTTGGTTCTAAAGTCATCGACATAGATACGCAACTCGCCTTGATTGAAAATGGCTAAGATTTCGAAACGTTCTGAGCTTGCTTCAACGTGCGGTGACTTTTGAGCTTGATAGGTCGATGGTGAGGCTCCTTCGTGCTTGTGGTCATCGCTGCCGTGTGCTAGGCAATCGTTCAGACTTACGCTAAGGGTCGCGATGACTAACAGGGCGCAGATCGTTGATAACCAGCGATGCGGGGTTTTCGTAGGATTCATTGAATTTAATAACGATATTCTCAAGGTAATACTCCTGCAGCCTGACTCATTTGAGCCATGGACAGGCGAAGTTCAACAGCTCTTCGACTTACCTGGGTTTGAGCTGCGCGCGTTTGTGATAAGGCAAGCAGTAAGGTCGGAAGTGATGCCTCGCCTGCCGCAAATGCCTTTTCAACGAGCGTGCTTCGTTGATGCAAGACAGTTGCTCGCTCTTGTTCAATGGCAAGTAAGTCTTTGGCGTTTTCAGCATTGCGAACCGTACGCTCAAACTCAGCGTGTAATTGCCTCTCGAGCCGCAAATGTTCTGCAACACGAAGGTCTCTTTGAGCTCTTGCTTCAGTAATCAAACTGCGTTGTTTCGATTCACCTCCGATAGGAACCGTGATCGATGCCATGATGCTTTGATGGGAGTTGCTAGAACTTTTCTCTTGGCGAAGTCCGACATTTGCAATGGGCTTTTCTTGCCGAAATTCGCTGATAAATGCCAGCGAGCGTTCTGCCAGCGCAATCTGTGCCTGACTATACTGCCAGGCGATATGCTGATCGAGGCGTAGTTCGGGTTGTTGGTGAAAGTTCTCAACCTCAGGCCTTTCTTGCGAACCAGTCAGTTGAAACCACGCGTTGCTATGATTTTGAAGTACTTGCTCAGATTCCTTTACCTTGCTTAACGCTTCCAGCACAGACGATTGCGCGGCTAGCTTGTCCGCCGGTGCAAGATCGCCTGCTAAAACGCGGCGCTCAACATCTTCCAATAGGCTTTGATAGGCTTTTGCGTTTGCTCGACTGATCTCTACCTCAGCCTCTGTCAACAACAAGTTGCGATGAACATCCCTGATGGCTTTTAGCAGTTGTAAACGTGTTAACAGCTCCCACTGCTGTGCAACGCTTTGCTCGAATTCGGTGAGCTGTATGCCTTCATGGCGTTGGCGCAGATGCCATAAAGGGGCGCTCAACACCCACTCCGTTTCGCTTGCTTGGTTTGGCCCGGATCGGCTGCCCTCTCGTTGTGCAAGTTTTGCTGAGCTGGGACCAGAAAAAAAGTCTTGGAACTGTTGATACTTTGCCTGAATGACTGCTCGCCTGCCATTGGCGTCGATGCGCTCGGGGGCTCGCTGGTAAGCCGTCTCTAAGACGTCTCGCATCGGTCTGAGCGTTGAGTGGTTCAGCGTTTGACCGTACGAATCGATATAGATTAAAAGACATCCGAAGCAGGCACTCAGCGTAATGAGTTGCCTTGCCCTCTTCAAGCAAATTTCGATCATCATGAAGTGATTTCCGAAAACGCGCTTGTGGCAACAACAAGGTGTTGGCACTTTAAGCATCAAAGATTTGCCCGGTGCTGGCCGAGCAGGCGCAGTTACTTAGACAAGTTGCCGAGGAGGGCGTTCGATGAGTCTAAGTTCGGCTGATGACCAAGAGGTTGGATCTGATAAAAGGTGGTTTTGCCAAACCAAAATGGTTGAGAACTTGAGAGAATCTTCAACGATTGCCGGTAAGTAAATACCAAAGTCGACAAGGATATGCTTCTGGGATTGAGCAGAGGCGTCCTGATGGACGCTCAATGTTTCGTCACTGTTTTCCTGAGTCGTATCATGCTTATGGGCGGTAAGCTCATCTGACTCGTCTTGATGATGATGGTGTGAAATCCCAAGAAAATGCATCAAGGCGTGGGATTGTTCAAGACCGTTGAGAATCTGAGTTGCTACACCGGCATAAACTGCACTCTGCCAAAAAAGGCAAAGGGTTGTTAAAAATATCGCCAGATTACGCATGACATAGACTCTAGCAGAGGAACACGTATTTGACCATGCCATAAACCGCGTGAAAAAGATGGTCATAGGCGAAGGCAGTTATGGTGCGGGGAGCTAAGCAGAAAGAGTTTTCTATGCCTCAACGATGCTGGCGAATATCACTATTTTTTAGTACCTCGTTGATTGCGCATGAGTCGATCGTGGCAAGTACGTCGCCAATGCGCACTCACGAGTTAGCCGCTAGGCAAAAGGAGGTGAGCGTTTGGAAGTCGCCGCAATGAGGTTGCTGTAATGACTTGATCAGATACCTGGAGTCGAGTGGGTCTCGCATTGTTGTGCACGATGTAGGAAATGTAACAACGCGACCTTCCCTTGATCTACCACGCCGCTATGCATCTTGTCACACAGCAACCTATTGGGTGACCCGGTATGGATGGGGTCAGCCTATCAAGGCAGGTCGGAAGTCTTCAATGTATTACTGGTACAGGCTGACGGTACGTCAGAGATTTTACCAAGCCATGGCTTGGTAAAAGGAACTTAAGCATGGAAATCCTAAAGTCAGGCCCGCACAGGTACCCAGTGCGCGCGTTGCTTATTTCGATCCTGTTATTGTTTGCTCAGTCTGCTAAGGGCGAGGATGTGGTATCAGCAGATCTATCTAAGCTAAGGGCGTTTACTTCAGAGTTCGCTATTAAAAGCGGAAGATCTTTTGAGGTTTGCACAGATCTTGAAAAGGGTACGAAGATTGATTGGTGGTATAGCTCTTCTCAAAATCTGGATTTCAACATCCACCATCACGTTAGGGACAAAGCTGTTTATGCCCTAAGGAAACGCGAAATGGCGACCGATGAGGGCGGCTTCGTTGCTGCCTCTAAGCAGAACTATTGTTGGATGTGGACTAATAAGACTGCCAAAGGCGCTGAACTGTCTGTAAAACTTTTAGTACGTTAGTCTCTAGCCCTCAACCCCGTCGACTTACGCAGTAATCTCGTTTTGTAGAGTTGGCCAAAGTGCGCGAGGCCTATCGAAGGGCGCTGCTGAGGGCTTAGTACAAAAGGGCGGGTTCAAACTTAAGCTTCGCGGGTGACGGCGATACACCTGCTTCGTTGGTGCAGGCGAGGATTTCGATTTATACTGGTTGCATATACAGCAACAAGAGTAACACGATCGTTATCCCATGGTTATGCCACCAACATCTCATAGGGCGTCAAACCTCGACCCCTTGCCAGTCCGACCGCTTGTGCGCTCAAGTCACGAGACACTGCGCCTATTAAGCCACCGACTGAGCGCAGGCTTTCCTTCACCAGCGTCAGACTATCTCGAAGACCATCTGGATTTGAATGACTACCTGGTTCGCAACAAGCCAGCAAGCTTCATCTTTTCAGTCAAGGGTGACTCGATGATCGGTGCAAGTATCGAGGAGGGCGACAAGGTGATCGTTGACCGCTCCTGCGAGGCAAAGCATGGTGACATTGTAGTTGCGGTGGTGGAGGGCGAATACACGCTCAAGCGCCTCTTTAAGCACCGCGGCAAACTGGAGTTGCGCGCAGAGAACCCGGCCTATGCAGCGCTTGTGTTTGGCGATGGCGGTGAGCTCTTGATCTGGGGTGTTGTGGTGGGCGTGGTACGCCGTTATGGGGTTAAGAGCCCGCCATGAGCGAGCCGCAATTTGCGCTCGTCGACGTCAACAATTTCTATGTCTCCTGTGAGCGAGTCTTCAACCCGCGGCTGGAGTCGGTGCCCGTGGTGGTGCTTTCCAATAACGATGGCTGTGCGGTTGCTCGTAGCAATGAAGTGAAGTCGCTGGGGGTGAAGATGGGCACACCCTGGTTCAAGATGAAGGCGCTTGCAAAGGCGCATGGCGTGGTGGCCCTCTCATCAAACTATGCACTCTACGGGGATATGAGTGCGCGGGTGGTGGCAATCCTGCGAGGGTTCACACCAGCGATCGAGGTCTACAGCATCGATGAATCATTTTTGCGCATTGAGTCCGTCGTCAAGCATTACGGGGATGCGGTGAGGCTAGGCCAGACGGTGCGAGCAAGGATTGCGCAATGGACGGGGCTGCCCGTTTGCGTTGGGATCGGTGCCACCAAAACGATCGCCAAGCTTGCGAATCACCTGGCCAAAAAGCGCCCTGAGTACGATGGCGTGTGTGATTTTCATAGTCTCACGGCGATCGAACAAGAACAGTGCTTGCGCACGATCGATGTGGGGGAGGTGTGGGGTGTTGGTGCCCGCACGGTCAGGCAACTTGAGGCGCTGCAGATTCAAACGGTGTGGGACTTTTATCGGGCTAAGCCCAAGGCGATTCGAGAGCAGTTTGGCGTGGTGTTGACACGGACCTGGATGGAGCTTCACGGCGAGTCCTGCCTGTCGCTCGAAGAGATTAGCGCCGACAAGAAGCAAATCATTGCGTCAAGGAGTTTTGGCAAGCCCGTTGAGTCGATTGACGATCTGAGGCAGTCCGTTGCGACCTATGTGGCAACAGCAGCCGAAAAGTTAAGAGCGCAACAAAGCCTTGCTGCAGCCTTGCATGTCTTTGTCATGACCAATCGCTTTAAGGATTCCGAGCCGCAATACGATGCGGGGCTAACGGTTCCGCTCGCCTATCCAAGCGATGACACGCGCACGCTCACCGCGGCGGCGTTGGCTGGACTCGAGCGTCTGTACCGCAAGGGATATCGCTATAAAAAGAGTGGTGTGATGTTGCTTGATCTGAGCGCAAAGCGCCTAGCACAAGCAGATCTCTTTGAAGACACGCAGATAAAGGCAAAGTCAGCGCGTCTGATGCGCGTGATGGATCAGATTAATCAGACCTGGGGACGATGCAGTTTGCGATCAGGGGCAAGTGGCTTTGAGCAGCCTTGGGCGATGCGGGCAGCGCATCGATCGCCGCGCTACACCACGCGCTGGGATGAGTTACCGGTGGTGAGATAGCCTTACGGCTGACTGGACAGTGATTCATTGGCTTCTGTCCTAAGGGAGTTAAATTGCCGCTTTTGAGAAGCCTGGTGTTAGTTGCGGCTATGCGCAATCGCCCGGGGTGCGTCTTCACCACTACGCGCTCGATTCAACTAAGTCGTTGAAAACAATAGAGAATTCTTGGTGGCGAATCAGGGACTCGAACCCCGGACCTGCGGATTATGATCGATTCCAACTCTAAATGTATTTAATATAATCAATAACTTATAGCGTTTTAGGCCGTTTGTGTAATAAAGTGTGCAATTGCACTTTCTACTTTTTCAACTCGAAGTCCGTTTTCATGGGCGGTTGGAAATCGGCCCAAAGATCGGCGCGCTAACAGCAGCCAAAAATATTCTTCGATGCCCTATTGACAAAGCGTCTTTTCCGGCCCCGGATCCGCGCCTATTCAAAGCCAAAAGAGGACAAACATGGGCCTGAAACATCAACCCCCAACTCGGATCCATTCGTGCCTACCGCCTTGATGACTTGACTGAGGCTCGTCCACCAACTTGTCCTAGTCCTGACTAGGCATGTCGTTTCCCAAGTCTCTTTGCTCCTTAGCGAGGTCGAGCAACTCCTGTTGGGCTCTCGGCGAGAGCTTGGCCCACTTTGCCATAAACGCCTCCTTGCTCATTGGCAAGTTAGCTAAAGTTTCGCTACCTGTTTTTGGGTCGTCTGAGTTCATTGCGTCTACATCCTCCACACATGATCTAAGTTTCGTTGTCATCGCCAAGGCAGCATTGCATCAACGAACACCCGCATCCACGATCAAAGTGTCGAATTGACCCGCGAGCTTTGGGCTGACTTCGACAAAGAGCTTTGCCAGTGATTCAAAGACTCCGTCAGCCGAAAAATCTCCGGGTAATTGATTCGTTTCAACTGCCAAGGTGCGAGCTAATTCGTGGAACGTAACAACATGAACCTCGCTTG
>Ga0214923_10006028_pt1 | contig 13802 bp, 8 predicted proteins | sample LL1510_MetaG_FD_177993 | JGI IMG/M metagenome (GOLD analysis project Ga0214923, IMG submission 177993) | Freshwater microbial communities from Lake Lanier, Atlanta, Georgia, United States - LL-1510 | ecosystem: Environmental > Aquatic > Freshwater > Lake | place: USA: Georgia | collected 2015-10-15 | reverse complement strand
TGCCGCCGCTGCCGTTCTGGTTGTTCATGTTGACGAAGTCGCGGTAGCAGAAGTCGTAGTTGAAGTAGGCCCGGACGTTGGGGTTGAGGATCCAGTTGAGGCCGAGGGTGACGCCGTTGAGCATGCCGCCGTTGAGCCCCTTGTCGTTGAGGTTGACCCAGTCGTAGCGGGCACCGATCTGCCAGGCACCGGGGCTCGAGATCCAGCCCCGGCGGCCTTCCGTGAGGTAGAAGTTGCTGCGCGGCACGTAGCGGTCGAGGACGGCGAGCCGCTTGTTGTAGGCCCGCCCCTCCCCGGTGAGGGCGTACATCACCTCGCAGTACGCACCCTGGTAGAAGAGGTTGTCGATCACGGTGTTCACCGGCTGCTGGCCGTAGGTGCCGTTGGTCGAGACGGCGGTCCGCACCTTGGGCACCACGTGGCAGGTCCATTCCGCCTGCATCGAGAGCGGGCCGAAGTTCGCGGCGTACTCGGCCGTCATGAGCGTGAAGTAGCTGCCGTTGAGGATCCCGGTGTCGGCGTAGATCGAGTTGAACGAACCGGGAGGGCCGTTCCGCAGGTTGCCGCGGACGCGGTACCGCAGGCCGCCCTGCTGGGTCACGGCCCCCGAGGAGCTCTTCTGCAGGATGGGGTTGGCCTGCTGGTTGTAGGTGGTGCAGAAGCCGACGTGCATCCAGCGATTGAGTTCCGGCTCGTCGATCAGCAGGCCCGTCACGCGGCCCTGAAGCGAGTTGGCGGCGGCCGTATTCGAGAAGCCGTAGATGTCGTAGTTGTTCTTGTAGGCGCCGATTCCCCACCACATGCGATCGTCCTCGAGCGCGTTGTTGAAGATGAGGATGCCGGGGGAGTAGGCGTTGTTGAACGGCATCGTGAAGGCGTCGGCCAGGTACGAACGCTCCATGAAGTTCGTGAAGCGGTCGCTCGTGATGTGCTCGAGACCCGTGAGCGTGTTCTGGTTGCCGATCCGGACATTGCCGATCCACGGCAGCTTCGAGATGCCGAGCCAGACCTCGGTCGGCGCGGGGAGCGGTCCGTCGGCGACGTCGGAGATGTTCTGCTGGTTGGTGAAGAGGAAACTCTCCTGCACGAACTCCCACTCGTTGAGGAACTCGTAGTTCTCGTACATCTGGCCGTCCACCCGGAGGCGGCCGCGGCGCGGATTGGTGCCGCCGGCCAGCCGGGGGTTGAGGCCACCGTCGTTGGAGTCGAGATTGGGTCCGTCGCCGGCCGTGAAACCGGTCGTGTCATATTGCAGCCGGCCGCCGAAGTGGAGCCGGAACTCACGGTTGGTGGAGAAGAGTTCGAGACCGTTGTTCCACTCCGGAAGCAGCTTGACGTCGGCGCCGACGGTGAGCGCGTCGTCGGTGAGCTGCGACTCGCCCTGGGAGAGCTGCTCGTCCTCGGTCTCACCCAGATTCTCCACCCCCTCCGCGCCGAGTTCGGTGCCCTCGGGGGCCATCGGGCCGGCTGTGTCGGAGAGTGCGTCGTCGGTGAGCGCCGACTCTCCCTGCGACAGCCGCTGGGAATCGCTCGGCTGCCGGGCCACGCGGACCGGCGGCACGGTTTTCGGCGCGTCCACACCCGCCACGGTTCCTCCGGACGGGGCGGCCGCCACGGCGGCGACCGGAGGACGGTCCTCGGCCCCGCTGGAGGACGGTGCCGTGCAGGCGACGAGGGCGAGCCAGCCGACGAGGGCCAGCGGCGCGCGTGCCACTGCGTTCACGGCTCGCGAGTGGCGGTCCAACTGGCCTGCGAAACCGGGGTGCCGAGACATGATGGGCGTGCGTCCTGTGGGGGGTTTGGGGCCAAAACGCACGCGACGCTTTGGCCGGCAGACTCGTCACAACGGTCGCAAACGCTACGACCGTCAAAGTCGACCTGCACGGCATAGTCCATCGGCCCGACCCATCCGGCGGACTTATTAAAATCCGGGGCTGGCGGTTTTTTTTCCTCAGTTCGAGCCAGCCCCCTGACGAAAACCCCCCCCTCGCGGGGTTTTTATCCGCTCTCTGCGGCCGCCCTCCTTGCGTCGGCCCCTCGTCTTGCCACGACCGCTGAGCGAGCCTCGGCGATTCGGGTCCGGATTCGGGTCCGGATTCGGACTAGACCGCGTTCGACTTACGTGTATCGCCGGCTCGGGGGCGGCAAAAGTCTCGTCGCTGATGGCCGAAGCGGCCAGAGGCTCCTCGAGCGTTCGCCGACCCCCGTCGCCTACGCCGTCTGGTTTGCCGAAGCGTCGCTCCAGTCAGCCAGGATGCGATCTAATCCGGCCCGCTGGCCGCGCCGGCAGGTTTTGTTTCCGCCGGCGGACCGAGCCGGCCCACCAAGCCCGCCCGCTCGTCGAAGAACTCGACGGCGCCGGCCCGCGAATCGACGGTCGTTCCCACGGCGACGGCATCGACGCCCTTGGCATCCCTGATCTCGATCCGTCCGCCTCCCCCCCCCTGCACGCGGCCGGCGTGCACGATGATCACGTCGGACTCGCCGAGGACGGCCAGTTCCCGACAGACCACCGCGTCGGCCGAGATGGTCCGGCCGGCGGCGTCATCGTCCTCCAAGCCCAATTGCCCGCGCACGGCCAGGCCGATCGCCAGCAGCAGCAGCGGGTAGACGGTCCAACGCTCCGCGGTCGTCATGGTTCAGTCCGCATGCTTCTGCCGCAGCCGGGCCGAGAGCCGCAGGATGTGGTGCACGCGCTCGAACTGGTCGAGCCAGTCGGCGACGACGGCAGCGATCGCGTCGGCCGGGGGCGGCGCCGCGCCCGACGCACAGCTGTCGCCGATTTGGGAGGCGACGGCGGCCCGGTAGGCCGAGAGGGTGCGGTCGCCGTAGCAGAGGATCGGCGTGAAGTCCTCGCTGAAGAAGGCCGCGACCGGCACCCGTTGCCCGCCGCAGACCTTGAGGTGGGCGGCGATCGACGGCAGGGCATCGCGATCGAGGAGCCGCAGGTCGATGGACGGAGCGGCCGTGGCGAAGTGGGCGAAGATCGGGCATTGGTTGACGCAGTCGCCGCACCAGGCACCGGCGAGCACGAGCACCGGCATCCGGCGGACGAAGCCGCCGAGCAGGGCCCGCTGGGCGGCGGTCAGCGCGACCCGCCCATGAAACGCCCGCCACCGCTCCCGCTGTTCGGGAGTCGCATGGCGGTCGAGGAAGCTCTCGTAGGGCAGCGCCGCGGCGAAGGCGGCGGCCCAGGCCTCGGGGGTCGGCGGCGCGCCGGCATCGGCGATCGGGGGCGTGGGGGCGCCGAGCGTAACGGGGGATGACATGGGGCTCCTCGCGGGTGGCTGTGCGAAACGACGCTGCGGATGATACGCCGTCGGGCCTGTCCCTGCTTCCGGGTCGGCCGCGGCAGGCTGCGCGGACGAGGCAGACGGGGCGGCACTCGAAACCGCTTTTGCGGCGATCGAACCGGCCTTGACCCGGGAAAAACCGCCCCCTACTGTCCCCCCCGCCTGAAGGCCATGGGGTTGACCGCAAGGGACGACCCCACTCGCCAACGGTGGCGGCACGGAAGCCGGCCACCGGCGGCGAGCGAGACAACTCGAAGACCGTCCAATCGCTCCCGGAAACGGTTCAGGTTCTCCGCCCCCCTGGGACCTGGACCGTTCCGGGGGCCTTTGTGCGCGCACCCGGCGGCAGTGAGGCGACGTCGTGGGTTGCGCAGGCTCGGGACTGCCCGTGCCATCTCGCCGGACGCTCGCTTCGGGCATCCTGCCCTCCGCTCGCTCGATGCTGCCCTCGCTTCGGCATCCTGCCTGCGCTCGGCCAGCAACGCCGCTCGATCGGCACGGGCAACCCCGAGCCGTCAAACGGCTGAGGGTGCGGCTGATGGATTCAGCGGATTCGTCTGAACGCCCGTCGCGCGCCACGACGCGCACGAGCACGGCCGCCCGGAGGTGCGGCCGCCGGGCGGAGGCCCGGCGGGCTTTAAACTGGAGGCGGCGGGAGTCGAACCCGCGTCCCGAGATGTTTCGATACGAACGTCTACGTGTGTGTCCGGTCAACTTGGGTCTCGTCCACGCGTCCCCGGCCGACAGGGTTCGTCGCAGACCAGCCCGGAACTTTTTTGACCCCGGCCGTACCAGGCGGTGAACCGGGGCGAGTCGGATTTGGCGACCGATTGGGAGGCCCTTCCGACTGGGGCCATCGCTCGGGGCTACTTAACTAAGCAGCCAGAGAAAACTGAGCTTCGGCAATTGAAGCTTTGGTCGACTTTTAACGTGGCCAGCCGACCAACCACGACACGCAATCCGTACCTCCAGCACCCGGTCGATACCGTTACGCCCCCGAAGGAGTGTCGATCCCGAAGCCACGAGCCGATGGGGGCCGTGACCCGGCGAGGACCGGCGGGTGTTTCGGCACCCGCCGCCCTCGCCCGAGAGATCATACAAAACCGCACGGCCTGTAGGGGTCGTAGGGAAGAAAAGCCCTGGATTTCCGCCGTCGTACCGGCCGGCGACGCCCTTACGACACCCGGGGAAGGGATACTTGAGTCAGGTCAGCTTCCACGGCGACCGCCGCCCCCCCGGCACGGCCGGCCCCCGGGAAGTTGACGCTCCTCCTCCGCCGAACGTACCTTCCCATATGAACCCGCCGCGCCTCATGAACGACCTCCGCCCCGACCGCCCCATGGCTTCATCAGCCGTTCTCGTGCGGGCCGCCGTGCTCGCCGCCGCCGTCATCGCCTCTGGCTCCGTTCCGGCCGCCGGCCAGGAGTGGGCCCGCAAGATGTTCACGGTCACGAGCCATAACTTCGGCACCGTGGCCAAGGGCTCGAAGACGGAATACCGGTTCGTGTTCCGCAACGTCTACAACGAAGACCTTCACGTCGTCGGCGTCCGCACGAGTTGCGGCTGCACCTCGCCCACCGTCACGAAGAAGGATCTCAAGACCCACGAGACCGCCGAAGTGGTCGCGAGCTTCAACACGCGGACCTTCCAGGGCCAGCACGGCGCCACGCTCACCGTCACCTTCGACAAGCCCTTCTACGCCGAGGTGCAGCTGCGGGTGGCGGGCAACATTCGCGGCGACGTGACCTTCGATCCCCCGTTCGTCGATCTGGGCACGGTCGATCTCGGCAAGGGTTCGGAGCGGCAGGTGCGGGTCACGCGGCTCGGCTCCGTGCCGTGGGAGATCAAGGATGTCCGCAGTGCCAACCCCAACTTCGAGGTCTCGCTCTCGCAGCCGACCCGCGAGGGTGGCCGCACCATCTACGAGCTCACCACCCGGCTCAAGCCGGGCACGCCGGCCGGCTACGTCAAGGGTCAGCTGATCCTGGTGACCAACGATCCGCGGGCCACCCAGATCCCGATGGACGTCGAGGGCCGCGTGGTGGCCGAGGTGACGGTCAGTCCGCAACTGCTCGCGCTGGGGTCCGTGCCGGCCGGTGAGACGGTGACCAAGAACGTCGTCATCCGGGCCAATCGCGAGTTCAAGATCACCGGCGTGTTCTGCTCCGACGGCTGCCTGACCTGCGAGCCGAAGACCACGGCGGCCCGGGTCCACATCCTCCCGGTCACCTTCCAGGCCGGCGAGACGGTGGGCAAGGTGGAGCGGGAGTTGCGGATCGCGACCGATCTGGGCGAGGGCGCCGTGCCGGTGGTGACCGTGCACGCCCAGGTCGAGGCCGGCGGAGACGACGGCGCCGCCGCCACGCCCGCGGCGGAGCAGGCCGCGAGCCTGCCGTAACGGCCTCCGCCGCGAAGCTGTGGGCGCCGGCGTCAGCGGCCCGCGAGCGGGAGATAGTCGCGCGGGGCGGGGCCCGAGTAGAGCGAGAGCGGCCGGATCAGCCGGTTGTCGCCCATCTGCTCGATGACGTGGGCCGTCCAGCCGCTCATCCGCGCCACCACGAAGATCGGGGTGAACACCTTCACGGGCAGGCCCAGCGCGTGGTAGACGCGGGCCGCCGGCCAGTCGAGGTTCGGCTTGAGCTGCTTCCGCTCGAGCATGATGCCCTCGACCTCCGCCGCCAGAGCCTCGATCGGCTCGCCGTCCGTGCCCCGCACGAGTTGGCGGCACATCTCGCCGAGCAGCTTCGCCCGCACGTCGCCATCCTTGTAGACGCGGTGGCCGAAGCCCATCACGACACGTCTGGCGGCGAACTGCTCCTCGACCCAGGGGCGGGCCCGGTCGGCCGAGCCGATGGCGCCGAGCACCTCGAGCACCTTCTCGTTGGCCCCGCCGTGGAGCGGCCCCTTGAGCGCGCCGATCGCGGCGGTGACGGCCGAGTGCATGTCGGAACCGGTCGAGGCGACCGTCCGGGCGGCGAACGTCGAGGCGTTGAACTCGTGCTCCGCGTAGAGGACGAGCGTGCTGCCGAAGATCGCGGTCTCGGCGGCCGTGGGCGCGCGGCCCGTGAGCCGCTCGAGCAAGGCCGGGCCCAGCGGGGCGTCGGGCCAGGCCGCCACGGGCCGGCGGGATGTCATGTCGATCCAGGCGGCCAGGATCGCCGGCGTCCGGCCCAGCAGCCGCTCCGCCTGCGCGAGGAGTGCCTCGCGACCGCCGGGCGTGTCGTCCCGCTCGATGAGCCCGAGCATGCTCACGCCCGTACGGAGGGCATCCATGGGCGAGGCCTCGGGCGCGGAAGCCGCCAGCCGTTCGAGTGCGGCGAGCACCGGCCCGGGAATCGACCGGGCCGCCGCGGCCACCCGCTGCCGCAAGCCCGCGAGTTCCGCCGCCGTCGGCAGTTCGCCGCGGAGCAGCAGCCAGGCCACCTCCTCGAAGTCGCCCGCCCGGGCGAGCGGCTCGATGTCGTAACCCCGGTACCGGAGGGTGCCGGCGAGCGAGCAGATCGCCGTCTGGCCGGCCACGATCCCGGCGAGGCCCTTGGCAAAGTCGGTGGCGGCGGGTGCGGGGGCGGTCATGGGGTCTCCTGGCGGGCGGCGGCCGGGCCGGCGCGATGGCGGCCGGGATCGGCGGGATCGTAACCGAGCATCTCGTACAGTTCCTCGCGCGACTGCATCAGGTCGAGCAGGCTCTCCTGGGTTCCCTCGTCGGCGAGCACGGCGAGCCCCGCCTCCATCGCCTTCATCGCCAGCCGCAGGAGCGTGACGGGATAGAGGACGGCACCGAAGCCGAGCTCGGCCAGGTCGGGAATCGAGACCAGGGGGCTCCGACCGAACTCCGTCATGTTGGCGAGCAACAGCGGCCCGGCGCCGAAGACGCGGCCCACCTGGCCGAACTCGTCCCGCGACGCGAGTGCCTCGGGGAAGAGCCAGTCGGCTCCGGCCGCGGCGTAGGCCTGGAGCCGGACGAGCAGGTCGTCGAAGCCGCTCACGCCGCGGGCGTCGCTGCGGCCGATGATCACGGTGGCCGGGTCGCGGCGGCCGGCGCAGGCCGCGGCGATGCGCTCGGCCATGGCGGCCGTCTCGATCACCTGCTTGCCCCCCAGGTGGCCACACCGCTTGCCGCCGGCCGCGGCATCCCCGGGCTGGTCCTCGAGCTGGATCGCCGCCGCACCGGCCGCCTCGAGCAGCCGCACCGTCTCTTCCACGTCGCGCGGCCCGCCGAAGCCCGTGTCGGCATCGACGACCACCGGAATCGTGACAGCCCGGGCGAGGACCCGCGTCTGCTCGACGAGCTGGTCGCGGGTGAACAGCCCGATGTCCGGAACGCCGAGCGTGCCGGCTGAAAACGCGGCCCCGGAGAGGTAGACGGCGTCGAAGCCGGCCCCTTCGACGAGCCGCGCGGCCAGCGCGAAGGGGGCGCCGACGATCCCGAGCGTCTCCCGCTCGGCGGCGGCCCGAAGCGCGGCGCCCGACGCCGCGGTCGCCGGTCCGATCGGGGCCGGGTCGATCGCGGGCTCGGTCATGCTCTGGTCTCGCGAGTATTCTGGATGCGACCCGACGCCGCGGCCGGCGACTCGCGACCTTTATACGTGCGCTCGATGGCAGACGAAAGCGATTGGCGGGAGGCGGCGGCCGGCAGTCCCTGGTGGCGTCGGTCGATCGAAGTCGCCGCCATCACGGCCCTGTTCGCCGCCGCCGGCGCGTGGCCGGTGCCCGACGTCAACGAGACGGTCTATCTGACGAAGGCCCGCCACGCGGCCGACCCCGGCTATGCCGCCGGCGACTTCTTCCTCGAGACGCCCGACGCGCATGGTGTCTTCTACCTGCTCCTGGGTCCGCTGGCGGCGTCCGTGTCGCTGGAGACGGCCGCCTGGATCGGCCGCATCGCCGGCTGGCTGGCCCTCGCGGTCGGCTTTCATCACCTCTCGCTGCCGATGCTGGGCGGGGCGTCCGCCCGCGGCACGTGGACCAGGATCGCCGCGGCCGCGCTGTTCAGCGCGGGCCTCCGGTTCACGTCGGCCGCGGGCGAGTGGGTGATCGGCGGCTGCGAGGCCAAAGTCTTCGCCTGGGCGCTCGTGCTCGGCGGGCTCGGCGAACTCGTCCGCGGCCGGTTCGCCTCGGCCTGGTGCATGTTGGGCGGTGCGACCGCCTTTCATCCGATCGTCGGCGGCTGGGCCATGCTGGCGGCCGTCGCAGCCTGGGCGAGCGGCGAGCGGCGCCCGACGCGACGGCCTCGGGCCATCACGGTCGCACTCGTCGTCGCCGGGGCGGCCCTCGCGGCGGCGGGCGTCGTGCCCGCCCTGACGCTCTCCGCGGGCGCCGATGCCGCGACACGGGCGGAGGCCGCCCGGATCTACGTCGTGGAACGGCTGCACCATCACCTCCTGCCGCGGACGTTTCCCGCGGGCTTCATCCCCCGGCACGTGTTGGCGCTCGTGGCCTGGTGGCTGCTCGACCGCCTGGCCCCCGCCAGCCGGGCCCGTGGCCGGCTGACGCGGTTCACGCTCGCCTCGCTCGCGATCTCCGGGGCGGGGCTCGCGATCGCCGCCCTCGAGCCCTGGGCCCCGGCGACCGTCTACGGCCTGCTGCGGTTCTATTGGTTTCGCCTGGCCGACGTGGCCGTGCCGCTGGCGCTGGCGATCTCAACTGCCGGGGTGCTCGCCGACGACGCCGCCTGCCGCCGGCTCTTCCCCGTCTCACCCGCCGTGATCCGCGGCCTCACCGGTCTGCTGCTGCTGGCGGACGTGGCGGCCGAGTCGAAGCACTGGCCGCTGCCCGGCCGCACGGTCGTGGCCCGCGGTGACTCCAAGGTCGAGGCCGCGGCGTGGGCCGACATCTGCGCGTGGGCGCGGGACCACCTGCCGCCGGGCACGTGCGTGCTCACGCCCCGCGGGGCGGCGAGTTTCACCTGGCAGACGGGGCTGCCCGAAGTGGTGGCGTGGAAGAACAGCCCGCAGGACGCGGCCTCGCTCGTGGCGTGGCGGAAGCGGATCACCGACTGCTTCTCCGCCGACGGCACCCTCACCGAGATGGAACGGTCGACGGCGGCCCTCGGCGCCCGGCGGATGCGGGATGTCGCCTTCCGCTACGACACCAGGATCGCGATCGTGCCGCTCGATGCACCCGGCCTCGCGGAGTTGCCCTGCGAGCGGCTCCACGCCAACGATCGCTACGCCGTGGTTCGGATCATGCCCCTCGCCCAAGGCGACGCGGCGCCCTGATCAGAGCGGCACGCCGAGCTTCGCCGCCTTGAGGCGGATCACGTGCTGGAAGGCGGGAAAGGGATACTTCTTGCCGCGGCCGATCGCCCAGGCGTACGTGGCGTCGACGACCTGGGCCGGCAGCCGTCCCTCCTTGACGCGCTCGGCCACCTGCTCGCAGAAGGCCACGTCGGCCGGCGCCTTGACCCGCAGGCCGGTGGCGAGCCGGTCGGCCATGTCGGCGATGCTGCCCGGCGCGCGCTCGGCGGCCGGCGACTGGACGGACAGCACGAACACCAACAGGAGCCACGACACAAGCCGCATGGGCGCATCTCCCCGGGGGGCCGAGAAGGTCGCAAGGCCGGGAAAGCGAGTCAAGGCGAACTGGGGGCTCACGAGCACTGCACCACCATGGGCCGCGAGGGGTTGCCCGTGCCAATCGAGCGGCGTAGGAAACCGAGCGTAGCAAGGATTGCGAAGCGCGGTTTCCTCCGAGCGAGCGGACGGCAGGATGCCGGTAGCGAGCGTCCGGCGAGATGGCACGGGCAACCCCGAGCCCGCGCGCGAGGCCCCCCGAACGTCCGGCGATGGGGCACGGGTAACCCCGAGCCCGGGCGCGAGGCCCCCGAGCGTCCGGGCGATGGGGACCGGCAACCCCGAGCCCGCATCACCCGGCCCCGAGCGTCGTCTCCGTCTCGTTGAAGATCCGCTCGAACTCGGCGCGGGTGCGGGCCGTGACGGCCTGCACGTCGCGCACGAGGTCGTCGGGCCGCTCGTAGCCGAGCAGGTGGGCGAGTTTCCGCTGCTCGTCGGGCGCCGAGGGAAAGTCGTGCCGGCCGGCGGCGTCGAGCAGCCGCAGCCGCCCCTCGATCGACCGGAGCGTCCGGTAGGCCCGTTCGAGGAACTGCCGCCGCTCGTCGCTGACCAGGCCCGCCGCGTGGAGCGCGACCAGCCCGGCGAGTGTTTCCGTCGACCGCAGGGCCGGCACGCGGCCACCGTGCACGAGCTGCAGCATCTGCACGATGAACTCGATGTCGACCACGCCCCCGGGGCCCCGCTTGAGGTTCGCCGACGTCGCCCCCTCCTCCATCCGGTATCGCATCCGGCGGATGCTCGCGACCTCCTCGGCCGTCCAGCGCCGGCCGGAGGTGGCCTGCTCGATCACTGCCCGGGCCGCGGCGGCCGCCGCCGGCGAGCCGACCACCACCCGCGCCTTCACGAGCGCCTGCCGCTCCCAGACGGCGGCGGGGCCGGCGGCGGCGAAGTAGCGGGCGAACTCGGCGAGCGAGGTGGCGGGAGGCCCGCTGCGGCCGGACGGCCGGAGCCGTGAGTCCAGCTCGTAGAGCCGGCCCTGCGGCCCGAACTCGTTGAACACCCGCATCGACCGTTGGGCGAGCTCGCCGAAGAAGTGGGCGTTGCTCGTGCCGGCGGCCGTGCGGCGCCGCGGCAGCGAGACGCCGTCGTGGTCGTAGAGAAACACCACGTCCAGATCGCTGGCGTAGTTCAGCTCGCGGCCGCCGAACTTGCCCATCGCCAGGACGACCGGCCCCGCCGGCTCGCCGGCCCCCGGCCCGTCGCCGGCCATTGGCTGCCCGAGCCGCTCGACGAGCCGCGCCTCCTCGACGGCCAGCACCCGCTGCACGAGCGTCTCGGCGATCGCGGAGAGGGCGGCGGTCGTGGTCTCGGCGTCCTGCCGCCCGAGCATGTCCCGCACCCCGACCCGCAGCTGCTGCGACGCCCGGAAGGCGTGCAGGATCGGCGTCAGATCCACCGCCCCGCGGCAGAGCTCGGCGAGGTTCGCCTGGAGCTCGGCCGCGGTCGGCAGCCGTTCGATCAAGAGGCTGTCGAGCAGCTCGTCGATCATGCCCGGATTGGTCACGAGCAGCCGCGCCAGGAAGGGGCTCGACGCGCAGAGCCGCACCGTGAGGTCGAGCGACGGGGGGTTGAAGCTGAACAGCTCCCAGAGCACGCCCTTGCCGCCGAGCGAGTCGGCCACGTCGACGAGCGTGGCGAGCGTGGCGTCGGGATCGGGTGTGCGGCCGATCACCGCCAGCAGCCGCGGCGCGATCGCGGCCAGGAAGTGGCGGCACCGGCGGGTCGAGAGAAACCGCACCCGCTCCTCCGCGAGCGACTCGAGCGCCCGCGTTGCGGCGGGCACGTCGCGGAAGCCGTGGCCGCCGAGCACCGCCCGGACCGTCTCGGCGGGCGGGTCGGGATCGAGCACGAGATCCACTTCCGGCTCCGGGGGGGCGTCGTCGGGAAAGGCGTCGTGCAGGAGATGGTCGAGGATCCGGCGATTGACGTCGGTCGCTTCGGCCAGCGCGGCGCGAAACCGCTCGCGGCCCTCCGCGCCGGCCGGCTCGCCGCACCGCACCGCCAGCCGGCCGAGCTCGACTTCGTCCCGCGGCACGACGTGGGCCTGGCGGTCATACAACACCTGGATCCGGTGCTCGACCGTCCGCAGGAGCGTGTAGGTCCTCTCGAGGATCGCCCGCTCCTGGTCGGTCAGGCTGCCCGCCGCGGCGAGCCGGCGAATGGCTTCGAGCGTGTTGCCGGAGCGGACCGCGGGATTGTCGCCGCCGGCGAGCAGCTGCAGAAACTGGATCGTGAACTCCACGTCGCGAATCCCGCCCCGCCCCTCCTTGACGTCGGCGTCGTCGATTCCGGCCCGGATCGCCCGCCGCTCGATCCGCCGCTTCAATGCCTTGATGCCGCTGATGTCGGCCCGGGTCAGCCAGCGGCGGTAGACCCAGGGCTCGAGCTCGACGATCAGCCGGCCAGCCAGTGCCAGGTCGCCCGCGATCGCGCGGCCCTTCACCCAGGCCTGACGTTCCCAGGTGCGGCCGAGCTGGTCGTAGTACTGGAGCATCGCGTCGAAAGCGAGGCTGGTCGGACCGGCCGCCCCGTGCGGCCGCAGCCGCAGGTCGACCCGCAGCCCACCGCCCGCGGGCGACGGCCCCGCGATCAGCCGCACCGTCTCCTGCACCACGCGGTCGAAGAACTCCTGGTTGGTGCAGGGCTTGGGCCCCTCCACGCGACCGTCGGCCGAGTGCACGAACACGAGGTCGATGTCGCTGGAGTAGTTGAGCTCCGCGCCGCCGAGCTTGCCGAGCGCCACGGCCGCGATCGTGGCCGGTCGGCCGTCGGGTCCGCGGGGCGTGCCCCGTTGCCGGCTGACCAGACGCACGGCCGTGGCGAGCGCCGCCTCGACCACGCAGTCGGCCACGTGCGCGAGCTGGCCGGTGACGATTTCGAGCCGCTGGCCCCCCACGATGTCGCCGTAGGCGATCCGCAGCAGCTGCCGCCGCCGAAACCGGCGCAGCGCCGCCCGCACCACGTCGGGCTCGTCGCTGCCCCCGATCTCGGCGGCGAGCATCGCGGCGAGCGACTCCTTCCGCTCGGGTCGCCCCCGCCCGAGCCGCACCTCCTCCCAGGCCTCGGGGTCGGCGATCACCGTCTCGGCCAGGAACGGGCTCGCCGAGAAGATGGCCACGAGCACGCCGAGGCTCTCCGGGTCGCGGTCGAAGAGCGTCGCGGTCGAGAGCGGGCTGCGGACGGCCGCCACGAATCGCTCCAGGGCCACGAGCACCCGGTCGGGGTCGCTCGCCGCCGGGAGCAGGCCGGCGAGGCGGTCGCAGATCGCGGTCACGAGGTCGAAGGTCAGACCGTGCGCCGCGAGTCCCGCGATCGCCCGATGCGCCGCGGCGGGATCGGCGAGCCCGATGCGCCGCCCCCAGTCGGCGGCCGCGGCGGGATCGTCGAGCAGCCGCGACACGTCACACCTCGGCCGGTGGCGACGCCGGGCGGGGGGCCGGCGGCGCGAGCTGATAGAGCGGGGCCGATTCGCCGGAGAAGGCCAGGCCCTCGAGCGGCACCGCGTCGGCGAAGCCGTCGGCCACGCGGCCGGCGAGCGACCAGGCACCGGCCTCGTGGACTTGGACGTTGATGATCCGGCCGACCAGCCGGCGGGGCGCGTCGAAGACCACGATCCGGTCGCACATCGTCCGGCCCGAAAGCTGGACGGTGTCGTCGGGCCCGGCCTCGACCTCCCGCTTCTCGTCACGGGCCGAAAGCCCCTCCACGAGCACCTGCTGCCGCGTGCCGAGAAACCGCTGGTTGCCCGCGAGGCTCGCCTCGGCCTGGGCCTCGAGCAACAGCCGGTTGCGGTCCTTCTTCACCTCCTCCGGCACGTCGTCGGGCAGCCGCTCGTGGGCCTTGGTGCCCGGCCGCGGGCTGTACTTGAAGATGAAGCTGTTCTTGAAGCCGACCGTGCGCACCAGGTCGAGCGTGAGTTCGAACTCCGCGTCGGTCT
>Ga0214923_10006027_pt1 | contig 13803 bp, 10 predicted proteins | sample LL1510_MetaG_FD_177993 | JGI IMG/M metagenome (GOLD analysis project Ga0214923, IMG submission 177993) | Freshwater microbial communities from Lake Lanier, Atlanta, Georgia, United States - LL-1510 | ecosystem: Environmental > Aquatic > Freshwater > Lake | place: USA: Georgia | collected... | reverse complement strand
TTATATAGAGATGAGTCTGCTTCCTTTATCGAACCAGGATTACGTTTAAGAAAATTGGGTTTAGAATCTGAGTATGAATTTGATGTATATGATTTTCAACTAGAACCGGGGGACGTACTCCTTCTTGCCTCAGATGGTAGAGATGATATAGATCTAACACCAGGAGAACCTATAAGAACCATCAATGATGATGAAAATATGTTCTTAGAAATAGTTGAGCAAGCTGGTTGTGATATCGACTCCATGGTAAAGATTATCAAAAGCAAAGGAGATATAACAGACGATTTATCCTTTGTAAAGATATCCTTCCAAGAAGATAGAGTAGGAATGGGTCCTCTTTTAGAGTCTTCCTTAAGTGATTCAGCTCCTATTTTAACTACTGATTCCAGAAACAATGAAGTAATTGAAAAATTAAATCGACTTTACCAAGAAAGTAAGAAACTCTATCTTTCCGGAGAAATCTTATCAGCAAAAGAAAAAATGGAAGAAGCCTACTCTCTTGACAAAAACGTACCCAAACTGAATAAGCTATACGGTCTCCTCTGTTTTAAAACAAAAGACTATGAAAAGACAATAAAACTCATCAGTGACTATCTAACTAAAGAAGCAGGTGAGGATGATTTGTATTACTACCTTTCTGTCGCTCATAAAAAGTTAGGAAATATACAAGATGCTTTAGCGAGTGCACTAAAAGGATTTGAATTTGAACCAAAGAATATCAGCAATATTGTAAACATTTCTGATCTCTTTAGAATTCAAGGTGATAAAGATCAAGCAAAGAAATACGCTGAAACTGCATTAAAACAGGATAGTCAAAACAAGAATGCAAAAAAGATTCTAAGTTCCCTCTAATTTAACCAAATAAGTCGTCCTACTTGGACGACTTATTTCCATTTATGATACAAACTCCTCCCCTAATTTTAAAATGAGTTTATCTCTTCGTATTGCAAAATATGGTCTCTACATCCTATTTTTTTCTTTAACCTTAGTTTTTTTAAGACTATTTCTTTTTCAAATAATCCTTGTGAAAGGAAACTCTATGCTTCCCACTCTTAAAGATGGAACTGTTGTTTTAGTTTATAAGAGAAATTTTCCTCAAAAATCAATGTTCTCAGAAAAATTTCTAACCTTTGGGCAATTAGACATTAGAAGATTTGATTTGTTATTATTTGATACAGGTGAGGGAAAGCTTTTAGTGAAAAGACTAATAGGACTTCCGGGAGATTTTTATGCGTTTAAAAGTGGATCTATCTTAATAGATAATAAACCTTTGATTGAAAACTACACACTCTCTTCTGAATCCATTCCATTCAAATCCAGTCCTGTAGATGGTAATTCCTCTCCTTTCTTTTATAATCTCTCCAATGAGGGAAGAATTCCTCCTGGTTATTACTTACTTTTAGGAGATAATCGAAGAATTTCTTATGATTCCAGGGACATGGGTCTTATTCCAGAAGAAAATTTAAGGGGAAAAATAGTTTACGTGCTTTCCTACTGAAATCTCATAGATAAGAGATTGTCTTCTCCATTCAAACTATTACAATGAATCCTTCTTATTACCTACGCTTAAGAATCTTATTTGGATTTGTACTGCTATTATTTTTTATTCTATACATAAGAGTATTCTACCTTACATTTTTTAATAAGAATATTATTGAGGCAAAAAAAGACGTCAAAATCCAAAGGGGGATTATCTATGATAGGCGAGGTATTGAGTTAGCATTATCCCACGACTCCTCTACAATTGGTATCAATCCCGAGCAGGTCTATGACCCTGAGTTTACCGCTCAAAAAATATCTCCCTTTGTCAATATTCCTCCCGAAAGAATCAAGAAATCCATCCTTGAAAAAGAAAATTACTTTCTCCTAAAAAGGGAAATGGAAAACTTCAATGCTCAAAAGATCATTGAAATGGGGCTCCCAGGAGTACGATTAGAAAAGGAATACAAGAGGGTTTACCCAAATGGGGCACTCGCCTCAAATTTAATTGGATTCACAGGCTTAGATGATAACCAAGCACTCTCTGGTTTAGAGAGCGTATTCAATAATGAGCTTTTAACCCTAACTGATAAAGAAATACCAAGAGGATTAGATTTATATCTAACTATAGATAGTTTAATTCAATACCGACTTGAACTAAGTTTAGGAAAAGCATTTCGTGATACAAAGTCCAAAAAAGCAATTGGAATTTTCATGGATGTAAACAATGGAAAAGTTTTAGCGATGGCGAGTTTTCCAAATTTTGATCCCAATCACTATTCTGAGTATTCAGAAGAAGCAAAAACTAATTGGGCAATAAGATATGTCTATGAGCCAGGATCTACCATGAAAATTTTTATGGCTATGATTTTATTAAATGAGAAATTGATAGATTTTAACGAAAAATTTTATTGTCCAGGTTTTATTGAATTTGGTTCAAGATTAGTAAGATGCACGGATCAACACGGGTTGGTTGATATTGATGAAATTTTGCAATATTCGTGTAATGTCGGGATTATAAAGGCAATCAAAAAGGTTAATCCAAAAATTGTGTATGACTATTTAAAAAAATTTAAATTTGGTCAGAGAACTGGATTTTCCAATCAAGAAAGTAAAGGTATATTTCCGTCATTTAAAGACTGGAATACAAGTACTCCTTATTATTTAGCAATTGGTCAAGGAATTGAAACTACTCCGCTTCAGTTAGTTACCTCTGCGGCAGGTTTAGTTAATAATGGGCGTGTCCATACTCCTATAATTGTTTCTCATATATCAAATGTCTATGGAGATATAGTAAAAAAATATAACTCTGAACCTATTTTTACTGATATTAGTGATGAAACAACAAAACATATCCTAAAAGCAATGACCAAAGTAGTGAGTCAAGGCACAGGAAAAAATGCTTTTATTCAAGATTATGCAATAGCTGGTAAGACAGGAACAGCACAAAAGTCAAAACCTGGAAGAGGTTATTCTGATGGATTAATTTCTGCTTCCTTCTTAGGTTTTTTTCCTGCAAATAAGCCCAGGATAGTTGGAGTTATTATTTTTGATGAGCCAGGTGGGCTTGAACATACTGGAGGAAGGATAGCCGCTCCCGTTTTTAAAGAAGTAGTTGAAAGCATTCTTCCTATTATAGATTATCAAGAATATGCAAATAATTATAATCTACCTGAAATTAATCAAATAAAAGAAGTTTTGGACTTAAATGTAGTACCAGACTTAAATGGAAAAAGTCTAGCAGAAGTGATACAAATCTTACAAAAGTATGATGCAAAATATAAGATTTACGGATCTGGATTTTGCACAAAGCAAAGTCCCAACAAGGGAGAAAAGTATAATAGAGAAGAAATTTGGAGTCTAACATTTGAATAATATTTTATCTGAAAAATGTATAATTGTAACAGGTGCAGGCGGTGGTATTGGAAAACAAGTTGTTACTGATTTACTTCAATTAAATGTAAATGTTGTTGCTACTGATTTAAATATAGAATTATTGAGAAATTACCTATCTACTAGAGATTTTAATTCCTCAAAATTACTTGTTATGAAACATGATGTAAGACAAGAAAAAGATTGGATCTCAATAATTAATGAAATCTCAGAAAAAAAATGGGATTTATTTGGCTTAATTAACTGTGCAGCCGTACTACATCCTGGATATATAAAAAATATATCTATAAAAGATATTGATTTCCATTTTGATATAAATACGAAAGGAACTATTCTTGGATCAACCATTGTAAGTCAATATTTGAAGAAAAATAGTATACAAGGACACATAGTAAATATTGCTTCTTTAGCTGGTGTAGCTCCTATACCTGGGATAGCTCTTTATTCTGCGAGTAAATTTGCTGTGAGAGGTTTTTCAATAGCACTAGGGTATGAATTAAGAAATGATAATATTTCAGTAACTGTTATATGTCCAGATGCTGTAAACACTCCAATGCTGGATTTACAAATTCCTTATGAAGAAGCCTCTCTAACCTTCTCGGGAGCTACCTTAGAACCTAAGGATATATCTGTCTTAATAATAAAATCTTTCTATTCTAAAAGATTGGAAGTATTAATCCCTTCCTATAGAGGCATCCTTGCTAAACTAGGAAACTTCTTCCCTAGTTTAGCTTTCTTATTGATCAATCCTTTAAAAAAAATAGGAAACTCCAGACAAAAAAAATTAAGCTAAATACTACTTAGAGGGATTAAGATTAACTTCCTTTTTTGGCTCTATATTATCCTTAGGAAGAGTCTCTATTGATTTTTGAGGCGCATTACTTGGTTGAATTATGTTTTGATTTATATTAGAGTTTGGTTGATTTACTTGAGTACTTTGTATTACGCCCTTATTCAAAATGAATTTTGAAAAATCCAAGTTATTTTGCAGTACAGGTTTATAAGCTGTATCAATTAAAACTCTAGACCAATATATTTCTCTTTTAGATGTAGCCTTTAATAAATTTTCTTTAGCTTTTTCAATATTATTGTTTATTAAATAATATTTTGATAATAGAAAAGAAGCGGCAGGAACATCAGGTAATTTCTCTAACTCAGACAATGATTTTTCATAATCCTTTAAATAAAATGAATTCTTTCCAGAGGCAAAAATAAAACTCTTAAATGAGCCCCTTGATTTTTGAACTATAGATAATAACTTATTTGATAACTTATATTTTTTCCTTCCTGAGTAAAACACTCCTAAATAATGAATGCCTGAATGAAACTTTTCTGGTATATTTTTATAATCAGGATATTGAATTTTTATCTTTTTAGAAAACTGTAATAAATCTTTAAATCCATCTTTCTTTTGATTAAGTTGTAATTTAGAAATAGCCTTATACATCAAGGCCTCAATATTTTCTTGATCTACATTGTAAATATAATTACTGTATTTTAAAGAATCTTCAAAATCATTATTTTCATATTTCATTCTAACTATTATGAAAAGTGGTAGAAAAGACTTATTGTAGCTATAGGATTTCTTTAAACTATCTATAGATTCTTCATACTTTTCAAGCCTACTAAGTGCTATTCCCCTATTCAAATACAATAAATAGCTAAATTGTTCATCCTTATCATTGTAAATTTTGATAACATCATCAAAATATTCTAATGATTTTTCGTATTCTTTTAATCTGATCTTTATAATACCTGCTTTATATAAATATTCCTTACTTTTAGGATTTATTTCTAACAATTTTAGTACATTTTTATCTGCTCCGAGAAAATCTGCTTTCTCAAAAAGTTTTAAAGTACTACGCCAAAGTTCTGTTTCTTCATCAGGCTCTTCTTTTTCTTTTATCTTCTGAGTTTTATTGCTATCTTTTGGATTCTTTACTTCATTTTCTATGCCTGAAGTTTTTGATTTTTCTTTTTCAACCTGTTTTACAGACTTTGATTCTTTCTCTTGGTATTGAACATTTACCGAAGCAACATGATCACTCCCTCTGTTAGATCTAGCCTTGGCTAAAACTTTTTCAATTTCTGGATTACCGGGCTCTAATGCTAATAATAAATTTGAATAATGAACTACGTAATTCCAAGCATTTAGATAATTAAAGTATATAATCAATTTAAGAAGTACTGTCTTTTTTTGCTTTGGATTTAATTTTAATTCAACTGATTTTCTGAAATAAGCAGTTGATATACTATACTCTTTCAGACTTTCATAAATATACCCTAAGAACATATAGGGCTCTCCATCCTGAGGATTTGTTTTGGAATAATCTAAAAATAGCTTCACAGCTTTTTGATATTGCTTTCCAGAATATGCTTTTTTTGCTTCCTTAAGAACATCAGAGCTTAAATTATTGTATGATAAAAACAACAATCCAATAAGAATAAGTCTCCAAAGAATATACATAATTCCATATTTACAAAATAGCCTTTTTTGAAAAGTATCTTTGATTATAGATTTAACGAATAGGTTCATTATTTCTTATTTTAATGATAAAAATAAGATGTTATTTATTGATTAAAAATGGTAGTATAATAAAATATTCATTATTTTTAACAAGAGGAGTAATCTTTTTTGAAAATATTGATTTGTTCTCTTCTTATTTTTTATTCTTGTTCAATTATAAAAAAATCTAATAACTATAATTTATTCCATAGAAGTGAAGATTTTGTAATTTTATCTCCAGAAGAATTGAAAAACTCATCACATTCAATCAATAGAATAGATAAGATAAAATTAAAAAATTTCCTTAATTCTATTTACTACTTTAAAAATGGTAACGTATTTTCCGACAAGAACTATATATTTAATAGCACTATCAGCTTCGACTTAATTGAAAAAATTTATTCATTTGAAAATAGTAATTCTTTTTATATTATTTTTAAAAGAGAAGATCCAATAGCACCTTATAGTAGGTTATATAGAACCATTTTTAACCTCACTTTTTCCAATAATATGGTTCAGATTGAATTTCGTGAAATTGAAAAAAATTTCATCTTTGGAAATCAATATAACTATTCTGATTGGGCAATTCCAATTGATAGTATTGAATGTAATAGCAGAAATAATTTATATTACTCCGATGAGTATAAAAATATATTTTATACCAAATCAGAAGTTTGTAATTCAAATGAAGTAAATAAATTTTTTATTTATTCCTCTGATAAAGAATTTAAAAATCTTCCCCTTAGAAAGGAAAATAAACTATCAGACAGATTAAAAGAATTAGAAGAGTTAAGAATAAATAGACTCATATCCGAAAAAGAGTATATAGAAATTAGAAATAAGATTCTTAATAATCTTTAGATTTGAGATACTCATTGTACTTTTTTGCATCACCAATATCATAAAACTTCCCTGGAAATATTTGTCCATCTAAGTCATTATTTGATGCAAGACTTCTAAATATATCAGCTAAATCAAAATATTCATTGGTTTTTATATTATTAAATATTGAAAAGTGGATAATCGACATTCCTGTAAACATATAATTTCCTTTAGTAAAATAAACTTTGCCTGAGTCTAGTGTTAAAGAAGTATATGAATCTTCATTTCCTTTTTCATATAAAAATAATAAACATTTCCCATTATAATTATTTATACTTTCAATGATATTTATATTTGTTTCATATATTACATCAGGATTCATACATATTAAATAATCATCTTCGTTTAAATGATCGTACAGAGCTGTTTTTATTCCCCCTGCTGTTCCTAATATTCTTTCTTTTTCGTGGGAAACAATTATTTCAATGTCTTTTATCTTCTCAATATGATTATGTATCTTTTCAGCCAAATAATGGGTATTAATTACTATTTTTTCAGCTCCCCAGCTTTTAGCTAAATTAATAGTATTATCTAGAAGTGTTGTACTACCTAACTTTAATAAAGGCTTAGGAAGGTCAATTGTCAATGATCCCATTCTCTTTCCATATCCTGCGGCAGGAATAAAACAAATCATTATCTTACTTGAAATCCATTTTCCCTTGCAATATGTAATAGCTTATCAGTAATTAACTTAATTTTTGCTTGAGTAAATGTTTCTTTGTAATTTATTAATTCAAAATGGTACGTCACAGATTTAAAATCCTTAGGAATAGATTCTCCTCTATAAATTGAAGTAACATAGATATTTTCAATTTCATCTATTTTTTCTTTTTGAATTAATTTAGAATATATTTCAGTATTTTGATTTTCATTCATTACCAATGATATATCTAGCTTATCTTGAGGAAAATTAGAAGGTGCCTTAAAAGAATATATATTTTTCATATAAATATATGTTTGTAATATATTTTCTAAAAACATATTTCCAATATAGATCTTTTTCTTAATCCCATACTCTAATTGGATTTTGGGATGTAATATTCCTAATTCTGCTAATACTAAAGAATCTTTTTTTATAAGAATACCTGAAGAGGGTTGAAAATATTTTTTTTCTATTCTTTCAATTTGTAATTTTATTATATTAAGTTTATCAAAGCAATATATAATTTTTTCTCGTAATTCAATAAGTCTATTTTCAACTGTTTCATTTGAATCATTATCATACTCCATAAAATTAAGATTTTTAAGTTCTTTTCCTAATCCTTCTTTTTGTTTAAAATAAGTACGACCTAATTCATAAATTTTAATATTTTCAAATCTATCTTTATTTTTAATTATATTTTGTAATAACCCAGGGTACAAAGATGTTCGTAAATATTGATATTCTTTTGGCATTACATTTTTTATCCCTAGAGGATAGATAGAATCATCTTCAAAAAATAATTGTTCCTTTGAAATAAAAGAATAACTATATATCTCATTATAATTTAAATGATAAGAAAAGATCTTTTTTAATTCTCTTTCTAATGTACGGCTATTATTTAATTTTGCAGGCAAAATTGAGGCATTAACCGGAGTTAATTCAATATTTCCATAACCTATAGTTCGTCCCACTTCTTCAACTAAATCTTCTTTAATAGTCACATCATATTGACTTCGATAATGTGGAACTGTAACTTTTAGAGCATCTGATTTTGATTCTACTTTAAATCCAAGTTTTACTAAAATATTATCTATTTCTAAATTACTTATTTCTTTCCCTAGTTTACTTTTTAAAAAATCATAATTTGTATGAATTATATTATTTGAAATATAATCATTATCTACTCCAAATATATCAGAATGCTTAAGATCAATTGACCCATTTTCTTTCAATAAGCTAATTATTCTATAAATAACTATTGATGTTAGAGTTGGATTCAATCCTTTTTCATACCTTATTGAAGCCTCACTTCTAATTCCAGTTTTTCTTATAGACTTCCTAATATCTTCTCTTTTAAAAACAGCTGATTCTAAAAAAAGATCTGTCGTACTGTCTGTCACTGAAGACTCCAGACCCCCCATTACTCCAGCAATTGCTACAGGCACTCCACTATTCTTAATCATAAGAATATCTTGACATACAATATTAGAACTATCTAATAAATTTAAACTATCAATTGATGATCCTTTCTTTACTGATATATTTATTTTTTTAAGTTTATTTTTATCAAAAAAATGAGTTGGTTGCCCAATTTCTAGTAGTACATAATTAGAGATATCTACAACATTATTTATAGATTTTAATCCGCACTTTTCTAATTTATCTTTAAATTTTAATATCGATTTTTTTATGTTAACATTTTTTATAATTATACCTTTATAGGAGTGAAAAAATTCGGACTTTTCTATATTAATTTCTTCTTTTATTGAATCATCAACTTCCCATTTATCTTTTTCTAAAGGATTAAATTTTATTTTTAATGATAGCTGAGAAGCAAGTTCTCGTGCAAATCCAAAGTGGCACCATAAATCAGGTCTATGTGTAATTGATTTATTATCAATAGTCAATATTTTATCTTCATAGTCATACAGTTTTCTAAGGCTTAAGCCAACTTTCATTATCTCGTCTAATTTCATAACTCCTGAATTTTCTTCTGAAATACCTAGATCCTTTTCGGAACAAAACATTCCTTGACTTTTTTCATTTTTAATTATAGAAGTCTCAATCTTTTTATCACCCAAGATTGTTCCTGGTAATGCTAATGGCACTTTATCATTTATTGTTAAACTTAGATCTCCAGATATAACTTGATAATCATTTGATCCATCAGTAGCTAAATATTTTGTCAAATTAGCAGTAGTTAATTTTTCTGAAGATAATATCTTCACACAGATTACAGTTTCTAAATTTTTCTTATAATCTTCTATATGATCTACTTCACAAATCGATAAATTTATTCTTTCAATAATTTTATCAAAAGGTATAGACTCTAAATTAGTAAATTCACAAAGCCATTTATAGGATAATTTCATAATTTTTCCTTATCTACATATTTTAATTAGTTCAGTTGTGATATACACATCAACATCATTCCAAAGTTTACTTTTTTCATCTTTTCCTTTATGGAGTACTTCACATTCTTTATTTAAGGCTTCTAAGGATTTAGCAGCATTCCATTGAAATAAATCAATTTTTCCTTTTAATTCTAATTCTTTTCCATTTTTTAAGATAAATACAACTGGTGAAATATTTTCTTTATTATTCATTTTTAAGTATAATTCTGCTTTCCCCAGTTCATTATTTATTTTTACATTTCTAAAATCTCCGATGATTTCTTTTGTATCCACCATTGATGAAAAAAATATATTTTTTATTTTTGTATCTCTCTCAATATTATTTGAGTTGATAGAATTTATATCTATTTTAAATTTTATTGACTCTGCTAAGTCTTGAATTGTGGAATTTTTATACCCTTGAGTTACAGAAATTTTATCAAAGGTTCCCTCTACACCTATTCTTTCTGTAAATTTAAACGCCATCCACCTCATTTTCGTTTTGAAAGGATCATATTTTAATTCACAATTTTCTGAGAAAATTTGAATCGAAGGGATAAGGTATAAAAACATTAAAATATATATCTTGATGTTCATTTTTTACATATCAAATTTAGAAAAATTAATTAAAAGTAAAAAATTCATTTCTTATTTTTTATAGCTTAAGCATAAAAAATAAAGGAAATGACAAAATTTGATATTTGTTGTAATCTGTATGTGATGCCAACAATTGAAGAAGTTGAAAAAATAATAGAATCAAAAAAAAATGAGCCTATAGGTCCGTGGAAAGTAGTTCTTTGGGATGACGATGAACATACATACGATTATGTTATTGAAATGTTAGTAGATGTTTGCTCTATGTCAGAAGAGAAGGCATTTTATCATGCAAAAGAAGTTGATAACGAAAAAAAGACCATAGTATTCAACGGAGAATTAGAACACGCTGAGCATATACATGATCGAATTTCAAATTATGGTGCTGATCCTCGAATGGAGGTCTCTAAAGGATCAATGACAGCAACATTAGAACGAAATTAGGTTTCTTCTACTAATTCTATATACTTTCTAATATCAAGAGATTGAGTTGGAAATTCTAGACTATAAATTTGTATTGAAATTTTAAAGTCTTTTGGAGAATTAGGGTATGTATTCAAGCCTTCTTTTATTTCCAATTGTATCTCATTAAAAACTATTTCTGTTTTATTCCTTAAAAATATACAAAATTTAGACTGCCCTACTTGAAAATAAAAATCCGTTTCTAATATATTTTTACTGATTACTTGCTTTATATATTCTGAGTAATCTTCCAAATAGTTATTTCCAAGTAAGCTAATTATTCTTCCTGTGTTCTGGATTCTAATAACATAGAGGATGAAATTTTTATCACTTTCTTTAGCTAATATTAACTCATCTCTAATTTTTCTTTCTAACAATAACAAAGGATTTGAATGTACTTCTTCAATTTTTTCAGAGGCAATGATTCTTGAAAGTTGTGCAGTTATAAAATTAAATAATAAATTGATTATCTGATTTTTATATGTTTCATCTTCACTTGAACTACTATTTATCAAAAGCAGTGAAATTAAATTATCTCCTTCAAATAAAGGAATAATTAAAACTTCTTCTAAACCTAAATTCATTCTTTTAATTTCAGTCAAATCCGTTAATAAGAATTGTTTTTTAGATATTTTAATTTCTTTAATTATAACTTCGTCCGCTTTTATTGAATTTTCCTGTACTACATTATCTTCTGAATTAAAAACAAGTTTATAATTATTTTTAGAGTCAATTACATAGGATGAAAAATTATAGTTTATTTGAAATTTTCCAAATAGTTCAAAGAGTTTACTGAACAAACTATTATAAGATTTTATATTAGTGATTTCGGAAGAAAATGAGTTTAATAATTCTATTTTTAAGTTATTTGATGTTAATTCAGAAAACTCTTTTTGAAGTCTTTCTTGTTCATATAATTTATGTATCACACTTGAACAAAAATCCATTAATAAGCTAATAAATTCAATATCTGTTTTTTGATATTCTTCCCCAGATGATGATTCTCCAATGATTATAAATGCAAGAATATCCTCATCCTCAACAATCGATGCAATAACTTCATTTTCACTTAAAGAAATTATCTTGTTTTCGGATTCACTTAAATCGTTTAGACTTATATCTCTACTTTTTATAATTCCCTTTCTTTGAATTAAGCTCTGAATCAAGCTACTATTTGAGTTAAGTATTACATTTTCAGATAAATCGATTCCATCATAAGAGATGATCTCATACTCTTCATATCTTTCATCTATAGAAAATAATATGATAATATAGTTAGGCCCTAATTGTCCCTCAATTGAATACATTAAATTATCATAGAAATCATTAAATGTAGAGGATTGGACTAACTCCTTTGTAATTTCAGAAATTACTAAATAATTATCTAATTTTTTTGATATATCATCAGAAGAGCTATCATCTTCTAACTTCTCTTTTTCTTCTGCAACATCCTCTTCCCATTCCTTGATATCTTCATTTATAGAATTTGCACCGATCTCAACTGTATCACTAGGAATTATTTTTTCATCTTCAAACTCTTCTATATTACTTTCTATTTCTTCATCTTCTTTGTGTTCTTGCTCACTAAATGATTCATCAGCAATTACACTGTTCAAATCAGAAATATTATTTTCATTCCGATCAGTAATATCTAGTTCTATTTCAAAATCTTCTTCAAGAATTATACAATTTGATAGTAGCTCATCAGGAAGAATTTTCAACTCTTCTTTAACTTCAGTTTCTTTTATATTAAAAGACTGTTCTGTGTCGGAAATTACTTCTCCCTCTTTAACATCATTTATAATAATAGAATTACTATGATCATCTTCTTTTTCAGATATTATTTTCTTTAAAAGACCACTGCCTTTTAAGAAACTCTCAAACTTTACTTTATCAAAGTCAGTGTTTTCTGCTACTTGTAAGAAAGTAGTAGCTTTTGAATACAGTCCCATCTATATATCTAACTCATCCATAACTTTCTTATATAATTCAAAGTATTCCGATTTAGCAAACTCTTGGACAAATTCCTCTGGCATTGAACCCATTAGTTCATCAATATAGCTCATTAGTTTCTTAACATCATCTTTGTTAACAGTAGTGAAGGAGAATTTTTCTTCAATATCACTTTCTCCCTCTCCGGAATCTAAAATATTATTTAGTTCCTCCCCAGAAAGTGAGATGTCTTCTTCAGGTTCATATGCAGTAGGAACTGAATCTTCAGAATCTAAAATATTTCCAAGTTCATCATTTGATAGAGTAATTGGCTCATCATCTTCACTCTCATTTGACTTTAAATCGTCATCTGTTGATAAGTCATCAGATTCCTCTTCTTCATCATATAAATTAGAGGCTGACATCTCTTCATCACCCATTATCTCAGATAATTCATCATCACTCATTCCATCATTTTCTTCTTGATAGGAATCAGCATCTGCTATTTCACCTAACTCATCAGGAGATAAGGTTATTGATTCGTCATCTTCTTTATCAAAGAAACTTTTTTCTTCTTCAGATGGAAAATCTGCCATATCTGAATCTGACATAGCAATAGAATCATCATCTTCATCTGTGTCAAAAAAACTTTTTTCTACTTCTTCTTCAGCAATAATTTCACTGAGTTCGTCTTCTGAAAGCCCAATCGAGTCTTCCTCTTCCTCTTTATCAAAGAAACTTGTTTCTTCCTCATCATCACCGGTTATATTGCCTAACTCATCGGGAGATAGTGTGATCGAGTCTTCCTCTTCCTCTAACTCTTCTTTATCAAAGAAACTTGTTTCTTCCTCATCATCACTGGTTATATTGCCTAACTCATCGGGAGATAAGGTTATCGAGTCTTCCTCTTCCTCTAACTCTTCTTTATCAAAGAAACTTGTTTCTTCCTCTTCTTCACCGGTTATATTGCCAAGCTCATCGGGAGATAGTGTGATCGAGTCTTCCTCATCATCACCGGT
>Ga0214923_10006026_pt1 | contig 13803 bp, 10 predicted proteins | sample LL1510_MetaG_FD_177993 | JGI IMG/M metagenome (GOLD analysis project Ga0214923, IMG submission 177993) | Freshwater microbial communities from Lake Lanier, Atlanta, Georgia, United States - LL-1510 | ecosystem: Environmental > Aquatic > Freshwater > Lake | place: USA: Georgia | collected... | reverse complement strand
AAGAAACATTAATAGCTTGGATTTTTAATGAAAACAAAAGAAAAAACAAACAAGAAGCATTAAATGGATTAGCAGAACTAGAAAAAATTGTAAATAATTATACTAATACGTTAGGAACAAACAAAACATATGGATTAAATGGAAGTTTTGTAATTGAAAATAATAGGTTTTCTAGTGGTGTTAAATCGATCACTAAAATAGATGCGAAAATAAGCCCAGTAGTTTCTGCCATCACCTATAATACTTTTGTAAAACAAATCACCCCAGATAACATTAATTGGGAAGCAACTTTTGAAATGAGAAACAAAAGAAAACCATTGAGTGGAGAAACAGAAAGTCTAAGACAAAAAGAAAGTGAATTTTTCTCGACAGTCTTTAGTGAAAACTATTTAAACGTTCCTATTTTCCCAACTTATAATTTTGTATTTGAGGGTAAAAAAAACTTTTTAGGTATTATAGATCAATGTTTTAAAGAATTTGCAGAACAAAGATTGTTAGTAACAAATGAATTAAATAATTTTTTAGCAAAAAAAATTGAAGGCCCAACAGGGTTAGGATTTAAACCGACCATAAGAAACGTTATGGGTATTATTTTCGCATCTATTGAGGCTTTTTATCGACTAATGGATCAAGTTCATAGTGATGCTTGGGATAAAAGAAATAATCCAATCAGAAAAAGAGCCATATTCACAGAAGACAATCCAGATAAACCAAATTCAACTGACACACAACCCGTTTATCCATGGCCACTTTATTTGAAAAAAGATAAAGATGGGAAGTATGAAGTAATGTATCCCGGGGAATATTCTGAAGTTTTTCTAACTCGTGGATCCGATTACTCAATATGGCCCGAAATTGAGTTTGTTGAAGAATATATTAAAGGATTACAGAACAGTCAAGAAAGTTTAACAAATATATCACCAACACAGTCAGATTTGGATGGTAGTGGGACAGTCAATCGGATTACCGTAAATGGTGTTGAGTTCCCAACAAATAATATAATTTTAAGTGATTATCAAGATGTAAAATTTCTTTATGAAATTTATGAAAGATTTATATTATCGGCTTTTTATGATAGGATAGCAAACGAAAATTCAGAATCGTTATCGGTACATTCAGATATTGCAACGATGGAATTTACAAATATAAAAAGTTCTTTAAATGGGTATTCTAGTCCTAATTTGACAAAAGTATTAAAAAATTTTGATTTAAATTCAGATACTTTTCTTACTACATTAAGAAAAATTTCTAATGATGGAACTGGTTTATCTTATCAACAATTTATTCGTGGTATTTTTACATCCGAATATATGAGAACAATTACAAAAAACGATTATGCGATTTTAAGTAATAACACAATATCGTCCGCTAATAATAGTTCGAACAAAAATCCAAAAATTTTAAGTAAACTTAAAGAATTTGTAAAAAGTCCAAAATCAACAACAACCGATTTTTTAGATTTATTACCATTTAGAAATTCTGAATGGGTCTCTCAAAATATGGTAAACGTAAAAAACAATAATAAAAATTTATACGATACAACTTCTAGTTTATTTTTAAATCCAGACATCAATTATATTACAAATTTTGAAAAACCATCAAACTATGACACCAATCTCAACAGACCATTCGTCAACAATTCATATTTAAAAGTTGATACACCAAATATACCTAATAATACACCATTCCAAGCAAACGGAAATAACTCTACTGTAGGATTTAATGTTTTTTATGATGAAAAAATTAACACAAATTCTAGATCTATCACTGAAGGGTTACTAAAATACTCAAACAAGACTGGTAATTTGACATCAAATCAAACAGTGTCAATGATTAATACACCGTTTTTTATAAATGCAATAATGGAAGGTGTTGAAAATGAAAAAAATAACGTACCAAATCCATATATTGCCGCGGCCTATCTTTTCATAAACAGTCTACCCTTAGCAACATTAAGGGAAAAATATAAAAACATCGGTGATAACAATACCGACTTAAATTATTTGTTCTCAACACTTACCAAATTCAGTGCCGTACATAGAATTCCATATCCTTGGATTTTGAAACTAGGATCAATATGGTATAGGTATAAAACTTTTATTAATGATGGTGTTGATATTTTAAATAACTCTTGGAAAAGTATTCCAACCAAAGAATATTATGATCCAACAACACTTAATTTATCCACAGAATACAATTTTCCAAATTATCAAAATAAACCAACAACTGTTTTTGCACAAAAAAATATACTCGGTACATCATCATCTTACATTTCAATAAAAAACGTTGGTTTTTATCCGAAAATTATAAATGATTTATTCTTTTTTATTACTGGTCAAAATTTAATGACAGGGTATACATCAAACGATATACAAAAAGCAACACTTGAAGGATTAAAAATTGGGAGTACAAATAGTACAATAAATCTACAAGAAGGATTTGACCCAACAGCTTTGAATAGATCTCTGAAGTTTAACGGATGGTTTGTTACATTTGATACAAATCAATCACCTAAATTTGGAACAAATTTATTTGGTAAAACAATTATTTTACCATCTTTTGGAACAACAAATAATCAAGTATTTTTTGAATGTTTTGAACAAGGGTCTCAAGGAATTCAAATGACACAAGAAGTTTTTAGAAATAAAGCCGTGGATGACGGATCTGTTAGATTTTTTTGGGACGCAGCAAATTTTGGTTATTTTGAAACTCCAAGTATAAACAAACCAAACTATGATGAGTATCTAAATAATTTTAATTCATCTAAAAATAATAGTGAGGCATTTACGTTTAGCACTGAATATTCTAAAATAGAAGAAATTTTTGGAGTTTTTAAAACAGAAATTTTAGATTCATTTGCGGATGAATTTTTAGCGTTCTCAAAATCAAAGAATAAATTATCACCTGAGGACGTTGACCCAACATACATCACATTTAAAAATTTTCAGAATGTTTTTACAAATTGTTTAATTATTGATCAAATTCCAAATATTCTAGATGAAAAAAATTATGTTAGTACTTGTGCTAAAAACCAAAATATTGCAATTACAAATAGGTTAAATTCTTTTTTAAATTTTGATATAGCGTTCAAATTTGGTAATCCAGGTAATTTCGATAGAAGATTGTTTGGAACTTTTACAACATTACCAACATATCGTGTTGTTGATGAGTATACATACAATCCCTATGTACTTGGGTCATTGCCAGGAGACTCAATACAAACAAATTTAATTGATTCTCAATTTAGATATCCAAATGCTTGGAGAGTTTTAAGAAACTACGTTGGGTTTTCAACGATTGAAAATGTACAATATTCTTCTTCAGGAAGTTATATCACTGACTTTTTTATTACTATGAATATTGAGTTTGAAAGTACAAACGTTATCACTTTCGCTCCATTAATAAAAATATTTGCAACACAAAAATTACTTAATAATGGGAATTACGATAGAGCAAATTTCATTCTAGACATAAATGATTTTTATTTAGAAAAAAACACATTTATGGAATTGGTGATGAACGAAACTATGTTGAATCTAAGAAAATTTCTTCCACAAGTACAGGACACAACAACTAAACCAATTAGAACTTCATTAGATGGTGTAACACCCAAATTAGAATTATGGTCGGCCTTTAAAGCGTTTAATGATAAATGGATTTCTGGTTCAGATTTTAAAGAAAAATTATTGTTCGAACAAGTGGTTTTTCTAGATAGAGCAAACAGAGATATTGGTGATTTAGCAATCATTGATGTTTTTTCTTTAAGTCAATATGCATCATCATTTAAAAATATGTCAACTAGAGTTATTGATTTAATCAGTAAAATTATTGCAGATAATAAATTTTTAATGATGCCTATGCCAGCCTATATCAATTGGTGGGGACAAGGACAGATTAAAAACGGAATAAACCCCAAACCTCAAAGTGTTGAAGACGTTGCAAATAATTTATTTGGTGTCTACAACGATGTGGACACAAGATATGCCGAACCGACATTTTTGTGCTATTATGTCGGTAATCCAAGTGAACATTTAGTAATGGGAGACACTAGTGTTGGGGGATATCGAAATGACTCATTTGATTTGAGAACACAAAATCCTTTAAATTATAGTTTAAAAGATAAAACAGATTGGAAAAATTCTAATATGGTTGTGGGATTTAATGTAGATTTCGGAACTAGAAATCAAGCAATTTTTACTTCTTTACAATTGGATCAAAATTCCGCAGCCGCAACAACAGAGGCTAATAGAGTTGTTACTGAACTTGCAGCACAAGCTGGTGGTACTAAAACATCGTTGCAAAATATTAGTCTCTATAATTTATACAAAGTTCGTAGTTATACCGCCAGAATAGAATGTTTAGGTAATATGATGTTACAACCAACTATGTATTTTAATCTTAAACATGTTCCTATGTTTACTGGCCCTTATATGATTCAATCGGTAGAGCATAAGGTTGAGGCTGGTCGGTTTATGACCTTTTTTGAAGGAATTAGAATGCCAATATATTCAATTCCAATGATAGACAAACAACTTATCTCAATTAATCAATCTGTTTATAATACAGCATTAAATCTCATAAAAAGAAAAAGAGAAACTAGTCCTGTAAATTCTGTAACATCTAATATAATTGCTATAGGAAATTCAATTCAAACAAACATCTCGTTTCAAGCAGTAGAACAAGGATTGTGTTTCAATTCTATTACTACCGCAAAAAACCCATATAATACATTCCAAGGAACTGAAGGAATTATAACATCAATTCCTATTTCTAATTTTGCTGAAAAATTAAAATCAATATCAAATAAAGCAACACGTGTTATGACATTTTTTACAGCCTATGTAAATGGTTATAAAGACGATAAAATAAATTCTTTCAATTATGATTTAGGTGGAACACCATTAGCTGGGTATCAAATACCAAATATAGATTACGGTCAATTAAATGTTAATTTGGACAAAAAATATATGTGTAAAAAATATCCAAATGGTGAAACATATCCTTTTGCAACTTTTACGGATTTTGATAAATCAATAAATTTTATTAAAACTAGATTTTCAGGTAATATCCTTAATCAAAATCAAAAAATAGGTTACAATGGATTATGGAATAAGGATAACGACATTGCCAGAAACGCAGTTATATTGTGGATTTATTACTATCCACAAAAAAGATTTCAAAATGATGATGAGTATATCAAATGGACAAAAAATAATTTAAATATGGTGGAGACTATTGGCACAATATCTAAACAATCATTAGAGCAAATGAAAAAATTCGGATTAATTTAACAAAAGTTCGTATATTTATAATAAAAAAAATTATGGAACTACAAAATATTTTGGACAACTATTTGGGTAAAAGAACACGATACACCCAAAAACAAGTTGGTAATGGTTTTAGTGAAGTTTGTGACTTGGACACTGGAGATTGTTATACTGTAAGAGAAAGAGATGGGTTAATTGAAAGAGTAGATAATACTATGAGAACAAATAGAAAAATTCAAGTTGAGACATCTCATGGAATAAAACAACTATTAAATGGATAAAATATGTCTATAGATAAAAAAATAATTCAAGAAATTAAACGTCACTATCAAATCAACAAATATGTGACGGAACAAGAGGCATCACCCGCTTTACCTGAAGTTCCAGCTGATCCAAATGCACCATTACCAGGAGCACCAATGGATCCAAACGCTATGGGACAAGCACCACTACCCGGAGCACCAATGGACCCTACCTTACCACAAGAACCACCAACCCCAGAAGTCATTGATGTTGCTCAAGATGCTGAAGTTGAAAAAATTGGATCTGATGGTGAAAATATGGAAACAGATTCAGGTTCAGAAGAACTTGATATAACGGATCTTGTCAATGCACAAAAAGGAATTGAAAGTAAACAAGAAGAATATTTTGATAAGATGTTCAAACAATTGGACACACTCCAATCTAAAGTTGGTGAAATGGATCAACTTATCGACAAAATTAATTCATTGGAAATGAAAGTTGAAAAATATAGACCAAAAACTGCTCAAGAAAAATTAGAGCTGAGAAGTCTAGACTCTGGTCCATTCAATCAAAAACTTACAGATTTTTTTGATGAGAAAGAAGAAGACCTTGAAAAGTCTGGAAAAAATGAATACATTTTAACTTCTGATGAGGTTGAGAATATTGTACCGTCTGACGTGAAGAAAAGTTTTGACATTACACTACCACCACCCCCCTCTAATTTCAGATCATATTATTGATTTTTAAAAAAAAATAATTAAAATTAAAGGGTCTTTTATGACCCTTTTTTTATGAACATTGAAAATATTCATCTTTGGGATGCGGATAATTGGACGTATTATGACAGAAACGTAAATATTATTACTTGGAGTGATGACTATAAAGTCAGATTAGGTAAATTCAATTCAATAGGTAGGGATTGTAATTTTTTTTTACATGCAAATCATAGACCTGATTGGGTTACCACATCTTCTTTATTATTAGGATGGGTCACACCTGAAATTCATAATATGCATATGGAAATGGGACATCCATCATGTAAAGGTGATATCATAATAGAAAACGATGTATGGGTTGGGGCCAAATCAACTATTATGTCTGGTGTCAAAATATCTAATGGAGCCGTTGTCGGTGCTGGGTCTCTTGTGGCAAAAGATGTACCCCCTTATGCAATTGTTGCTGGAAATCCAGCATCAATTATAAAATATAGGTTTTCCGAAGAACAAATACAAAAACTTTTAAGTATTTCATGGTGGAATTGGGATGAACAAAAAATAAAAGATAATGCAATGTTAATGTGGTCAAATAATATTGATCATTTCATTAAAATACATTATTAGTAAATGTTCGTGTTGATTTTTTGTAAAAATTTACTATCTTAAAAGGGTCTTTAAAACACTTTTATATTTTAACCAACTTAATTTTTACAAACAACATGATGAGTTCATTAGACGCCGTATTGGCACAGTACGAGAAAAACCAATCAGGAGATGGTTTATCTCAAGAGGAAAAAATGAAGAAATACTTCGCCTGCATCCTCCCACAAAATTCGTCCACAGGACAAAAACGAGTTAGGATTCTTCCTACAACAGATGGATCTTCACCATTCAAAGAAGTATATTATCACGAACTACAAGTCGGTGGTAAATGGGTTAAACTTTTTGACCCAGGTAAAAATGACAACGAAAGATCTCCGTTGAATGAACTATATGAAGAGTTGAGAGCAACAGGTAAAGAATCCGATAAAGAGCTAGCAAAACAATATAACTCTAGAAAGTTTTATATCGTGAAGGTGATTGATCGTGATGCTGAAGAAGAAGGTGTAAAGTTCTGGAGGTTCAAACACAATTACAAAAACGATGGTATTCTCGATAAAATTATTCCAATCTGGAGACAGAAGGGTGATATTACAGATCCAAAAAAAGGTCGTGATTTGATTATTGAAATGAGAAAAGAAAAATCTAACACTGGTAAAGAATACACAGCGATTCAAACCATTATGCACGACGATCCAAGTCCTCTACACAGTGATGCTCAAATTCAAAAAGAGTGGTTAGCAGATGAATTGACTTGGAGTGATGTGTACTCCAAAAAACCAATTGAGTATCTTGAAGCTATTTCTCGAGGTGAAACACCAAAGTGGGATCCTAATCAAAATAAGTATGTATATGGTAACTCGACCGAAGCAGAAACTTCAATGGGTGGAGCGCCTGTATACGAAGATCCTCAAGTTAACGCAGAACCAGACGAAGATCTACCTTTCTAACAAAAAAACATGTCAAAGATATACATTGCATCAGACCACGCGGGTGTTGATTTGAAAGCACTCCTTGTGAATAGAATACAATCGAATGGTTTAGTTGTTGAGGATCTGGGCCCCGACACCTATGAAGCGGTCGATTACCCAGATTATGCACACAAGGTGAGTAAAAAAATCTCAAATGAACCCGATAACATCGGTATTCTACTGTGTGGATCTGGCAATGGCACATCAATTACATCCAACAAATGGAAAAATGTACGGGCGGCAATTTGTTGGAACTCAGAGATAGCGACCTTGGCAAGGTTACATAATAACGCAAATGTTTTATGTATACCTTCCAGGTTCGTCTCTGCAGAAGATGCAATAGACATCTTAGATTATTTCTTAGAAACCAAGTTCGAAGGTGGAAGACACGAACGTAGGGTCAACAAAATTCATATTCCAACACATTTAATTTAATTTTATGGCAATTAAGAAAAAAGATTTTTCTGATATTAAGAAAAAATTTTCAACATCAGCAAAATATAAGCAACAAGAATATTTCGATTTAGGTCGTGAGTTCTTAGATGCTGTGGGACTTCCAGGTCCTGCGATCGGACATATCAATATGTTTTTAGGACATTCAGATACGGGTAAAACAACGGCATTGATCAAGTCGGCAATTGACGCGCAGAAAAGAAATGTTTTACCTGTCTTCATTATCACTGAACAAAAATGGGATTTTGGACATGCTAAAATGATGGGTTTTGAATGTGAAGAAGTTGTGGATGAATCAACGGGTGAAATAGACTGGGGAGGATTTTTCCTATTCAATAATAACTTTCAATACATTGAACAGATCACCGATTACATTAATGAATTACTTGATGCACAAGAAAAGGGTGAAATTGATTACGATCTAGTTTTTCTTTGGGATAGTGTCGGTTCTGTACCTTGTAAAATGACATTTGACGGTAAAGGTGGTAAACAACATAATGCGTCCGTTCTTTCAGATAAGATTGGTATGGGTATTAACCAAAGAATCTCAGGATCTAGAAAAGCTGAATCCAAGTTTCAAAATACTCTGTTAATTGTTGCTCAACCTTGGGTGGAACTCCCAGATAATCCATTTGGTCAACCTAAAATTAAAAGTAAAGGTGGTGAATCCATTTGGTTAAATTCCTCGATAGTCTTTCTATTTGGAAACCAAAAAGGTGCTGGTACTACCAAGATTACTGCTACAAAAGACAAAAGAACAGTGAAGTTTGCATCCAGAACCAAAATTTCTGTTTTGAAAAACCATATCAATGGATTAGGATATGAAGATGGAAAGATTATCGTAACACCTCATGGGTTTATTTCAGGAAAAGATACGGCAGAAGAAAAAGCATCAGTTGAGAAATACAAAAAAGAATATGCTGATTATTGGAAAGAAATTCTTGGTTTAGATGGTGAGTTTACACTCAAGGAAGAAACAGAAGTTGAACATGAACAAGAGTGAAAACATTATTGATCGATGGAGATAATTTATTCAATCTCGGATTCTATGGTGTCAGAGAATTTTTTGTCGATGGAAATCACATCGGAGGACTTTTCCACTTCATCAACGCAATTCGAAAACAACTGGACGAACACGATTACGACAAAGTCTTCGTGGTCTGGGATGGTGACCATAACTCACAACGACGTAGAGAATTATACCCAGACTACAAGTTAAACCGTAAGGAGCGACTCAATGAGTTTCAAAAAGAATCATTCAACATTCAACGAAACAAAGTTCAAAATTATCTAGAAGAATTTTTTATTCGACAATTAAGGGTGTCGTACAATGAGGGAGATGATTTAATTTCGTATTATTGTCATAGGGCAACCAAAGAAACCATTACCATTTTTTCTTCAGATAAAGACCTCCTGCAGCTTTTAAGTCCTCGGGTGAGTGTGTACTCACCAATTCATAAAAAGTACTTCCACGAAGACGACAAGGTCAAATTAGACCATATTGAAGTTCCACATTGTAATCTATTGCTGGTGAAAATTTTACTCGGAGATAAATCGGATAATGTTTTTGGTATAATGAACTTCGGAGAAAAAAAACTTGTAAAATTTTTTCCCGAGGTACTTGAAATCCCGACCTCAATTGACAATATTTTGTCAAAAGCAAAACAAATTTGTGAAACAAAAAAAGTTATAGGACTTGAAAACTTAATCAATGGAACCTGTAAAAAAGAAACAAGTGGAGAACAATATTTTATCAAAAGAAAATTGATTATGGATTTACAAGATCCGATGATCACACAAGAAGCAAAAGATCTGGTGGACGAACACATTCGAGAAAACATAGATCCAGAGGGAAGGAGTTATAAGAACGTAATCAGAATGATGACCCAAGATGGATTTTTTAAATACATACCAAAATCGGACGAAGGATTTGTTGAGTTCATTCGTCCCTTTATGAAACTAACTCGTAAAGAAAAAAGAAAATTCAACAGAGAACAAAATAATTAACAAAAAAATTTGAAAAACCAAAAAAACACCTTATATTTAATTAAATCAAAGAAATTATGAAAGAACAAGAATTAGTAAAGTTAGAATTTTTGATTACACTTAATAACAATATTGTAATTCAAAGATATTTTAACGTGAAAAATTACAACCAAAATGCCGAGAGGTCTATGGATGTCTATGAATATCTTAAAGATTTTTCTCATGAGTTTTTACTCGATCAAAAAATGAGAACAACTGTTTATATGATGGATCTAGCTAATGAAATAATGGAGGATCCATCTATACTAGAAACCTCTATGACCGAAGGCCCAGAAGTGTTTCACTTTAAAATTTTAAAAGATAATATGACAATTTGTCATAGATCGTTAGATGCGAAAATTTTCCCACCTAAAATAAGATACACCGTAGATATACGCCAGCAAGTAAAAAGTGTACTTCGAGACCTAACTGACATATTTTCATCTGAAGAATTAGAGACAAATTACCTTGACTATAGTCTAGTTTGATTGTATTTATCAAAACACAAAAACATATAAAGCATGTCAAGGAATTTCGAATATTTAGGTGAAACATTTCAAATACAACTCATAAATCAACTGATTGTAGAAAAAGAATTTTCGCATACCATCCTTGATGTTTTAGAGCCAACACACTTCGAAAACAAGTATTTCAAAACGCTTGTTCAACTCATCAAAGAATACTACATAAAGTATGAGTGTTCACCATCATTTGAAACTTTGTTTCAAATAGTGAAGAGTGAATTTCCTCAAGAGTTGATGTTGAAAATCTTAAATGACACCATCACTAAGATCCAAAAAGCACCAAGTGACGGTACCGCGTTTGTTCAAGAGAAAGCTCTGAAGTTTTGTAAACAACAAGAACTCCAGAAAGCTATCACAAAATCACAAAAGATTTTGGATAGTGGAGAATTCGAAAACTACGACAAGTTAGAAGAACTAATCAAAGCAGCACTTCAAGTCGGTGAAAATAATAAAAATGTTGTTGATGTCTTTAATGATTTGGATGACCTTCTTAGAGAAGACTTCAGGCATCCAATTCCGATGGGAATACCTGGATTAGATAATCTTTTAAAGGGTGGTTTAGCTAAAGGTGAATTAGGTGTAATATTGGCCGCGACCGGGGTTGGGAAAAGTTCAATTCTTACAAAAATTGCAAATACCGCATTTAATTTAGGTTATAATGTACTCCAGATATTTTTTGAAGACAACCCGAAGGTCATACAAAGAAAACATTTTACTATATGGACAGGTATCGCACCTGATAATTTACCAAATCACAAAGAAGAAGTTTTAGCTAAAGCCGATGAAATTAAAAACAATTTCAAAAATAACTTGTACATTAAAAAAATGGCTTCGGATACGTATACAATGACTCAAATCAAAGGGATGGTTCGGAAAATGATAGCGGATGGTAATCCTGTTGATATGATTGTTTTAGATTATATTGACTGTGTGGTTCCAGACAAAAACTTGGGGGATGAGTGGAAAAGTGAGGGATCTGTAATGCGAGGATATGAGGCTATGTGTCACGAGATTGGTGTTGTTGGTTGGACAGCCACACAAGGAAATAGAAGTAGTATTTCATCCGAAATTGTAACGACTGATCAAATGGGTGGCTCAATCAAGAAAGCTCAAGTTGGGCACGTGATTATCACAGTTGCAAAAACTCTTCAACAAAAAGAAGCAGGACTTGCAACAATAGCTGTGACCAAATCAAGAATTGGTAAAGATGGTGTTGTGTTTGAGAATTGCAAATTTGATAACGAAATGCTCATTATTGATACCGAAAACTCGGTGACTTTCTTAGGTTTTGAAGAAAACAAAGAAGAGAAAAAACGTGATAGAATTAAAGAACTGATGGAACAAAGACAACAAAGATTGTCAGAAAAAACAAAAAACTAAACTAAATTTATTAACTATGGAAAAGATTTTAATAGAAAATCCAAATCGTTTTGTCCTATTCCCAATCCAACATGAGGATCTGTGGAAGTTGTATAAACAAGCCCAATCTTGTTTCTGGACAGCAGAAGAAATTGATCTTCAACAAGATTTATCAGATTGGGAAAGATTAAACGATGGTGAGAAATACTTCGTCAAGAATGTATTGGCATTTTTTGCGGCATCAGATGGCATTGTAAACGAAAACCTTGCGGAGAATTTCCTCAAGGAAGTTCAATACACCGAAGCCAAATTCTTTTACGGTTTTCAAATAATGATGGAGAATATCCATTCAGAAACATATTCGCTATTGATTGACACATATATCAAAGATAAAGAAGAACAAAATACATTGTTCAATGCGATTGACACAATTCCCGCAGTGGCGAAAAAAGCAGAATGGGCATTGAAATGGATTAGTTCAGCTTCGTTCACCGAACGATTGATTGCCTTTGCTGCGGTTGAAGGGATTTTCTTCTCGGGTTCATTCTGTTCAATTTTTTGGTTGAAGAGACGTGGACTTATGCCAGGGTTAAGTTTTTCCAATGAATTGATTTCTCGTGACGAAGGTTTACATACAAACTTTGCAGTTCATCTGTATCGTCATCATATTGAAGACCAACTATCCAAAGAAAGAGTTTTGGAAATTCTTACCTCAGCACTAACAATTGAAAAAGAATTTATTACCGAATCACTTCCAGTGGATCTTATTGGTATGAATTCAAAATTGATGTGTCAATATTTGGAATACGTCACAGACAGATTACTAGTTGATTTAGGTATTGGTAAGGTTTATAATTCTGAAAACCCATTTGATTTTATGCAAAATATCGCTTTGGAAAATAAGACAAACTTCTTTGAGAAGAGAGTTTCAGATTATTCCAAAAGAGGTGTGGGTGATGTGATTGAAAACAAAGAATTAAATTTTGAAGAAGATTTTTAAAATTGAAAATAATGGAAGTTGTAAAAAGAGACGGTACTAGAGAATATGTGAAGTTTGAAAAAATTTCATCAAGAATAAAAAAGCAAACCTATGGTTTGAACGAAGACTATGTTGACTATTTTGAAGTATCCAAAAAAGTAATTGCTGGTTTGTATGATGGGGTCACAACCGAAGAACTAGATAGATTAGCAGCTGAAACCTCAGCCTCGCTGGTGACCAGTCACCCAGACTATTCAACACTAGCTGCTCGTATTGTGATCACCTCGTTGTACAAAAGGGTTGATAAAAGATTTACTAGCACGATTGACAAGTTGTATCACTACATCAATCCCAAAACAGGGGATAAAGCGGGTATGATTTCAGATCAAGTATACAAAGTAATTACTGAACACGCAAAAGAACTAGACGCTATGGTTGTTCATGATCGTGATTTTAATTTTGATTATTTTGGTTTCAAAACGCTAGAGAAGAGTTACTTGTTAAAAATGTTTGGCGAGGTCGCAGAAACTCCTCAACATTTATACATGCGAGTTGCTGTAGGTATCTGGCTTGACGATTTGGAAATGGTTCAAAAGACCTACGATATGTTGTCACAAGGATTGTTTACTCACGCAACACCAACACTTTTTAATGCTGGGACAAAAA
>Ga0214923_10006023_pt1 | contig 13807 bp, 5 predicted proteins | sample LL1510_MetaG_FD_177993 | JGI IMG/M metagenome (GOLD analysis project Ga0214923, IMG submission 177993) | Freshwater microbial communities from Lake Lanier, Atlanta, Georgia, United States - LL-1510 | ecosystem: Environmental > Aquatic > Freshwater > Lake | place: USA: Georgia | collected 2015-10-15 | reverse complement strand
CTGAAAAAAATAACCGATATTGTCTCAAATTTTAACCCCATACTGTCTAAAAATTTAGGGGTCGATACAATTTCATAGTGTAAAAATAAGTTTATTTTGTTATGTTTTAGAAGACATTTTACTCATTTAACTATTTATCAATCAAGCAAATGATCAAACATATTTTACATTAGCAGCAACAAAAAATAAATCGATACCAAAGTATAAATTTCATTCTAATCAAATATAATGTTTTATAAATCCAAATTTTCAATTTAGCATGATTAATAAAGGTCAATCAGGATGTGGAAAATATTCTTTTGTATAGTTGTTTTTATAGCTAAATAGCTATTTAAAAAAAATTAAATAGCTATTTGTATTTTTTGAAGAATTACATAAGTTTGATAACTATTTTCTCTTTCCAGAATCTGAAATATTTATTTATGGCAAATTTTCTAGATGCATTTAAATTAGTAATTAAAAATGAAGGGGGTTATGATAATGACCCAGATGATACTGGTGGAGAAACATATAAAGGAGTCGCCAGAAATATGAATAAAGCCTGGCCTGGCTGGACAAATGTTGATTTGTTGAAAAAGAAAAGTGGGTTTCCCTCAAGTCTTGAAAAAGATATTGAGTTACAAATGCATGTTGAGAATATTTACAAAGAAAAATATTGGGATCCGCTAGATGGAGATGACATTAAAAGCCAAGAAGTAGCATTCAGCATATTTGATTTTGCAGTCAATGCTGGAGTAAAAACATCTATTAAACTCGCTCAAATTGTATTAGATGTTGAAGCAGATGGTATTGCGGGGCCTGCTACATTAAGTAAAATAAACACAATGGAGGATGACCATTTTTTGGCAGCATTTACAGTTGCTAAAATTGTAAGGTATTATAAAATTTGTGAATCCAGACCAATTAATAGAAAGTATTTTTACGGTTGGGTACGCAGAGCGTTAAATTTAAAATAAAATATTATGCCTTTTTTAAAAGATTTATTAGCTGGTGGAGGTGGTAAACTAATTGATTCGGTTGGGAAAGTTCTTGACAACGTAATTACTACCAAAGAAGAAAGGATCAAACTGGAAAATGAATTGAAGAAAGCAGAAATGGAGTATGAACTTGAAAAAAGTAAACTTAGTATTCAAGAACAAACTCTTTATTTACAAGATACCAGTAACGCAAGGTATAGAGAAAATACTTTACAAACAAGTGCCAATGCGAGTAAACTAGGTAAAAACATTACTTCATACCTTGCAATAACAGCTACTATTCTCTGTTTTGCCTTATTCTATATACTTGTATTTCAAAAAGAAATGATAAATGCAACAAATAAAGACATTATAATATACGTTCTTGGGGTTTTAAGCGCATTATTGACGCAAGTATATAGTTATTTCTTCGGATCCTCATCCGGAAGTGCAGACAAAAACAGAACCATATCACAAATGCTTGAAAAGGAAAATTCTAAAAACTAATTATGTCCTTTTTTGTTTCTAGTGAAGATACACTTCTTGAAAAGCCGGAATTTAGTTTACCCAAATCAACAGATAGTATCCGCGGATTTATTCTGCAAAAAAGACAAGAACGTCTATCAGAATCTTCGACACCACCGTCTTCTTCTTCGTCCATACCACTAGATCCTCTTCAAGATAGCATCAATTATTTTGCATGGGGTGCCGAAGAATTATATGATGAACTATCTCGATACGGACTTTCAAATGTATGGCAGCTTGTGTCGGCATACTCTATGAAAACTAAAACTCTCGGAATAGAATTTGCATTAGGACCGGATGTGAATGTTCCTTTTTTCGAATTAGAATTTTCTGTATCATTAAGTGCCTCTGTATCATGGAAAAATTATATTCTCATTACAATACAAAACTTACCGGCAACTATATGTCCGGGATATTATCTACCAGATATCACAACTGAAAAATACAACTTCTATAAAATTCAATTCAAAAAAGATATTCTTTCTCAACAACTTTCAATTGGTCGATTATTAGGAAAAGGGTTTGCATTTCAATTAACAGTTAGTTTGGATGCAGTTTTCAAAGCAAGTTTTCCATTTATACAACCAGACACAAACGAATTAAACCGTTTATTAAGATCCGAGGACGAAAATAATATTGAAGATGCAGGCGATGAATTGACATTCGGTATCACCGCAACACTTGGTGCTCAAGCACAGGCTAGCTTGAATCTTGAATCTGTATATTTATTAGATTCTTATCCCTCTCAATATATTAGTGCATCTAATACGAATTTCCGATATGAACTAGAAGCAAATATAGGCGTGGGAAAAAGAAATTCAGAATTATCAAAAATTAATACCCTAATTAATAGATTGTATGAAAGGGAAAAAGAAAAATTAAATGCAGCCGGTACTCCTGTTCCACAAATATTAAATAATATTACTTCGAAGGTTAGTACAACTTTGGGTATTTTTACTTCAGTATCCCAAATCAGTATAACAGATACATTGTTTATTATTAAAAATGCGCTTATTTATGAAAAATCGAAAGCTACCATAGATTCAGTTAGGATTGGTTTATTAAATAACATGGAGCTACATGCGCAATTATTAATTTCAGACATTTTTAATGAAACTTATGAGCGAACTATAGAAAAAATACAACTCCGCCTTAAGGAACTAGGTTATAATTTACTTACAGGACAAATTAAACCAGATAATATAGGTGAATTCACCATTAATGGCAACATTATTTTGATTCGTGTAAACAATTATTCTAATTTCTTTCAAATTAATTGCGGAAAAAATTTTAGCATTACTTACGGCAGCATCGAATGTGATAGATTCAGACTTTTACCTTCTACTTTATATAAAGCACAATTTACCAGAAAAACACTCGGCCCGGGAAATATAAAAACGAGCCTAAATTATGTCAGCCAGTCACCTGCAGCATCAGCCTCAGTGGAAGCTGCCATTCCCGGTATTGCAAACTTAGGAGCTTCGGCAAAAGCAGCCGTGAAATTTGCCAGATATAGGTATTATAATTCATTTAGAAGTAATGACAGCAATATATATAGTCTGGTTCAGGATACACAAATTAGATATGGACAGGTAGTCTTGGCTGCCGAGTTTATTCCTAAAAGTATTATCAATAAATTACCAAAAATCGGAAAATCAATCGGAGCAGTAAGAGAAAATTCAATAGCTGTTAATAGTATCACATATAAAAGTGCCTGTGTTTTATATCCAAGTTTCCCCGAAAATAGTTATAATGTTGGTGATATTTCATATATAAACCCACTTCCCGGTAGCGGTGTAAATATAGGTATTAGTGTTTTTTTCAGTACCATAGAAAAAATATCTTCTGCAATGAGTACAGCCGCAAGTACTGCTCAATTATCAGATAATATTTCAAATAAAATAAAAAAAATTGCTCAATTATTGAAAGTAAAAGATGATGATGTAAGAGAATTTTTTAGAGCTTTTTCATCCACCCCGGAATACACTTCCATTAAAGAAAATTGTAACAACATTTCCAATGCAAACTCAACGAGAAAATTTATTTTAGAATCGAATTTTGCAGTTATCGGACTTCCTGTTGAACTTGAAATCGATCCTAAAACGCATAATAAAGTAATAACCAAAAATTTATTAAATTACTTTGATAATAATTTCGATTATTGCCTTACGTCATCCCAATTAGGCAGCACCAGTGCTTCGACACCTTCGGTATCGCGTGGAGGATTGCCCTCAAGCAGTTCTTCTGCCCAAGGCTACCACCAAAGAACAACATTTTTAGACAGCATACATATTCGTCAAAGAGTTACTGATTTAGATCAATATGAAAATGGGAATTTTAAACTCGGTATAACTAGTGGTACAATATCAGCATCTATAGTGTATAATAGCCAGACTCAACTCGGAGCAGAAGGTGCAATTAATATTTTCAGATATAAATTTCGGAATCTGGCCACGTCCGACCCAGTAGCAAATTTATTATTTAACAATAATCCAGATTTAGAAGTGCCCCCCACTGTACTCTTTTTTCAATAGAAATTTATGCCTATCCCTTCATTCATTAGTAATCTCCAGAGCAGAATAAATCTCACACCTGCCTCACCGGGGACATTAATGAATGGATTTATGGGATTTTCATTGAGAGAATCAGTAAATCTTAGTTCAATTACTGATTTTACTTCATATGGACTTCCTTTTAAAGATGCCGTTCTTTTAGAATTATTACCCGAAGAGTTCAAAAAAGATATAATTCTGGAAGCAGCAAATATTTCATATCTGGATTCCTCCAGTGACTCATCCGATTATCTGGCAGAATATATTTTCAGTACAAATTCAGTTGTAGATCTTTCTCACTTTTTTAATTTTCTTCCAAAATTAAATATGTGCAGATTGTACATGACTGTAAATTCTGTTTCAGGTACAATAAATACTCAACTAAATCTTGAAGCTGTCGTAGAATTTGGACAAAATCAATCTGATTCAATCTGCTTTTTTTTACATATTGATTTCTTTTCAGGAATCATTCAACTATCAATGCCAAATTCAGGACCCATAAGTCCTATTTTTAATGTTTTTGGCTTTTCTAATATACCAGCCAATATTCAACTGGAATTTTGCTCAATTACTTTGAATACAAAAGATAAATCATACAACATCTCACTATCTGTTAAAGATTTATTCAATTGCAATGAATATATTGTTGGTGGATGGGTTAATTTCGAAATCGAAGCATTATCAGTTTATCGATCTTTTTCTACTCAGTCTATCAATGAAATAATAAGTGGGCAAACTTTATTTAAATTTAAAGATAAATATTCTCTTGCCGTAGATTTTACAAAAATAAATGGAACATATACAGGTAGCAATTTTTCGGATACCATCCTAACAGGAGTTTTTGATCCCGGAACAAAAATACCTATTACTGAATTTGTAGATCAATCTTTTTTGCCTGATATATTCAGGAATGCAGCAGTTGAAAATCTTGGTCTTACGTGGTCAGCAAATAACGGATTTTCTTTTCAGGGTACTTTAGCAGACCTTATAACAATTGATAGTAATCAATTTTCAGTAACAGTTGCTTATGGCCCAAATGTGAAAGAATTTTCAGGAACTTGGGACAATAGCATTGGTACATCTTTTAATACAAGTAATTATGGCATAACAGGAGGAATTTCATCCTGGATAATACCTGAACAGGCTACACTTCTTTATACCAATATTGCCGGAATTTCATTACTTTCTATTAGTGCATCAGCTGAATTAATTATTAATAATAAGGCACCCAAAAATCCACTCCTTTCATTATCAATATCTAGAACAGGAGGCAACGATATTTCTGCCGCTCAAAAAACAATAACAGCCAGTATAATAATGGGTGAAATTGTTTTTATGATTGATGGATCCAAAACCTTTGATGACTCAACCCTTCAGGCAACCCTGAATCTCAATGGACAACAACAGATGCAGTTAAATGATTTTATCTGTAATGTAGGACCCTATATTTCTGAAGTTCCACCTCCCTCAATATTTCCAAATATTAGTTTTAATTCAGCTGACTTTACTTATGATAAAAAATCTCAACAGATAATATTGAATATTGCAACTGGAAATATTCAATTCAATTTATGTGGCCAGTCTATTAACCTGAATGTAAATACTCAAATAACCTCTTTTTATGACGAAGAAAAAAAGAAACGTGTATTATCAGGAAGTATAGTAGGAATCTTTCAACTTGGATTGATGCAATTCGATCTCAATGTTACTCTCGGAGCAGTTAGATTGATTAGCCTCAATTGGAATAATACAGGAACAAATTCAGTTAGTTTATTAGACTTTTTCAAGGAAATTCATCTACCCGTTACCATTCAAATGCCCTCTGAATTAGACGTAACGCTTTCTCAAATATCATTATTAATAGACTGCTCAAATGATAATTTTAAGCTTACAGCTCTAACTACTGATAATAAAGAATTATTTGTTGTTGCAAACAAACTAAGCGGTTCATGGGGTTTTTTTGCAGGTATTTTCCTTGCACAGGAACTAAGAATTTCTGATTTACCTAAAATAGGTAAGTATATGGATAAGTTGGGAAATCTGACCATTCAAAATGAAGTTCTAATTTGTTCAACTATTACTCAACAAAATGTTTCGCTTGCAACACTTGAATTACCTGCTTTATCTCAAAGTTCCGGGCAGATGGGCACAGGTAGCAATATTTCAACTTTACAGAAGCCCGCCACCTTTAAAGGGGGTGCCTTATCTCAAATTAATACATCTTACTTCAATCTGACTCCAGGTGTTATGATTGGGTTTGAATTGGATATTAGTAAAAATCCAAGTTCTGCATTGGGAAAATTTTCAACACTTTGCTCAAACAAAAAACTATTTTTTTTGTGTGAATTTGCTGATCCCATTTCTCAGTCATTTATACAGGCATCTCTTGGCGCTACCTTTAACTTGCAGATGGGCTCTAAAAAAATTCAGATATCTAACCCGGTTTTAAAAATTGGATTTGATTTCACTGTAGCAATTGCAGCATCATTTCAATTGAGAATGGGTACATCGTTGGTAGATATTAAGCCAATATTAGCCATTTCAGAAACGGAAATGGACTTTAGCATCAATATAAATGCAGATTCAGCCCAGGGCATACCTTTTGGGCTTAAGGGAATGAAAATGGATCAGCTGGGGATGGAAATGGCTTTATTTTTTGAGCCACCTTCCTTTGGCTTGGGTTTGTCGGGAAATTTCCATATCATCAATCAGGTAGCTAACTCAGATGATTTTGCTTTAATAGTATCTATAGATGGAGATTTACCAAATGTAAATTATTTCAGCTGTTTTATCAGTCAATTAAATATACGTGAATTATTAACAGCATTTTCGGGTAATCCGAATCCGCAATATCCGGCTGTATTTGATCTGGTCAATGCCTCAGATTTGTCACTTTATTGGTGTGATGATATAGTTACCCTACCAGATGGTACAACTGCAATGGCGGGTTTTGGATTTAACGGAAATATTCAAATATTTAACTTCTATGCTCATGCTGGTTTAAATATCAGTAGCACTGGGAATCTTACGGGCAATGCACAATTTTCACCCATTAACTGGTCAAATGTTTTATCACTTTCAGGAAATGGACAAGGAGTTTCTATTAAACAGGAATTGATTGATGGTAACTGGCAACCGATGCAAAATCATGTTCCGGGGAGTAACAAGAATTATCAGCAACGTACATTTCAGGTAGTACCGGCAGGCGGAGCAGTGGTAGCATTTCAAGATACCGGTTCTCCTTATATAAATATAGACTTTAATTTTTCTCTTTTCAGTTTTATTAGAACAAGTCTCCTCGTCGAACTCACTAATCAGGGTTTTTTATTTGACTTTCATTCAAGTGACGGCGATGTTTTTCAATCTAGTTTCACTTGCAGTATTTCAGGACAAGGTTTCTCCGCCACTGCAGATGCTTCATTACAATTAAATCTTAGAATTCCTTCTTTCCAATTACTGTTTATACCGGTACCTGCCTTTACATTGAGTGCCGGACTTAATGCCAATTTTAGTATTTCAGTAAGTAAAACAAATTTTAATCTCCAAATCAGCGGTAATTTCGAATTTGATGGACATACTTTAAACCTGCCAACCATTAATATTAATATAGCTTTTAGTTCAATCAAAGAATTAATTGACAGAATTGGACAGGAAATCAAAGATCATTTAAGTGAAATATTTAAGGAAGTATTTAGTGAACTAACTGGTTTTTTTGATAAAGGTTTTGCTGATATAAAACATGTTGCTGAACAATTTGGAAATGATGTGAAAGTAGCAACTGCCGATGTAGAAAATTTTACAAAAGGAGCTGTGAACTCTATTGAACAATTTAGTGAACATGCCTGGAGTGATATAGAAAATGGTGCAAAAGAATTTGGTGAAAATTTATTACATGGGATAGAAAAATTTGGTGAAGAATTGGGAAGTGATATAAAAGAGGGGTTTGATGATTTTTCAAATGATGTAAAAGAAATATGGGGGGATGTCGATACCTGGTTTGTTAAGACATTCGAACATAAAAAATATGAAGAAGAACAGCAGGCTCAACAAAAAGTTCAATCCGATATTACAGTATATGAAATAATGACGTATACTTCTAAAACAAAAGCACTTTACTGGCAAAGTGAAAATGAATTATCTACTGCTACAAGCAATTTTCAAAATCTTATTTCTACCAAAATCAAAAACTTAAATCAAATAGAAAATGATTTCAAAAGTGCTAAGATGGAAAATGATGCGCAAATTGCCGCATTGGTAGAACTAGCAAAAAACCAAGAGCAAGATTTGCAGCTAAAATTTCAAGAACAAGGCAATCAAATAATGAATACATCTATAATAAATATGATCCTTGCTTTAGAAATCTGTCTTGTCAATCAATATGGAAATATTTCTTCGGATTTTCTTCGGAATTATTTAACTAACAATTTCGGAGTAATCTTTAACCAATTTAATAATTTATTCACTGATGGTAAGACCCCTACAGTTTCAGATCTTACTTCACAAATACAAAGAATATATAATAATTACTTTTCCTATTTGACGAATTTTAGTAGATCTTTATAATATGAAATTATGCCAGTAGTACAGAGAATAACATCACAAACTTATAATGTACTTTTATTTAACGGTCGAGATACATTTTTATCCGCACCTAATAATTTTAGTTTCTTAATAAATAATGGATTTACGATTGATTTTTGGATGAACCCTTCAGATGTTTCTGCCACACCATGTATTTGTGGACTTAATAACATGTATTCAAATTTTCCCATTTCGATACAACTCAATGAGGATAATATATCATTTTCTTTTAATGGACAAATTTTAAAAATTTTAATTAAACCTTATTTACATTCTTGGAATCATTTTGCTTTTTTATACGATAATATTAATAACAGAATTGGTGGAGTGATTAATGGTAAATTAATTGAAGTACTTTCAGTTAATATACAAAATTTTCAACCATTAAATTCATTAAAAATCGGAACAGCGGATAATCAAAGTTTCTATAACGGATATGTTTGCCTTTTCCGTCTATGGTCAAAATTCGAAGGATTAGTTGAAATAAGTAAATTATTCAATTCATACTTTGAAGAAAAAACAGAAAATCTCTCAATAGAATTAGAATTAGTAAATGGATTTAATAGTGAGGCTATACTTGGAGGTGGTAGTTGGTTCACTTTACAAAGTCAAAATAATCCTTCTTTTAATATAAGCGGATCAGTTACCTGGAATTCTCTTAATAATCTTCCGTTTTACTTAAACCTCAGTTCCAGGGTCTTAGAAGTTCCCAGTAGTAATGTATGGGGTTTTAATGTTGAATCCGGATTCACAGATAAAACCACTGATTTTTCAATTGAATTCTGGATTTGTGCATTAAGTTTGGCTGACAGGCAATTATTAATAATTCCAGCAACAAAATATTTTCCCGGTCTTTCTATCAAATTAATTTCAGAAGGTGGATTTTTTTCCCTGAATTTAATAATTGGGAATCAATCTGGCAATACAAAGAGGATTGGTTGGGACTATGATTGGCATCATTTTGCTTTTACCTTTAAATCAGAAAATCAAGAACTCACTATTTACAGAGATTTAGAATTATATGAAACTATCCCTTTGTGGCTTCCATCAACTGCCAATTCAATTCAAACATCATCCATAAATTTATTTTACCCAGGAAACTTGATTTTACAATTTTCGGAACTTAGAATATGGAATATTTGCTTAACCTTAGCTCAAATTAAGCAATTTTCATCTGTAAGAATTTCTTCAGGAGAACAGAATTTATTAAGGTATTACCCTTTTTCCGGTAATACAAATTCTTTTCTTAATAATGGCGCAGGTATTGGAAATATTTCCTATATGGGAGGAGCAAATCCCGCTTTAAAACTAACCCAACCTCAAAACGGCCCTTTTTCTACTGCTTTTTTTAAAAATTGTTATCAATTCAGCGGAGGAAATAATTATTTAAGCTTTCAGTCATACGAAGTTTATAATTTAGAAAACTTTTCTGTTTCTTTCTGGGTTAGCAGAACAAGATTTAATGTAAGCGAAATTATTTTTGATTCAGTACCAGTAAAAATTGCATTCACGGCGACAAATGAAATTGCTGTATGGATTCAAAATGACTATAACCCTTATGTATTTCCTGTTCCTTATGCAAATAAAATGTGGCATAACTGGACTTTCGCCTTAAGTACTAGGCCAGGCGCTTTTGCATGCTTCCTAGATGGTGATATGGTATATTCTAAACCTATAAATAATCAGCTTACATTTAATAATTTTGCAATTGGTGCAGGCTTTAATGGTTCAGAGAAGTTTATAGGGGCAATGGCTTACATTTCAATATGGAATACCAATTTGAAACAAGGTGAGATTATTTCCTATGGAAGTAAAAGATTAAGTGGGCTAGAGCCTGGCCTGCTTCATTATTACACTTTCGATAACTTTGAAAATAATACAGTAAAAGATGAATGTGGGAGAAAAAACCTTGCCGGTATTGATTCTGGTCTTGTGACTCAAATGAATAAAATTCTTAAAAATTTTACCGGGGTAACGGGTATGTTTAAGCGGTCTGCAAAAAAAATTTTAAATCAGAAATATCTCGAAGAAATTAAAAATGCAAAAATTGCCATAGAAAATGCTCAAAAAGAGCATGATTATAAAATAAAAGATATTTTCACTAAAATTGAGTCAAAAATCAACGCACCTATAGTTGATTTCATTATACAAAGACCCGGAGAAAATGATATAACCTTTTTTCAATCCAATAAAAAATATAATTATAATATACAGCTACCAAAGACAAATTTTGCTAGTATCCCCTTTTTAGACCCTGTATCCGGTATTTCAAGCCTTGTTGAGCCCTATTACAAAACCGTCGTTCCTGCAAATCCATCATTTGCACGAATCAATGGAAATTCATTTAATCACTTACTAAGTATAGGTAAAAAAGATTTTTCTATTTATTTCTATGTCCGATTCAATAATCCGCAACAAAAAAATTACCTCACTATTATTGGAGAGAATCAGCCAGGCATGGGTTTTTTAATTACTTACAATGATGATGCCACTATTTCAGTTCAAGTTGCCGACCAAACTATTAAATCTACTCCTTTCGAAAAAACAACAGATTGGCAGTTTATCACCATTACCTATCAAGCATTTTCAGGATATATTTCTTTTTATCAAAATTCTATTCCAAAAGGAACTGGTACTTTACCCCGGGCAATATTGGATATAGACGTTTTTGTTCACACAATCAGATTTGGATTGGGTTGGGACAATAGTAATTCATTTTCTGGTCATTTGGCAGGTATGTATATTTTTGATACTCCTGATCTCTGTAATTACCCAAATATATACGCAGTAAAAAGATTTGTTGAAGGTGAAACGATATTTATTAAATATTCACCAGTAGCTATTTGGGTATTCAATGTGCGAAAAGGTGAATATCCTTATATGTGGATCCGAACAGTTGGCCTATATTACCTGTTTTATTCTTTTTCAGCAGAAGGAGGTGATTTTGGTCCAAGTCCAAAAATTCTTCCCCCTTTCTGTGAATATGCGATACAATTTACAGGATATGATTCATACATTGATTTGGGAACAATGGTCGTTACCGACAATAAATCCTTTGGATTAAGCTTAAAAATAAAAGCAGCAAAATTAAACCGAAAAGGATATATCTTCAATTCATTGAACAGCAATCAAGAATCTCAATGTTGCATTTATATTGATGAAAATAATAATATAAAATTTACCTATTTGGGGCAAACTGCAGTTATTGAAAGTTCTAAATATTCCGATGGATGGAATCAGTGGGATTTTCTGCTTCATGGAGAAAGAGGGGAATTAAAGGTGTACATAAATAATGTTATTATACACCAACAAGGTTTTAGCATTGCTCAGTCATTGAGCAGTGGTAAAGTATTTTTAGGATGTGAAAAAAATGGAAGTTCACAAGGTTTTATCGGCTACATATCAGCATATCGATTATATAAAAACTCAATCTATCAATATGAATCATATCCGTCATTTACAACTTGTATCGCCGGATTGATTGCAAATGGAGTCTGTATTTCTGCCATTATAAATCGTTCCCCGGATAGTGAACTACAAAATAATCAAATTCTTGATCCTATGCGGGGGGTATTTTGTAACATGAACAGATGTAATTCAACAAATTACAATATAGGCCAAGCTATTACTTTGAAGGAAAGAGACGAAAACGGGAATTTTAAGGAATCAATCATCCCTTATGAAGGAAAAATAGATATAACTAACACAATTGATTCGTACACAACTATCAACTTTCAAGATATAGGAAATAAAACAACATATTTTGGATTTATCGGTAATTCCATTCATATTATTGATCCTTCCCGGATCTCGTATAAACCATTTCCTCTCCTAAGTTTTTGGAAAATTGATTCGGCCTTTAACAAAATCTATTCTAATAATAGTAATTTTTATCTAACACTCAATAGAGCTTGCATCAGTATGAATTTAAGTGGAGGAGTTTTAATAAATGAAGCAAAATATATACCGGAAATAAAATTAGATAATACAATTTTAACTGAAGCACTTCAAACAAGTGTATTCGCTCAAGATAATAAACTTTTTTTAGTAAGTTACTCTTCTTATATAGTCAATAGGCTCGAATTAAAAACAAACATAATTGGTTTATGCTCAAATACTAATAAATCAATCCTATATATCTATCTTGAATCAGGTGAAATTTACTCTTATTTTTTTAATACAAATTTGCTTATACAGGAAGCTACCGGACCAGCTTCCCAACTAAGAGCTCAGTTGCTTATAATCGATAGCCAATTTAGGGCTGATGAAAAAATAAAAATGCGACTACTGAAAAGAAAAGATCAATTACTGGCACTCAATAAACAATTGGCAATAACAAAGGCCAAATATTTATCACAATTAGAACAAACAATTAGCCAACAACAGGTTGAAGAAGACAAGGTAGATACATATTTACAGCAACAGAATGAGAGAATACAACAACAAACAGCAGTAGAACAAAAAAATATCGCGGCTCAAATAAAAGCATATCAAGATAATATTGAAGCCCTGGCACAAGAACGAAGACAGGCAAAAATGGAAATAGATCAAGATTTAAAAAAGTCAATTTCCGAAATCCAAAATGCATATGCTGCTTTACAAGCAAAAGCAAACAAAATTAATTCAATTGCAAATTATCTAATGAAAACTTATCCAACTCAATACATTAATTTAACGGCACAAGAAAGAGAGATTTTAAATAACAACTAACAATTGAACACAGCTTTAATAAATTTATAAGAAAAAAATTAACTAAGCCTTTGGTCTGAATTTTGGAGAGTATTATACAGGTAAAACTTTGATGCCAGTTGACATCTGTTTTAGTTTACGGTTTTGTGTCATCCTGATAAGTATGCTAACTTCATTGTTAAAAGCAGCTTTACTGCTCAGTTCCAGAGCAAAAGTGATATTCATGTTTCAGTACGTTTTTTTACAGTTTGCCGGTTACTGAAACAATACTGAAACAAGTAGCAGAGTTAAAAAACTTAAAACATTGATTTACAGCATAAAAAAACCACTCAAACTTAAGTAAGAGTGGTTAGTGTGACCGCGTTAGGATTCAAACCTAAAACCTTCTGATCCGTAGTCAGATGCTCTATTCAGTTGAGCTACGCAGCCAATCCACTTAATTAATGGGGCTGCAAATATACAACCAATTCCAGAATTTTCAAAACAGCTCATTGCCCTACTTCA
>Ga0214923_10006022_pt1 | contig 13808 bp, 12 predicted proteins | sample LL1510_MetaG_FD_177993 | JGI IMG/M metagenome (GOLD analysis project Ga0214923, IMG submission 177993) | Freshwater microbial communities from Lake Lanier, Atlanta, Georgia, United States - LL-1510 | ecosystem: Environmental > Aquatic > Freshwater > Lake | place: USA: Georgia | collected... | reverse complement strand
TTGCAGATGAGAGATGGCTCTTTTTATAACCCTGCAACCGGAAAAGTTGCACCAACGCGTGAGGCCTTGATCGAGCTTATAGCCGGACCCTCTGCAGATACAGGTGCACCTGCGACACAAGAACCGATTGCAAGCCCTGAACCGGTCGCGGCTCCATTGATTACCGCGATCGAGAAAGGACAGTCCATGCTACGCGAACAAATTATTGCCGAAGGTCTTCAAGAACGCGTACGTGGTCCGGTTATTGGCCAAGACGCGCCGCGCAATATAACGCTGGCCGTTTGGAATAAGCTCACAGGAGAAATTGATCTCGTAAAAGCGATCAAAAAAGGAAAAGACCTGGAGCTCGTAAGTGAGAGTCCGGCTGATATCGTGATCAAACGCTCAAATTGGATCAATTCAGATTATCAAAGCGAAGATCCAAATCACATTGTGGTGGCAGTACGCTATCCAATTTTTCATGAAGTAAAAGAAGGAAAAAAAGCGATTGCCTACATGACCGAGCAAGCGGTATATACGCCTTATTCTTCCATACTGCATCAGCCAGAAGTAGTCGCGCGCGGCAAAGAAGTGGTTGCGAAACTTGTGGCGGATGCGCTGACGGATTTGCGTGCTCAAGGAATAAAATCTCGAGCACAGCCGGATAAATTAATCGCGGATGTGATTCATCCGGACTTGCTAACCTCGATTGCGGTGATTGAGCATACGGAGTCCTCTTCTTTAAGAAGAGACGCCGCAAAAACCGTAGAACGCGTTTACGCCACTATCGGTCTTAATCCCGGTATGGCCTACAATTATTCGAGGTCATCCGCAGGCGCGCTTGGATTATTTCAGTTCATGCCACGTACCTATGCATCGCTAGCAAATCAACCAAAACACGGACTAAAGATCGAGTTTGAAGCAGGGATGCGAGATCATTTAAACGCAATGAAGGCCGCGGCAATTTACATGGACGTGATTTTATCGCAGTTTCCATCCCAGGTTCGTGCAGCAAATCATGATCTCAAAACATTCGAATACATCGCAGCTGGCTATAATGGAGGATATGGCCGTGTCCGTCGAGCGATCGATATTTGGGATGATCAAATCAACGGTGTCCTTAAGCCAAAAGAGATTCTTCGCCGTGCTCGTCTGCAACCGGAAACAATCGATTATGTAAAAAAACTTCGCAATGCGTTGCCAGCACTTCGGGAAGAGCGTATGCTCCGCATGTCGACAGTTTCTCCATAGCTCATGTCATTGATTGATCTTGCAAAAACGCTGGTCGCGAAGCGCATTCCCAGTACTCGCAAAGGTTCGGATGAGCCGGCTTATATTCACTCAATACGTGTAAGCGATGCGCTTGCACGTTTTGGGTATGGAGAAGATGTTGTTGTTGCGGGGGCATTGCATGACATCGTTGAAGATGGCGCAGCATCGTTAGATGAGTTGCGTCAGATGGGATTTAACGAGCGAATTGTTGAGCTTGTGCGGCTCTGCACGCATGACGATATGATCGAAGGAGGTGATAGACGTTGGATCAAGATGATGGCTGGATTAATCGATGCGGATGATGCAGAGGCTTGGGCTATAAAAATTGCAGATATCACTGACAATCTAAAATCATCTCATACGCTCTCTCAGGATCGTCGAATGTTTATGTATCAAGCAAAAGCTCCGTTTTTATTACGGTTATCGTGGTTAAAATTAGCAGAATCTAAGGCGTGGCAAGAGCTTAAGCAGACGGTTGAAGAGATGGCAGACGCAAAATCTTTATAACGCGGCGATTGGGATTGCCTTGATTATCAACGCCAAAAGTCCAATCATGCTCGACGATCTCGCCTTTTTGAGAGCTGTTGCTAACCGCGCGTTCATGATCGAGATAAAACCCAATATGTTCATGCATCGCGCCTTCCGCATGAATATCAGATGGTTCCCAGACCAAAACATCTCCGGGTATTGGCTCAGCTACTTGATGCCAGCCACTCGCTTCAAGATCACGAACCGTTGATTGAACGGTAGCATGCGGTGTTTTAATTAAATGAAAATGGTAGAGAATGAACGCCACATAATATGCGCAGGATAATTTGCCGTTTTGCAAAATATCTTGGCGATCTCCGTGATCGTCAACCATGAACAAGTGTCGAAACATGTGGCTACCGACGCTATCACGTATCGCAGAAAGATAAGAACTATTGACATCGATGGACATAAAGATGTGCCTACGTTACCATGGTTAAGGTTATGCTTGCCAAGTCTAACAAAGTTGCGAGACAACTTTCTTCTGTACCGCAAACGCATCGTACAAGTACGCTTTCGGCGATCAGCCAAAAAGCGCACGATTTAACAGCGCGTATCGAGCATCTCAAAATTGACGTCAAGCGAATGAAAGACTTGTCGGACAAAGCGCCGGGACAAGGTCAATCTCGAATTGATTGGATACATAATCAACTCCAAGCAAATTAATTATGGCGACAATGATCGAGCGGCCACTATTTTCTATCCCACCCGAGCAATCAAAAAAACCAAAAAGCGAGGGTGTTAAAACGGCCGAACAGCTAAGCGCATTAGAAAAAGAAGCCTTGCTCGAATGGGCCGACATCTTGGACATTGCACGAAGACTCGGTATTGAATTAGACAATGTACTCGATACACGAGAAGCAAATCCAGCATATAAACACGTGAAAGAACATTTGCTCAAGCTCAAAGATGGTACGCTAAAAATTTTGTTTGAGTTGGATAGCGAGCGAGACAAATTACGACGCCAGGGAGTGCAAATTGACGCATGACGCCAAATCGTAAGCAAAAAATTAGACAAGTGTTATCCCACCGTCAAAAAAATTTGGCGGTGGTTTTGGAAAATATCGATGATCCGCATAATATAGGAGCAATTCTTCGTACATGCGATGCCTTTGGGATTAGCGAAGTGCATTTGCTCTATCACACGGTACATGTCATGCGTCAGGCATCGCTTGATGGGAGTGGCGCTGCGCCGCAAGAAGTTATCGTAGAACATAAGCTTCCAAAAATGCGTGAATTGAGATCAAAATCGGCAGCCTCGGCAGTAAAATGGTTGACGATAACAAAATGGGACTCGCCAACCAAGCTCATGACGCATCTCAAAAAGAAAAAAATGAAGTTGGCGGTAACGCGTTTGACGGAAAAATCAATTGAGCCATCAATGGCAAAGCTTACGATGCCGATTGCGATTGTGATAGGAAATGAACATGATGGGGTGAGTGATGTTTTGGCAAAAAAAGCTTCGGTAAATTTAAAAATTCCCATGGTGGGATTTGTGCAAAGTTTAAATGTCTCTGTTGCGGCCGCGATTTTATTGTACGAGGCTTTTCGACAAAGACAAAAGAACAAGGAGTCTTAGCGTGTCTTCTTTAAGTAAGCGAGGATCTTTTCTAGAATAACCTGTTTTGCCTCAGGAATGTCGCTCGTGCCCTCAAACTTAAAATGCGCGCGGTCACGTGAGCCGGTTCCACCAAATGAACGCACAAGTTCGCTAGCATTCAACGGCGCTTGTGCGTGCACGTGCACAAACAAGCCATCTCGTGTCTGCTCGATCAATGTCACGACTTTAGCCTCTGGCGCATAAGTAATCAATTCTTCGACAACACCCTCAAGCGCTTCATGGCGCGCACCCGACTCGATGAAATCCGTTTCATAAATCACGGCATACACCAGACCGCTTTCGCGGTCCTGCTCGAGTCTGGAAAGAATCCGGCCCCACAATTTCAGGGTAGCAATCGATTGATTACGCCAGAGTCCCTGCACGATTTCGCCTCGACGGGCACCAAGCGCAACCAAATCGGAGGATAAACGTAAGGTCTTAGGCGTGACATTTGATGTGCGAAAGCTTCGCGTGCGAGCAATCATGCCGGTTAAAATTGCGGTCGCGACGTCGGCATCGATATGCTGTTTATTCCAACGGGATAAAAAGCCGCAGACAACTTCACTGGTAGCGACGGCATTAAGATCCACCAAATTAACCTGACCCCAGTATTCATTAGTTGAGCTGCAATCGATATTGATCACCGTCGTTCGATAAAAAAAGTCAGCCTTATGACGAAACACGTCGCCAAGCGAGGCAAGGTCGGGCGTATCAATCGCAATGACAAGATCGTAACGATCAGAACCGGGCTTAAGCGAGATGTCCGCGTCCGACCATTCGCCTTGTTTGGGTACGATCGTAATCTCGAGTTTTCCATCTTTGACATCGTACATAAGTTCCGATAAAGGAGTCTCGCGTACATCAACCGATAGATGAAATGCCCGAACAGCGCCTAGAGTCGAGCGAATCTCAGGAGAGCTTGGTAAAAAGTCGGGGAGACGTTTGGAGTCAAAATGAGGAATGACTATATCAAATGTTTTGTTGAGCTTCTTTAAGACAAGTCCGATCGCTAAGGCGGATGAAATCGAATCCATCGTCGCTTGTTCGCGCGACGTGATGAGGATGTTCTTGCTGCGGCCAATAAGTTCGACGGCCTGCTCGAATGGTTGTAATGCCATTTGAAAAAAAGTTAATACGCTAATCTACGGGGATGATACACCTATGTCAAGACACTGGCATATGTAAAATGTCAATCATTTATGACAAAAACGCCCCTCGACCAATTGGATGAAATCCGCTAATCTACGCTGTATCTCTATGTCAGAATCACAAGAACTCCCCAAGGCCTACGATGCCTCCGCAGTTGAAGATTCGATCTATGCTGCTTGGGAATCATCCGGAATGTTTAATCCGGATCAGTTACCTGATCGAAATCAGCAAGGGGAGCCATTCTGTATCATGATGCCGCCGCCAAATCGCACGGGCACCCTGCATATGGGGCATGCCCAGCGCATGACGATTCAGGATCTGATGATTCGCTTTGAGCGCATGCGTGGCAAAAAAGCACTTTGGATTCCGGGAACAGACCATGCAGCTATCGCGACACAGGTAAAAGTCGAGCAGCTACTGATCAAAGAAGGGTATAAAGACCCAAGAAAAGAACTGGGCCGTGAAGCGTTTTTAAAGCGCGTCGTTGAATTTGCCGATCAGAGCCGAGACATCATCGTAAAACAAGCCAGAAAAATGGGCTCATCTTGTGACTGGTCTCGCGAACGCTATACATTAGATGCGGAACGCAATTTAGCAGTGAATACACTGTTTGGCATGATGTACGAAGACGGGTTGATTGAACGCGGTTACCGTGTCGTCAATTGGGATCCGCAGTTTAAAACGACTCTTTCGGATGATGAGGTAGAAACGAAGGAAGTAACTGCGCGCTTGCTGACGTTTAAGTATGCAAAAGATTTTCCGATCGCAATCTCCTCAACCCGAGCTGAGACAAAGTTTGGTGATACGGCTGTAGCGGTGCATCCCGATGATGAGCGCTATCAGTCCTTCATCGGGCAAACATTTGAACCGGAATTTTGTGGGAAGAAGCTGTCGATCAGAGTGATCGCAGATGCGTCGGTTGACCCGACATTTGGCACAGGGGCTCTGGGTGTGACACCTGCTCATTCAATGATCGACGCCGAAATCGCGGAGCGACATCAGCTGCCAACAATTCAGGTGATAGATCAAGAAGGAAAAATGATGGCAGATTGTGGACCGGAATATGTCGGAAAAACAACAATCGAAGCCAGAGCTATTATTGAACAAAAACTTGATGCATCAGGATTACTGATAAAAATTGAAGAGGTGGCGCAAGCGCTCCCGATCGCGCAGCGCGGGGGAGCGACAGTTGAGCAATTACCAAGTCGACAATGGTTTGTACGTGTCAATAAAAAATTCGCCCTACGTCAACCAACGCTTGGAAAGTGGAACGCGGGAGAAGAGGTCACCTTAAAAGAGTTGATGCTTTACGCGGTTGAAAGCGGGCAAATAACAATTCTTCCGGATCGTTTTGAGAAAGTATATTTCCACTGGATTAATCATCTGCGTGACTGGTGTATCTCGCGTCAGATATGGTTTGGGCATCAGATTCCGGTGTGGTACCGCAAGGTCGCGGCATCAGAGGGCGCGCAAGAAGAAGAAGTAAAATATTCCGTCGATGCACCAGGGGAAGACTGGGAGCGAGATCCGGACACATTAGATACATGGTTCTCATCAGGGGCATGGACCTTCTCTGCCTTGGGCTGGCCAAAAGGCGAGGAGTGGAATATGCATCGGGCGTATCATCCAACTGCGGTGCTTGAGACGGGGAGAGACATTCTCTTCTTTTGGGTAGCGCGTATGGTTCTCATGTCGACCTATGCCATTGGCGAAGTGCCGTTCAAGACGGTGTATTTGAGTGGGTTGATCAATGACGAGCAAGGAAGAAAAATGTCCAAGTCATTAGGAAACATTTTGGATCCTCTGGAGTTGATTCCAAAGTATGGAACAGACGCCGTTCGTTTATCGATTATTATCGGAACTGCGCCGGGTCAGGATTCACGACTTTCCGAACAGAAGATCGAAGGCTACCGAAACTTCACTAACAAGCTTTGGAATATCTCTCGTTTTATCTTGATGCAGCTTCAGGATGATAGACAAAAAACCTCTGCCACAAAGACATTGGCAGATGATTGGATTCTGTCACGTTTGGCGGATGTGTCAGCCTCGGTTACGAGCAAGATCGAGCAGTTCCATTTTTCAGCAGCCGGTGAAGAGCTTCGCGATTTTACGTGGAACGATCTGGCAGATTGGTATCTCGAAATTGCTAAAGTGGAAGGTGGCAAAGCAGACATTCTAAAAACAGTTCAGAACGCGATGCTTCGTCTGTGGCATCCCTACATGCCATTCGTAACAGAGCATGTTTGGAAACTGATGGGTGCAGAAGGGCATCTGATGGTCGCCTCATGGCCTGAGTATGTAAATGATTCATTAGGTCGTGCTTCAGAATTTGAGAAGCTTCGCATGCTGGTAACAGATATCCGCCGCTTGAGAGCTGAACAAGGTGTTGAACCAATAAAGAAATTGTCTTTTGGTCTTGTCGCGGATGAAGCGATGATGAGTCTTGTTGGCGATAACCTTGAGTGGATTAAGCGACTCACGAATGCTGCATCCATCGAAGTGATTAATGAGATGCCGAATAATTGGGTTGTCGCGACCTCTGGATCTTCGACGATCGGGTTTGATAAAACCGAAGGCGTTGATCTAGAGGCGGAGCGCACGCGCTTGCAAAAAGAACTGAAAGGTCTTGAACAGTACATTACAGCAACCGAGGCGAAGCTTGGCGATGCGGAATTTTCCAAAAAGGCTCCGGAACATGTCGTAAAAAACATGTCTGACAAATTGGAGGAAGCAAAAGAAAAAGCAAAGGTTATAATGACTCGCCTGCAATAACGTTATTCACGCAAAGACCGGAATCCAGTAACATACTTAAAGTTATGTCCAAAGTATCCACCGACCAAAAAAAAATTGATTGGCTGCTATCACATGCGGTTGAGAATGTGTACCCAAATAGAGAAGCGGTAAAAGAACGTTTGCTTTCGGGCAAGCAAATGACGGTGTACTACGGAATAGATCCAACCGGTCCGACTTTGCATTTAGGTCATCTTATTACCATGCGCAAATTGGCGGAGTTGCAACAGCTCGGACACAAAGTGATTCTGTTAATCGGTGACTTTACCGCGATGATCGGTGATCCAACGGATAAAGCAGCGACACGCAAACAGCTGACGCATGATCAGGTGCTAGACAACTGCAAGCTCTACAAGCAACAAGCGGAGAAAGTCTTAAATTTCACCGGTGCAAATCCGGTAGAGATTCGCTTTAATAGCGAGTGGCTTGCAAAGATGAGTTTTAAGGATGTAGTCGAACTCGCTTCACATTTTACGGTTCAGCAAATGTCTGAGCGAGATATGTTTGCGAATCGAATAAAAGATGGCAAACCGGTTCATCTTCATGAATTCCTCTATCCATTGATGCAGGGATATGATTCAGTTGCGATGGATGTTGATGGAGAGATTGGTGGAAATGACCAAACGTTCAACATGTTGGCGGGACGCACACTACAGCGCGAACTTAAGAACAAAGAAAAATTCGTTATCACAAATGCGCTACTGACCGATCCATCAGGAAAGAAGATGGGAAAGACAGAAGGAAATATGATCGCCATGACAGACACGGCAGAAGATATGTATGGCAAATTAATGAGCTGGCCCGATGAGATGATTATTCCGGCATTTAAATTATGTACGGATCTTTCCGAGGAAGAGATCAAGAGCAAGGAACAGGCGATGAGTGATGGAGAAAATCCCATGAGTCATAAAAAAGAGCTCGCGCAAAAGATCGTCGCTTGGCTAGCAGGAGGGGAAGCGGCCAAGCATGCGGCTGAGCAATTTGCCTCGGTGCACCAAAAAGGTGAAAAGCCGGATCAGATAGAAACGATTGCTCTTGGAAAAACCGAAGCGACATTAGTTGACGTCCTTGTTGAATCAGGTTTGTGTTCAAGCAAATCTGACGCTCGTCGTCAGATCGAGCAGAAGGGAATCAGGGTTAATGATGAGATCACAGATGATGTAAAAGCATCAATCACATTAAGCGATACACCGGTCCTAATCCAAAAAGGAAAAAGACATTTTGTGAATCTCACCGTATGACAACCGCATGGAATTTTTGGACATCGGATATCGCAAAACGCTTATCCGAAGCAGCGGGTACACAAATCGAAGCGAGTGAACTCGTTATCCCAACAGAAGCATCGCATGGAGATCTTGCGTTTGGATGTTTTCGACTGGCAAAAACCATGGGAAAAAATCCGGCGCAGATCGCGCAGGAGATTGCACGTATCTGCAAAACAGATCATAGCGATATAGAGTCCGTACAAGCGGTAGGGCCTTATGTAAATGTACGCCTATCAACCGGAATGGCGACGTATCGTGTTGTGCGAGATATCGAAGTCACTGGTCAAGGTTATGGTGCTTCAACACCGAGCAACAAAACAATCGTACTAGAGTATGCTCAGCCCAATACGCATAAAGAAATCCATGTTGGTCACTTGAGAAATCTCGTGCTCGGAGTGAGTTTGGTGCGCGTATTAAAGAAAACAGGCTGGCATGTGGTCCCGGTCTCATATCATGGCGATGTAGGAGCTCATGTCGCGAAGTGTTTATGGTGGATGGTAAAGTCACGCGGAGGAAAAACGACGTTTGATGATATTCCACTAGAAAATCGAACGGGAAAATATTTAGGGAACATGTACGCGGAAGCGACGCGCCAATTGGATGCTCGCCCTGAATATAAGGATGAAGTATCTGTCGTTCAGCAGAAGCTTGAAGCGCATGACAAACAGTGGGAAATGTTGTGGCAAGAAACGCGACGCTGGTCATTAGATGAGATGGCAGAAATTTTTGATGATCTGAACGTTGAGATCGAGCGACAATATCTGGAATCAGAGGTGGTCGAACGAGGACAGACGATGGTAGATGAATTGATGAAGCGTGGAATAGCAAAAGAATCACAAGGAGCGGTTGTTGTAGACATGGAAGCACTAAAGCTCGGGGTATTCTTGGTGAGAAAATCTGACGGAACATCATTGTACGCGACAAAAGATTTGGCACTAGCCGAAAAAAAACACGCCGAATATCCGACAGCCGAACGATCGCTTATTCTCGTCGATAATCGCCAGTCGTTTTACTTTAAACAGTTGTTTGAAGCATTGAAGCAATTTGGTATTCAAGTAAAACAGGAGTTTGTTGGATACGAATTTGTGACGCTAAAAAGCGGTGCCATGAGTTCGCGTGAGGGGAATATCGTTTCATTTAGTGATTTTCGCGATGAGGTGGTGACCTATGCCAGAAACGAAGTGCTCAAACGTCACCCGGAATGGCATGAGGGGAAAGTTGTTCATGTATCTTGGTGTATCGCGATGGCTGGAATGAAGTTCGGTATGCTCAAGCAAGACTCGGACAAGATCTTCACCTTTGATATAGAGCAAGCCCTCGCATTTGAAGGAGACACGGGTCCATATTGTTTGTATGCGGCGACACGATTGGGCTCAATTATTCGAAAATTTGGTCAAGCAACACCGTTTGAACATGAGCTGACTTTTGCCTTTGAGCATCCTGCAGAAAAGGCATTAGCGATCACACTTTCTACGTTCCCTCTGAAGGTGAAAGAAGCGGCCGAGCAACTGAAACCAGCATGCATCGGCCAGTGGTGTCTCGATCTCGCGCAAGATATTAATGCGTTCTATCGCGATGTGCCGGTGCTAGAGTCGCAAGGAGATTTGCGCGAGGGGCGCATCAGATTGGCGGCAGCAGCTCGTCAGGCGCTTGTGAACGGGTTGAGCTTGCTCGGAATTAACGTGCCTGATGAAATGTAAGTATGGCACTCTTTTCATCGACGCAAACCACAGACTTTGCCAAGCCGTCATTTTCATCTGAGCCAAAAGCGGATACATATTCCGGCGCCAAGACAATGTCGACAGTTATTGCTAAAGGAGTAAAAGTTCAAGGAGAATTTGTCGGCGAAGGCGATATTCAAATTGAAGGCGAAGTTAAAGGCTCGCTGACAACAAAAGGTCGATTAGTCATAGGGCCAGAAGCGATCATCGTCGCCGATATTAAGGCAGGCGACGCCGTAATCGCCGGAAGAGTGGAGGGAAATGTGACGGTTGAACGCAAGGTTGAATTAAAAGGTACGGCAAATATCAAAGGGGATGTTGTTGGGGACTTATTTTCGGCCGAATCAGGCGCAAAAATCGTGGGAAAAATAACCATCGGCCAAAAGGAAACATAGCTTGTGCAAAGCGGTTACACCTACATCTACGACGAACGTCTCAATGACCGGAAATATGACCGGGAATTGATGAAGTTTGAAGCGGAAATATCGTCACGTGGTCTGCAAGGAAGAATAGGGAAATTTGCGATGTTTCGTCATGCAAAAGACATCGTGTCAGATATTATGCGGGATACGCCGCACACGTTAGTAGTTGTTGGTGATGAGATGACATTATTGTCAGTGATCGGGAATCTCGGAACGGCACAGGTAATGATTGGATTTATCCCGTTGTTAGGCGAAGGGTTGCTATCTCGATCATATGGAATTCCAAAAGGTCTCGCGTCAATTCATACGTTAGCTGGACGTTTTATCGAAGAATTAGATATAGGAACAGTCGAGAAGCGATTATTTGTCACCGAGATATGCGCTATAGGCCCGGGCATTTCCTTGTTTGTTGATGATCGATTTACTATTGAAACTGCTTTAGAGGGGAAAATTATCATTCGGAATATCGGAACAAATGCCGATGCAAGTGATGGATTTTTGGACTTATTCATTGAAGGGGGTGCGGAAAAAAAAGGGTTTGCATGGCTGAAAAAAACCAAGACTGAAACCTCGCATGTGCGTTTTAAGAAAGCGACACTGCATCGTTCGTTGCAGGGGAGTTGCATCGTTGATGGCGTACCCGTTAATGGCGAAAAGCTCGAAATCGCCTTGCAACCCAAGGCATTGAAGATTATTAGTGGAAGACGGGGAAGGATGACTCTTGCAGAATAAGCGGCTGTTTGATACCCTTGCCCGCGCAAGCATTGAGAGTAGATGGGGCGGCGGTGGTGAAACTGGTAGACACACCACTTTGAGGGGGTGGCGGCCTCACGGCCATGAGAGTTCAAGTCTCTCTCGCCGCACCATGTATTCTGAATGCGATAAGGACGCCTAGCTCAGTTGGTTAGAGCATCTCGTTTACACCGAGAGGGTCGGGGGTTCGAATCCCTCGGCGTCCACCATAAAAAATACCCGTAAAACGGGTTATTTTTTTATCGAGGGATTCGAAGGGCGGCGAGAGCTCCGTCGGTGACGGAGCGGTGCGCAGCCGCCCCGGTACCCGAGTCGGAGCGAGGGGGAATCCCTCGGCGTCCACCATAAAAAATACCCGTAAAACGGGTTATTTTTTTATGTTTAGATATTATTATTAGGCTAAAATATCATATTTTTTATCTTTTCGACTCGACATAATGCCTATTATAAGATACGTTGAAGGTCGTTTTTATGGCTGATTACGCCCTGGCAAAGACGTCAATTCTTGCGAATGCCGTTAAGCCAAAAGCCCGAGTTGAAGTCCCAGAATCAAATCGCATTACCGTTCATGCTGCGGTAAGCCGTTTTTCTGTGTTATATGAGCGTATTCGTAACGCCGTAGACTATAAAGATGATCACTTATTACGCAAAGCGGCGATTTTTCGCATTTTGAAACGACAGCTCTCTTTAGAGACGGAAGCTAATGTCATTGGGAATCATTTGATACGTGAGCTGATCGCGGCACGCTATCTTCCAAATGGGCAAGTGCACGAGGAGATGGGAGAAAAGGCTGGTGAGGTCATTCGTAAATATCATGCCTGCCGCCGCGTGCATGCAGGGTCCGAGGCTTATGCTGAGTGGTTACTAGGAATCATTTCTGCAGAATTAGAAGAATTACTTGATAATCATTCCGAGTCTAAGACATTCGTGAATTTCTTGTTTGAGCAAGTGTGCGAACGTATTACCGTTCGAGATAATGTTATTGATGATGCGGATCGACGTCTGCAGGTGTATGTCGCATGTCATCGCTTGCTAGAAAAATCGGATGATGAAATGGTTGGCTTTAAATTAGTGCGCGCCTTTGAGCCTAAGTGGATGAAGCCGGATGAATGGGTGGATTCTCCGCTTGAGATGGCGCTTGCCATGGTAGAAGTAGAGAAACGCGTACAACAGGTGCTGAAACATAAGTTGGGCAGTAAATTTAATGCAGCGGTAAAGCCATGGTCGATCTCGTTAAATGTGCTGCGTACGGCATTACACGAAGATCCAGCAAAAGCAGAAGCTTTGCTAAATAATTCGGAAAAATTACATGCCGCAGTAGAGCGTATCGCCGATCGACGCATAAAAGATTCCAAAACAAAGTTAAGACGAGGAACCACGCGCTCCATGGTGTATTTGTTTGTGACAAAGATGTTATTTGCCTTAGTCATGGAAGTTCCGAGCGAGCGATTGTTTTACGGACAAATTCATCAAATCCCGTTAGCGGTCAATGTAATGTTTCCTCCTGTGTTAATGTTTTTTGTTGGATTAATGATTCGTCCGCCGGTAAAAGAAAATATTGAACGTATTAAAAAAGGCGTCGATGAATTGCTCTCCCCGGAAGGGCCAAAAGGTCGGGAAATTCGCATGCCTCGTAAGCGCGGTTGGTTAGGCGTATTGATGTTTTCCATCGCTTATCTACTGACATTCTTTGTCAGTTTTGGCTTGATTTATCGCTCACTGATGTCATTATACTTTACCTGGGTCAGTGCATTAGTATTTATGTTCTTCTTGTGTGTGGTGAGCTTCTTCGCCTTTCGTTTGCGTTTATCATCGCGTGAATTTGTCGCGGTGGAGCGCCCGGATAATATGTGGACGATTATTGGAGACTTTTTTTCATTGCCCGTCTTGCGCGCCGGACAATTTTTCTCAGAAACGCTGTCTAAATTTAATGTATTCATTTTTTTCTTTGATTTTGTCATTGAAGCTCCATTCAAAATTTTCTTGAATTTGCTGGAAGAATGGTCGGCGTTTATGAAAGAAAAGAAAGAACAGTTACAATAGGAGCATGAAATCATTTGACCGCGCTCATTGGGTTAAGATCGGCACGCTCGTGGTGTATGCCGCGCTAGTGCTTGGCATCTATCTCTTTCTTTATTACAACCAAATTCCGTTGAGTCGAGTTCCAATGATTATCAGCGGATATGTAGAAAGAGCGGGGATAATGGGCCCGGTTGTCCTACTGGCCTTTGCCACTTCTTCAAGTATTATCCCATTCCCATCCGCGGGCATCTCAGTGATATCCGGGGCATTGTTTGGACCATGGCTTGGGGCGCTGCTTGCCGTGATT
>Ga0214923_10006021_pt1 | contig 13810 bp, 14 predicted proteins | sample LL1510_MetaG_FD_177993 | JGI IMG/M metagenome (GOLD analysis project Ga0214923, IMG submission 177993) | Freshwater microbial communities from Lake Lanier, Atlanta, Georgia, United States - LL-1510 | ecosystem: Environmental > Aquatic > Freshwater > Lake | place: USA: Georgia | collected... | reverse complement strand
ACCGGATAAAGCAAAAACACAAAATTTCACAGTAGGTGTTAGTTTTGGTTTTAATCGTGATATTGCTTTTGAAGATGCGCTAAATGAATCAGGTAAAAGAAGAGTCATAAGTATACCATTACCAAATGGTTCTACATATTGTTTTACAAGAGATATAAATATAAATTGGAAACATGGAGTTTTACCTATTAAGAATAAATATAATAGCGAGTTAGGTAGAATAAGTATTATAGCATGGGGTTATATTAAACAAGATGAGGTTAAATAATAAAAATAATTAATTATTTTGATTTTATATATTATATAATATTATATAAATGACTTTTTACGATAAATATACTAAATATAAAACAAAGTATAAAGAATTAATTATTCAAGTTCAAGAAGGAGGAGAAGATATAAAGAGAGTATTTAATTTAAATATGATTAAAATATTACCATCTATGACATATTTAAAAAGTACTTTTACACCTAATTATAAAGGTAATCCTCTATCAGATCACGGAGCTTTAAAACATCAAAATATAGTTGTTTGGAATATAACTCAAAAAGGACATAGAATAACTTTTCAAAATAGAGATAATACTAAAACAACAGATACGGATAATAAGGAATCAATAGATTCAAATAGTCAAGAAATAACAGATACAGATAGTAAAGATAGTTCTTCATCACAACCAGCTGTTTATACACATAAATTTATGAATATAAAAAATGAATCAGAAGAGCAATATAAAAGAAGATGTTATAAAATTAAACATAAAATATATGATATAATAAGTAAAAATCCAGACATTGATGTTTTATTACTTCAAGAATTACCAAGTAATTTAAGAGGAGATATTTTTCATAGAAACATGAAATTAGAAATAGGTAAAAATGTTTATGTTTTATTATGTAATTATGATACAGCATCATGGCCAAATGGAATAATGTATAATAGTACAAAATACAATGCAAAGCAAGTATTTCCCCCAGATGGTTCATCAAATGAAGAATATAATAGAGTAGGAATTTTTGTTTTAACAGAACATGGTAAAAAAAATGCTATAGTTTATGTAAGTGTTCATTTTTCTTTCAAAAAAGATCTAAATAGAGATCAAGAATTAATTAAACTAATGGATGATCTTGTTAAAAATCTTATCAGAACTTTACCACATAATATTAGTGAAGTTGTTTTTGGTGGAGATTTTAATAGTGGTTTTAAAAGTGGATTATTTTCTGAATTTAAAGATGTTAAATTATACACTTTACCACAATACGAAGTTTATTCTACACATGATAATTTTGGTAGAAGAAATGAACAAAATGTGGATTATGTTATAGTCTACAAATTATTTTAGATATTATATAGTTTTTATCTCTATATAATAAAAATTGATTTTTTTATATTTATAATATTATAACTATCTCACATGCAGTTTGATTGTTTTTCTTCTTCTCCAGAATCGCTAGAATCTCAAATTCTTCATTTGACTCCAGAACAAACAGATGCTCTCAAAAATGGGATTACGAGTTTCACACCTAATTTGTTTGCTGTTCCTGAAGGATTTGATGATTTAGAAAGAAGAGAGCTTGTTCAAACAAGCGAACAAGCTCTTGTCAATTGTGCTGGAAATTTATTACCAGTGCTAATTAAATTTTTAACTTTTAAATCTAGATTAGATTCAAAAATTAGATTAAACGATGGCGTCTTATTTACAGATGGACCAGAAATAGAAATAGATATAAAACCTATATTTAATGAATTGTATAGTATTATTAATTATATTCTTAAAACCCTTATAGAACATTACCAAAATGAAATTAGATATTATACTGAAACTATGAATTATATTTCAGAAAATCCAAGATTCTCAGCTTTTGATAGAGCTGCGATTGGTATTAGACTACAAGGTTATGTTGAAGAATACAAAAGCAAATTTGCTGGACTATCGCATACATATTTAGTTGTAATAAATTTTAATATTGATTTTTTGGTCCATAACTTTACAAGCAATCCAGATTTTTTTCTGGATGAAAATATTATTAAAATCATTTTTTCCCTTTGTAAAATTAGAGACACTGATGTTTCTATTTTTTCTCCAAATTTATCTAGACTTATAAATATAGTTTTTACAACTAGTAGAATCGTTTTACATCTTAAATTAGATGCCCTATACTTGATTTCAGCCGTTGAAATGTTTAACCAAGCATTTTACAAAGAAACAATTAAAAAACCTGTAGAAATTTCATATTATGTTGATTTGGCTGTTACAACATACCTTAAATTTATAGAAAATAAATCATTAACCGAATTATTTAGAGATATATTATATCTTAATCAGATGATTAGTAGATTCCTTTCATTTCAATCATTGGCAGGCATAAGAATAGAATATAAAGAAAATTTAGTAAATTACATATATGCTTTGCTAGATTTATATTTTGAAGTAAATAAAATATCTTCATCTGATTTGGAACTAATCCAAATACGAATCCTAGAACAGATTTATACTTTACTAGATTTGTGCCCAACACTTATTGATACAGATTTAGTAAAGTTTATACCATATACATTTATAAATGCTATAAATAATGATGAATTCAAAAGAGAACATACTCAATTAGTAGAAAAAATTTCTTGCCGATTGAGTCAAAATTTAAAATATAAACTATACATAGCTAATTCGTGCAGTTCTATTGATAGATACGCACCTATACTTGTTTGTCATGAAGAAATTGCTAGATATATGGCTACTCTTAAAAAAATTACAGATGCGGTTGATAATGAATTTATAGATGATCTTTCTAGTGAATTCATTATAACAGTTGGACTTTTACCTTTAGCAAATGGTGAATTAAAAATCTGTGATAAATTCTTTATGCTATCATATCTTAGAAACAAAAGTGAAAATCCATTTACTAGAGAAGCTTTGACAGTTGAAGACTTTTTACAGATTCAATTAGATAACAAAGCCCGTATTGATGAATTGGAAAAACGCCGAAAAGACTTTGTTGCTGCAGTTAAAAGAAGATAGAGACTTTGTTGCTGCAGTTAAAAGAAGATAAAATTTTTATAGAAGGATAAAAATTATTATATTAACTCTATAATAGTATAAATGCAAAATCAAAATTACAAAATAGTTATTATAGGTGATAGTGGTGTTGGTAAAACTTGTTTTATGTATAGACTAATAAAAAAAGATTTTTTAGAAATAACTAATTCAACTATTGGTGCAGCATATTTTAAGGAGAATATAAATTATAAGGATAAATCATTTACATTAGATTACTGGGATACGGCTGGACAGGAGCGTTTTAGATCACTTTTACCAATATATTTTAGAGGTGTTAATATTTTATTGATTATTATAGATTCAACACAAGATATAAAAGATCAAATTGTAAGATGGATTTATTATTATAATAATATGCACTTTTTTGATAAAAAAGGACTTAATAAATCTCATTACATTTTTTTTATTTTTACAAAGATTGATTTAGTCAAAGATTTTCAAATACCAAATAATATTAAATATTTATATGAAGATTATGTTTTACCTCATAATGTATTTTTAGTTTCATCAAAAAAAAATATTGGTTTTGATAACTTTAAAAATATTCTTTATAATGAAATATTTAATATTCATACATTCCTTTCTACTAAGGTTTTTGAAGAAAGTAGTAAAAATATAAATATAACCGATGATAATAAATCTAATTATGATTATTATATGGATAAATTAAAGAAAAATTGTTATTATTTCTAAAAATAAATATTTTTATTTATTTTTTCTTAGGATCTGCTAGAATTGAAAGAATAGTTATAGGAAGAACAACTAATAAAAAAATTGATTTATTAAAATAATATATATAAAATATATTACCATATATTAGGACAATGAAAGTGTGTATTCGTGCCAATCCTACTATTATTAATACATATGAAGTTGATCCGAAATTAAAAGTAGATGAGTTTAAAAAAACTATTAAAGATGAAATTCCTTATATTAAGAAAACTTCATTTTTTAATAAAAAAACAAATAAATACATTGATGATGAAAAATCATTTATAGATAATGAAATTGATAATCTTGATGAATTATTACTTATTTTAAGATTGTCAGGTTCTTATAAAATAACAGTAAATGTATTTAATGAAACTAAAAAAGCTGGCAAATTAATTGATATAACTGTTGATGGTTCTGATACTATTCAAGAAGTTAAACAAAAAATTATTGATAATTTAGAGGATGAATATAAGAATAAAAATATATCATTATATTATAACGATATATTACTAAAAAATGAAGAAATGTTAAGAAATTATAGTATTAACGAATCTTCAGTTATTTTATGTGATATCTAATTACCATGACCTGTAATAGGCGATGATAATATAAATTTTAAATTTCCACAAAGTGATTGCATTGGAGTATTTACTGGAATTTCAATTCGTGTTCCATTATTAAAATACACTTTTTGTTCTTCATCTAATTTTTTTGTAAATCCTAACGAATCTTCATTAAGATTTGTATTTATATATTTTGTATCTTTTTTTAGAATAATAGATTGATTATTTATAAAATTTGGTAAATTATTATAGCAAGTTCCTAATCTAAAAGTTCCACAATATATAAGTATTTCAGTACCTTCTTCTAGTTCTACTTCAATATCTTCATCAATTTGTAAATTATTCATATTATTTCTTCGTGAATGATGATGAAAAATAGAACCAGCTTTAATTATAACTTTAATTTTAAACATATTTATATAATAAAGTTTTTATATTTTTATATATTTTCGTTTTTATAAATAATAAATAATAAATTATTAGTATATAGATATGAATACAAATAATTTATATGAAAAAGTAAATCAACCTGAAAATCAGGTAAATTATGAAGAATTATATGGTAGAAATGATAAAAAAAATAATCCAGAGCAGATTTTTAATACAAGATTTAATGAAGGAATAAATATTTTAAGACAACAACCGCAATCACAAACATCCGCATTAGATAAAAATCAAATTTTTAATGATGATAATAATTATGATGCAAATAAGAATTATTATAATAGATATCAAAATAATTTTATAAATCGTTCATTAATGAACTGTGAAGAAGGAAGTGGTGTTGGTAATTTTGCTGTTTTTAAATCAGATCCTAATTCAAATAATTATATAAATAGTCTAACAAATCAAAATCAACAGAAACAACCGCAGCACCAAATACCTAGACTACCTGTTCAACAACAACAAATACCTAGACAGCCTGTTCAATCGGTTCAACAACAAATGCCTAGACAGCCTGTTCAATCGGTTCAACAACAATCAAATCAACAACTAACACAACAAAAATGTGATTATTGTATAAATCAAATGCAGAATAGAAGATAAGTTAAAGTTTAGTCCAAATAAATGTAGGTTGAGGATTTTTTTTTGAAATAGCAGAATGAGAGATAATACCTAAATATTTCCAATACTTAGATTTATTTTTATTCATATCATTAAGTAGCCAATAAACATAATTTTGATTTCTAAATTGATTTATATTAAGAGCTAGAATACCATCTTTTCGTAAGGCAGTATAAATTTTATCAATCCAGACTAGTAAAAAATTATCAAACCATTCTTTTTCTGAATGAATATTAGAAATAGACTGTGTTTTAGAAGTTGATGGATTGTTATCATAAATTTCCATAGTAAAATAAGGTGGAGAAGTCATCATTAAATCATAATAATTTGGTTTAAGAGTAGCATTTTCAAAGGGTTGTTTTTTAATAATATAGACAGCATTTTTATTAACTTGATAATTTTTAAGAGTTTTAATAATATTTTTATAGTTAGGGTGTAAGCAAGGATTAGGATCAAAACCATGGTAGCAGTCAATATCTGAAGCCATAGCTCCGATTAATCTATCACCCCAACCAGAAGATAAATCTAATATTTTACGTGCATTAAAAAATTCAATAAAAAACTTTTCTAATTTTGGTTTAAAAGTGGAACATTCTTTAAAGCCAATATGCCAAATAGTTTCTCTCATATTTTCAAGAGTAATTTTTAAATTTTTAGACTGTATATAATTAATAACTTTATCAAAATTATTTTTAAAAAAATCTAATTGAGTTCCAGGAGCCGATGCAAATTTACATCTTACTCTACATTCTTCATTAAAATAATCACTTATAACTTCTATAGAGGTATATTCAGATGGTTCATCAATAATTAAAAAAGGCAAATCTTTATTATTTTTAGGATTTTTAAATTTAATATCATTTATATTAAGAGTTGTAAAACTATAATTTTCATTTACAATTTTGCAAGTAAATTTTTTTAAGTTATTAAAATTATTAATTATATGTTGTTCTGTTGTAAAATATTTTAAATAAGGATATTCTATTTTTTTTATTATTATAGTTTTATCATTTTTAACTTTGTCATAATCATAATTAAAATCAGTTGTTAAAGTAGTTATAACAGTTCTTGATAATTTATACTTTTTTTTACTTTTATTTTTACTGTTTATCTTACTATTCTTTTTATTTATTTTTTTTGTTAATTTTTTTTTGCTATTTTTCTTTATATTAACCATTCTATCTGTAATATAATATTATTATAAAAAATAATAAATAAATAAAAAATAATTTAAAGATTTATTTATTATATTTAAATGGAGAGGTAAGTGCAAGAATGGCCGAGTGGTCTAAGGCGAATGACTTAAGATCATTTATCTCCGGATGCGTGGGTTCGAACCCCACTTCTTGCAAATCTCCAATTTACATAAAATTTTATTTATTCTATGTAAATAATTGTAATATAAAAAGAATAAAGTTAAAAATATAATAAAAATGGACGCACATTTACAGGGCGTCATGGAGGAAAGGACATAAAGGACACAAACAATGTATGTAAACACTAGAACTCAATCCACCTTACAGATGTCTCTTAGACCGGGTATTCTTCGAAGGGGGCGTATTGGCCTCCTGCAGCATTAGTGCATGGCTTACAAAAGCAAGTTGTGTAGGAGATGGGGAAATACCACAGCTAGCCCATGCGGGCGCTGGAGCAGAAAACGTATCAATGGACAATATGGGCCGTTTTCGAACATGACCGTCACTCGCAAATGAGCGAACATCGTCGGCGGCGCTACGACTCCTCTTGTTGACAATACTGGCTGCTAATGTCATCAAAGCCGCAACACGAGTGTCGCTTCCTTTTTCCTCTGAAAGCTCTATCACTTTTTCAAGTAGCTGATGGAATCCAGGCTCATTAGATGTAGGGGCGGCCATATTCTGAGTGGTTAACTAATAGGATAATAAATAAACATATATTTCAACTTTTTTTATAATAAAAAAACGTTGGCTTTTATAGCTCAACTTTTTTTATATTATAAAAATATGTTGGTTTACGCAACTTTTTTTATATTATAAAAATATGTTGGTTTACGCAACTTTTTTTATATTATAAAAATATGTTGGTTTACGCAACTTTTTTTATATTATAAAAATATGTTGGTTTATAATATGAAAATAAGTATTTTCCTTGTAGACCCAGATCCTAAAGATATTTATCAAACTATATTGCTGCCTATTTTTTTTGGTAAACAACATCTCACCAATTGTAATATAAAAAAATTATAAAAAAATTATAACATAATAACTTGTAAAAATAAATGTCCTGCATATACGAGATAGACAGGGGTTTTGGGGTTTTGGGGTGTGATTGGAGCCTGTTAAGAACTTACAAGCTTGCATGGGTCAGATACCACTGCCGCTTGTTAAATCGGCCAGTAATTTCTGAGTTTTTTTTGGAGGCGGCGTCCAGCACCTTGATTTTGCGTGGGTCGTCGTAAACAATCTGGTTGGGTTTGGACCAATATGTTTCGCAAGGGCAGTACCGCAAGGGGTTTCGTGAGGGGTTTCGGGAGTTTTTAGGGAGGGCGTCCACGCCGTGCCTTCGGCAGCCTTCCTAGGCGTGACGGGGGCATTGGAAGCGGCGGAGGTCTTCGAAGGCGTGAAGGGGGGCTTGGCTACCGTGGTAGCAGGGGTAGCTGTGGAGGGCTTGGGGTCGAGTTGGAGGCGGGATTTAACCATGATGGTCAAACTAGGTTATTCAAAAGGTTAATTTTTTCAACTTTTTATATAAAAACGTTGGCCTTGTGCTCAACGTTGGCCTAACCTAAAACCTATTAAATTTTATTCATTTAACGACACATAATCATGCTTTAACCTACCATTATTCAGTTCTATAAAAATACGACTAATAAAAATAATTGTAGTAAAAGCGATAGAAAACTATATATTTTACATATTATAAAATTTATTCATTTTGATTACATATTCTTTTTCTTCTTTTATATACTCTTTTTCATCAAATCTTTTATTATGAAAACTATAAGAATAAGAATATCCAGTTAAAGGTAAATTATTTTCAATAATTAAATTTTTAATTTTATGCTGATATTTAAGTATTTTTTTCATAACTTTATCATTTTTAGTAGTAGATAAGCTTCTTATAAATAATTTAAGCATTGTATATATATTTATATTTTTATATTATTATTTCAATTTTTTTATAAAAATTGAAATTTATTATATATATAAATAATAATTTTAATATGTTAATTTACATTAGTTTAATATTACTATTATTTTTAAGTAAAAGGATAATTAATTTTATAAAATATATAATTAACAAATTTAGATATAATTATACATTATCACTTAATACAGATTATAAAACATTTGAAGAAATTATAAAGAATAATAAAAATAACAAAGATATAGAATTTATTATAAACAAATATGATAAAAATAATAAATTAATTTGTAAAAAAAAATACAATAATCATGAATACATAGGAAGTGGTACATATGCCAAAGTTTTTAGATTAAATTATAATGATAATATTGATTTTATTATTAAATTAGGTATAACCTATCCAGAAACAACATATGAAGAAGCAGTTATTTTAGATGAAATTTATAATAATTATGATATTGATAATGAATACAAATATAAAATAGAAAGTTATGGAACTAATAATATTATTATTAACAATAATTATAAAAATGATAGTGATAATGATAAGAAAATATCATTTATAATTATGCCATATTTAGGAGATTTAGATTTATTTAGCTATATGGATAAAATTCATACTAATAATTTTAACACCAATAAACTACCGCTAGTATTAAAGAATATTATAAATAATTTAATAGAACTTAATAAATATTATTCACACAATGATGTAAAATTAGATAATATTATTGTTAATATAGATGATGGTTCAATAAAGATTATTGATTTTGGTTTGTGTTGTAAAAAAAATATTGTAAATACAATACTAGGATACAGACAAATCTCACCAGAAATTATTATAAATAGTTTTGATAGCGAATATTTAATAATATATGAAATGACATCACAAATAGATAATTTTGGATTATTTTGGTTGATATTAGATTGTTTTACAAATGAAAAATTATTTAAGAAATATATAAAGTTGGCTGTAAAAGACCATTCGGTAAATAGTTATAAATCTACACTTAATTTTTATCTTAATCTAAATAATGTATGTAAAAAAAATAGTTTGTCATATAAAGTAAGAAAAGAAATGATTGATTACAAATATAGATATATTAAAAATGATTTTATTGAAGATGCTTATAAGTTAACTAGTCCTTACATAAAAAATAAATTATTTACAAATAAAAATGAATTTGTTAATTTTATTGAAAAGATGTTATTACTAGTTGCCTACGATTATAATAATAGATTATCATTAGAAGAATTTGTTAAAGAACGATTTTTTTATAACTATTAAGCACCTCTCTGCTGACTACCACCTTCACAAAAAAGTACATCTTCAAGTGCTCTTAATATTAAATATCCATAATATTTTTTTAAATGTTCTTTTAATTCATTAGTTTCAATAACGAATTTATCATTTAATTTATTATATTCAAGTTTTAAATTATCAATTTCTTTTTGCAGAGTAATTTTATCAAAAAGAGTATCTTCATACATTTTTTTTATAATTAATTTTAGACATTATTATATATAAATAATAAATAATTTTTAATATATTTTATTAAAAATTTTAGTCGGCATTTAAAATACGCAACGCTCTAATACTGCATATTCTTCTAATTCTTTTTGTTTTTTCTCTAAATATTTTAGTAATTCAGGTGCCAAACAATGTTTATCATATGATAAGAACGAAAATACATCTGTTTCATATCTTTTTTTTAGAAAGGCAATTATACTTTCTTTGTTATTACTCTGCATAAGACAAATTATATCATTAAAATACTGCAGTGAATTTATATTATCAATTTTAGTTTCTAGTTCTGGATCACATCCACCTCCTTCAATCCTATTTTTTTCTTCTAAATACTTAGTTTTGTATTTTAAATATTTTATATAATATATATCGCTATTCATATTATTTATATTATATATTTTTTTATTATAATAAATATTATTTTTTATCTAAACTAGTTATTTTTTGTTTACATATAGGACATTCATTCTTTTTTTGAAATTTTATATAACAATTAGAACATGTTATATGATGATTACAAGGTAAAAATAATAAATTCTTTTTATTATCATAACACATTATACATTGTTCCTCTTCAATAGATGTTTTTACAATGTCTAAATCATTTGGCAAAACAAGAGACGATGATTGTGACGATGGTATCGCTATCATTCCAACATCCATAGTAATTCTTGTATAAAATCCTCTAAATCCAATTCTAGCTATATTATTATCACATATTCTTACTCGAGTAGCTCTAGGATCATTTCTTTCATAATATACGCTATTATTATCATTTCTTGATATACTAAAAATAATATTTGGTGGTAATCCATCTATATCAATTGTTGTTATAAAGTGTGCATTAGGTGGATATGCTAAATATGAAGAATATTTAGAAGCATATGTTTTTTTTACTTTATTATCATAAACGAAATCATAAAAAGCCCAAATTTGATAGTTTCTAGCATCATACCAATCTACTGGTTGTAAATCCTGTAAAAATACCTTAACATCTGAAAAATTAGCTATAGGTATAGGTGTCGTTCCGTCAGTTATATATGTAGGTAGATATGGATCATTATTTGTTCTATATACCGTTAAATTACCGGTAGTAATTGGTTCTTCTGGTGTATATATTGATCTATTCTTGTAATTTTGAAAAGCAGTATTTTGATCTGGATTGGCAATCTGCCAAACACCGTTGTATAAGATTTTTATATCCATATTATTTATATAATAATAATAGTATTTTAATGTAAAATCAATTTTATTATTACTAATATGATAAGATTATATATTATTATAAAAAATTGAAATATTATATTTATTTGAATTTCTTACCCACCATGAACAAATTTTTCTTGGTGGTTTTATCAATCGCACTGCTTTATGCAGCGTACCAAGAGCTAGGTCCCACAGCGGAAGTTGCGGACCCCTCCATGCCTCGCTGCGATATAGACGCCACCGGCGACTACGAACAATTCGTCGACGATGCTGCTGAAGCCGCACAGCAAATGGCGTGGTGGGTCGTAGGTGACACAGACGTGCAACCTGCACGTCTGTCCTTGTGGATACAGGCACATCATCATCAGATGATGCTTGCCTATGGAAACGTGACACATGCCTACTTCCAGAAGTGGCATACAGACTACTGCGAGATGCAGGCTTGGGTAGGGCTTCCTTACGAAGTTATATCCATAGACATGTGGAGGTCGATCTTCAAAGCGGAGTTTTACCGGCTCCTGTATGAACGCGAATTGCTGTCAACACCCACGTATATACTTTCATAAGCTAGTGGGCATTTTAGATTTTTATATATAAATTTTAGTTATGTGAACTAACTGATATTAAACACAATACTAACCAACATATTTTTATATATTAAAAAAGTTGCGTTATACTAACCAACATATTTTTATATATTAAAAAAGTTGCGTAAACCAACATATTTTTATATATTAAAAAAGTTGCGTTATACTAACCAACATATTTTTATATATTAAAAAAGTTGCGTTATACTAACCAACATATTTTTATATATTAAAAAAGTTGAGTCTAGAGACCAACATTTTTTAATATTTTAATATATTAAAAAAGTTGAAATTATATTTTTCATAAAGTATATCATCATTAAAACTTTGTTATAATGGACTCTGTGGCTCCACCGCCGCCACCACTACGCTCCCTTATTGAATGTCTCCGTGAGGCAGCTCAAATTTTACTAGCTTCTGCGCCTGCCAAACAGCTTGGCACTCCGCAGTTTCACGAAAGTGTGATATGCATTTTTGACATCTCTGGTTCTACCAAAAGTTCCATCAACTCGCTAGATCGGTCTGTTTCTACGGTCATCTACCAAATGGGATGGCAGCGGATGCAGGCTACAATTACTTCAAACTTTCGTGGTTTGAAGAAAGTGTCAGTATGCTTTTTCGGAGCGGGAATTTCCGATACAGTGGAATTGACTGTAACATGGGTTAATTCAACTGCTAAAGTTATCTTCCCTGAAAAAGTTGCACTCAGTGTGAGTGATCATACAACAAACACCCACTTGGGTCTTTTTAGAGCAGCTGGATTCCGCCATGGTATCCTTTTTACTGACGGAGTTACTAACTCCAGTCCATTACAATTACAAGCAGTATGTGATCTACTCATACAACAAGGCACACGTCTGACAGTAGAGGTTGTTGCTGATAGAGTTCTGGATTTGACCAAGACGGTTGAAGGAGACTTTCGTGAGATTCCAGGGTTAGATCTTATTGGCAACATTCAGGCATTGATAGAACGCATGAATATCACATGCAAAAATCATTATACTCAACCTTTTCTTGTTTTTGAAAAGATCAGCAAGACCAATACAAATGCCACGTACACTATCCTGGGAGTAGAATTTCCCAAAGCGATTCCGCTCTGGGAATTACTTTCTACAATCATGCTTTCCCTTGAAAAAGGGCTAGTTCAAAATGACTTGGCTTTTGAACTCGTTTGCGATATCTTTGGGATTTTAGCAGATTGGGATACGTCAATTCTCACAAATGCGTCTCCGATGGTCAGCATCATTATCAGAAGGCTTCGCACTGTCTTTCCTCAACACAAAGATGAAATCATTGAGTGGGCTCAATGTGCTACCATGACTAGACTTCTTGGTTCTGGTCTGCGCACAGGAATGAGGGCCGCATTGGAAATCTTTCAGAAGGCTGACCAGAAGAAGTTGTATGCCATGGTTAGCGATGAAATGAAGGTTTTGGGAACGAAAGGAGCTCCAGACAACTGCGTCGTTTTTCCCTCTGAAGGGAAAATGATTATCTCTGCTTCTCAAAGGTTTACACGACCATTCAAAACGATCCCCAACTGTGTTGATGACAAAGGCAATATAGCCTGCGTTTTGTTGGAACCTAATGAGACTGACATTAAGTTGCTTCAATACGTAAGACAGGCAATTCGCAAGTGTGCAGCCTCAAACGAGTTTCAGGCTGCTGAAGGCTGCATTGAGGTGATTTGTTACCTCATTGTCATGATGATGCAAATGCTTCTGACTGGAGTTCCGAACGATCATGAAAGCATTGTGCTTTTGAGAAGATACGCCAGAATCCAATGGAGTATGACACTCCCGTCTTTGACGGATCCAACCGCTCATCAGGCACGCATTCTTGATCAACTCTTGGCTGGATTAATGCCAGAGACAAAACAAGGCACATTGGAAACGATTTTCTCCGAAAAAATCAATCTGATCGGTTTGATGCCCAAACCTTATTGGGCAGTCCTTTCGGCATTAC
>Ga0214923_10006019_pt1 | contig 13816 bp, 8 predicted proteins | sample LL1510_MetaG_FD_177993 | JGI IMG/M metagenome (GOLD analysis project Ga0214923, IMG submission 177993) | Freshwater microbial communities from Lake Lanier, Atlanta, Georgia, United States - LL-1510 | ecosystem: Environmental > Aquatic > Freshwater > Lake | place: USA: Georgia | collected 2015-10-15 | reverse complement strand
GACATTTACTGGAACTTTGATCTCGCGACCCCGACCTCCGGGGTTCCTGCCGGTGTTTCCGTGAGCGCTGTTTCGCAAGGAAACAACAATGGAACCACCACCATGCTCACTGCTTCCGCGACCTCGTCTGGATACACGGGGGCTAGCGGCAGCACCAACGCGGGGGCAGCGGCTCGGGTTGGAAGCCTGGTGACCAGTAACAATGGCAGTGCCTACTTCGAGGTTATCATCACTCCAAACGCAAATGTGACTTTTGCCTTAACCGGGATTTCCTTTGGTTCCCGCAGCACGAGCACCGGCCCCCTAGCTTATGCCCTGCGCAGTTCTGTGGACGGCTACACTTCAGACCTTGCTACCGGCACAATCTCCAATAACAGCACCTGGGTGCTCCAAGCCAAAACCAATCTGGCTTTTTCGGCCCAAACCGGAACCACGTTCCGGTTATATGGCTATGCAGGGGCGGGTAGCGCAACCGCAGGAACTGCAAACTGGAGAATCGACGATCTAAAAATAACCGTCAGCACGGAAGTGCCGGCGGTGACACCGGTCATTACCAGCACCAATGCCGTGACGGCAACCGATTACGCCGCTTTTTCTTATCAAATCACTGCCAGTAACAACCCGGTTTCCTACAACGCCTCGGGATTGCCGAACGGGCTTTCGATCAACACCAGCAACGGCCTGATTTCCGGAACTCCCGCGGTGACGCCGGGCGTCTACACCATCGGTCTATCGGCCATCAATTCGGCGGGGGAGGGGACGAAGAACCTGGCCCTCACGCTGTTGAAAAATCCCGGAGCCCCCGTGATCACCAGCGCCACCAACGCCACCGCTTATTTGCGGAGCCCTTTCAGCTTCACGGCCACCGCCAATCCGGCGGCGGATAGCTTCCGTTTCTCTGGGTTCCCGGGTGGACTAACGAACTCAGGTGCCACGATCAGCGGAACGGCCACGAGCACGGGGACATTCAGCATCGCCATTACCGCCACCAACTCTGTGGGAACAGACAGCCAGAGCCTTTCGCTCACCGTGTTGGATCCTGTTCTCAGCCTTTCCACCAATGCGTTGTCCGGTTTTTCCTCCATCCTGGGCCAGGAGGGTTCCATCCAGTCCTACGCCATCTCCGGATCGAATCTGACCAACACCATCACAGTCACAGCACCCGCCTATTTCGCTCTCAGCTTGGATAGTGTCACCTTCACCAACAGCCTGACTCTCACCCCCAGCGCCGGCACTCTCTCGGCTAAAAACGTTTTTGTCCGGTTGGCTGCCGATGCCCCGAAGGGGGGCAATACCGGGAGTATTATCCACAGCGGGGGTGGAGCCATCGCACAAAACCTTTCCGTCACGGGAAACGTGATCCAGCCCGTGTTATCGCTTTCGACCAATTCCCTGGCGGGATTCATGACACGGGTGGGCGTGGCCTCGGCCACCCAGAGTTACATGGTGAGCGGAACAGAACTGACGGGCGGGATCACGGTGACGCCTCCGGCCGGGTTTGAGCTGAGTACGGACAACCTAACTTTTGCCGACAGTCTGCTTTTGATCCCCACCGCCGGCTCGCTGAATTCACAGAGAATCTATGTGCGGATCAGTTCCTCCGCCGTGGTCGGATCCCTTGCCGGATCAATCCTGCATGAGGGGGCGGATGTGGCTACCCTCTCCCTTTCTTTAAGCGGGGAGGTGGTTCAACCGAGCTTGACCCTCTCCACCTCGACCCTTGGCCCGCTCAGTACCCATGCCGGATCCACGTCCGCTTCCCAGAGTTACACCATGTCCGGAACGCATTTGACCGGTCCGATCACTGTTACGGCTCCCGCCAACTTTGAGGTCAGCCTCAACAACAGCTCCTTTGCGGGGGTGCAGACCCTGACGAATAGTGGAACCCTCACGGCTGTGCCTGTTTATGTGCGGATCCATTCGAACGCTCCGGTGGGAAGTGTTTCCGGCATTGTCACGCATACGGGGGGAGACGCGGCCCCGCAGAATCTTTCGATTTCCGGTTCGGTGATTTCGACGACGCCCACGATCGGACTTTCCGTCAGCTCCCTTTCCGGCTTTGCCACCGTCGCCGGGACGCCGAGTGCGAGCCAAAGCTATTCGGTTTCGGGGGTGAATCTCACCAACGAGGTGACTTTGACTGCACCCGCCGGATTTGAGATTGCCCCGGATAACGCCAATTTCGGATCCACCCTGAGCCTGAGTCCCAGCGGGGGATCCCTCTCGAATGTTCCGGTTTATGTCCGGTTGGCTGCCTCCGCCACGGCGGGAAGTTATTCCGCGACGGTATCCCACGCGTCGGGCGGTGCCGCCACCCAGAGTCTTTCCGTTTCCGGGGTGGTCGATTCGCCCAATCCTGTGCTTCTCCTTTCGACCAATTTCCTCGGAGGTTTTGGCGCGGTGGCCGGAAATTCCAGTGCCGTGAAGACGTACTCCCTATCCGGCACGTTCTTAAAAGGAGCCATCACGGTCGGCTCTTCGACCAACTTTGAAATCGGAACCAACAGCAACAGCTTTGCCGCCTCTCTCACCCTGGTTCCCAGTGGGGGAACCCTGAGCAACACGGCCCTCTATGTCCGCATCAAAAATACCGCAACTGTAGGAACACTGACCGGTTCGGTGCTTCACTCCGGGGGAGGAGCCAGCAACCAGGTTCTGGCCTTGGGCGGAACGGTTCAGGCAGCGGGGCCGCCCTTCTCTTCCCCGATGAGTGGTTCGGTCTACACCAACAGCAGTTTTAGTACCCAGGTCACCGTGGGGGGCACCAACACCAACACCTCCTACGTCTTCAGCGCCTCCGGTCTGCCGTCGGGCTACAGCATCAACAGCTCCAACGGGACGATTTCCGGAACCGGCACCAACGTTGCCAGGACAAACTTTTTCACGGTCACCGCTTCGAACAGCAACGGGATCACCACGGGCACCTACCGGCTTCGCACCATGACCCAGGCCGAGCAGGATGCGATTCCGTTCAACGTGGTGATCAACAAATTCTGGAACAACAGTTCCAGCGACAAGATTGAGTTGCTGGTGACGGGCCAAACCAACGGGGCCGCCCCCGTGGATCTGCGGGGCATGACAGTCAAGGATTACAACTCCAACATGGGGGGTGACCAGGGCGGGAAATACGTATTCAACGACGTGCCCCTGTGGTCCCGGGTGAAGGCGGGTACCCTCATTGTGCTTTCGGCCGCGGTAGGTACGGCGGAGGATTTCGACCCATCTGACTTCGTTCTTCAGGTGAATCTTGGAAACGCCGCCTACTTCACCACGGTCAACGGGGGTTTTGATTTGGGCAACACGGAAATGGTCATGGTGAAGACCTCCGATGCCGGCTCCGATGGCGTGGCGGGGGGCATCCACCTTCTGGGGGTGGGAAGTCCCGGCACGCAGTACAACAACTTCAAGGGAAAGAAGATGGTCAACACCCAGAGCCTCAATGGCGGCAGTCGCACCATGGTGGCGGCCTCCAACGGCAACGCCTTGCTCTCTGACTTCTATTCCAGCACCGGTACCGGAACCTCCGGCACGCTGGTCTTTGGTTCCCCGAATAGCACGGGTAACAGCAACTTTATCACCACTTTACGGGCCAAGGACCAGGACGGGCCGGTGATCACCGTGGCAGGAACCAATCCGCTGACGATTGCCCATGGCAGCACCTACACGGATGCCGGAGCCACGGCGGTGGATGCCGTTAACGGCAGCCGGAGCGTGACCACCAACAACCCGGTCAATCCCAACACGGTGGGGACCTATGCGGTGACTTACACCGCCTCCGACACGACCGGCAACAGCAGCACGGCCACCCGCACAGTCTCCGTGACCGATCAGACGCCTCCGCTGATCACCTTGGTCGGATCCAACACCGTTCAGGTGGCCTACGGCACTGCTTTTACCGATCCCGGGGCGACGGCCACGGACGCCGTGGACGGTGACCTGTCCCCGTACGTCCAAGTCATGAAGCCCTACACGGTGGCTTCCGTCGGATGGTCGGCGGGAACCTACACGTTCAGCTACGTGGTTTCCGACGCGGCCGGCAATGTGAGCCAGACGCTCACCCGGACGGTGCAGGTGACCAAGGCCACACCGGTGATTTCCGCATGGCCCACCGCTTCGGCCATCTCCTCCGGGCAGTCTCTGGGCAGTTCTAGTCTGAGTGGTGGAACCGCCAGTGTGCCGGGATCCTTTGCCTTCACCTCGCTTTCCTCGATCCCGAGTGCCACCGGAGCGCAGAGCGTCACCTTCATGCCCAGTGACACCGCCAATTACAACACGGTCACTTCCACGGTGAACGTGACGGTGAACGAAAACCCGATGGTCAGTTGGGCGGGGAATTACGGTTTGAGCGGGGCCAATGCCGGTTCCGGTGCAGATCCGGACGGGGATGGTTGGAGCAACGCGCAGGAATACGCTTACGGGCTCAACCCGACCAACGCTGGGGGAAGTCTGGCGAGCCTGGCGCAGACCACCAACCAGGTAAAAATCACCTTCCTGCAGAGGGATACGGGTGGGATCACCTACGCCGTCAAAGCGGCCACGAGTCTGGCTGGCGGATTCACAAACTCCATCACGCCACAGCCTTCCGCGGATACGAACGGTGTCCCAGCAGGCTACAAGCGGTATGAGGCAACCCTGCCCACCTCAACGGGCCGGGGATTTTTGAAGGTCGAGGCGACGATACCGTAGCGGTCGTTTTGGGGCGGGGGGATCGGCCTGCCGTGACGTCAGATCCTGCCGAGATTGGAGATTCTCAAGGGATTAGACCCCGCGTTTCGGGCAAAGATTTTTAATGTCGCAGTGTTGGCAGTCAGGCTTGCGGGCGGAACATTGGCGGCGTCCGTGCCAGATCAAAAGATGGGAAAATAAAGTCCAGTCCTCCTTGGGCACAATTTTCATCAAAGCCTGCTCCACTTTCACGGGGTCGTGTTGGCGGGTAAGGCCCATCCGACGAGAAAGACGGCCCACATGGGTATCGACCGTGATTCCCTCCGCCAGGCTGAAAGCGTTGCCCAGAACCACATTGGCTGTCTTTCTTCCGACTCCGGGCAGGCGGTGAAGTTCCTCCATGGTTCTCGGAACTTCGCCCTGATGCCGTTCAAGCAGAGCCTGGGCGCAACCCTGGATCGATTTGCCCTTGGCGCGGAAAAACCCGGTCGTGCGGATCAAGCCTTCCAACTCCGCGGTTGAAATTCCGGCATAGTCCTTCGCTGTGCGGCAACGGGCGAAGAGGGCTGGGGTGACTTTGTTGACCCGCTCATCGGTGCATTGGGCAGAGAGGATGGTGGCGATGAGGAGCTCGAGGGGGTTGGAGTGGCGGAGCTCGCAATGTGCATCCGGGTAAGTTGTTTTTAGTTTGGCAATGATCCGGCGAGTGCGTTGGGCGAGCAGGCCAGGGGAATGGGCAGGCACGGTGAATTCGGATTAGGGTGAAGATGAGGATGAAGAAAAAGTGAGAAGAAAAAATTAGGAGGCTGGGGCGGAGGCGGGAGGGAGAGACTTGAGGAGTTCGCGGGCTTCGGCAGCGGAGGAAGAGAGCCCGTACTTTTCGAGCAGGCTGGCGACCATTTTGCGGGCCTCGTCGTTTTTCTGCTGACTGCGTCGGATTTTGGCCCCCTTCAGCAGACCCTCGGCGGAAAATTCAGGAAGGCTGTCGTAATACAGATCCACCTTCTGATAGTAACTGACGGCCAGATCAAGGGGATCGAGGGGGGGCTTGCCGACGCCCTGCTCAATCTGTTTGGTGGCAATTTTCTTGGCCGCTACATCCTCCAATCCCTTTCCGAAGGCCAGCATGGCTCTCGCCTTGGTTTCATTGTCTGCCTTGTTGCTTTCGATGACCTCGGTCCAGAGGTCGAAGGCGCCGGGCTTTTCCTTGGTGCCGTCGTATTTCCCCGATTCCGCCAAAGCCTGGCCACGCAGGAAATTCGCCTCTTGCAGCTTTTCCGACCAAGGAAAGTCCTTGGCGAGCTGGGCAAACTGTTTCTCCGATTCCTCTTTCCGGCCGGCTTTGAAGTCGATCAGACCCAGCCCGTAAACCGCGGAGGCTTGGGCAAACTGCTTCGGATCCTTCGGACCGCTCGCGGGAAACTCCTTTTGGATCCGCTCGAAGATCGGCCGAGCCTCCTCATGTTTGCCGGCACCGAGCAGGGCTTGGCCAAAACGCTCCAGGTCCCGCCAACCGAGAGAGACCTTGGTTTCCGTTGCCTGTTTGTAGGCCTCCTCATACAGGCGGAGAGCCAAGCCGGTCTGGTTGGCCTTGAAGGGGACGCTGGCTTGCGAAAAAAGAATTTGGGCGACCAAGCCCGGGTTGGCGCTGGCTTTGGCGGCGAGGTCCCGGAAGGGCTTGAGACAATCCTCCACGGGGGCCTCGCCGGACTGAAAACGGAAGAAGGTGACGTCGACAAGCTTGGCCAAAGCATCCGGCACCTTGGCCGCGCTATAGCCGAGGATGGCCTGCGAGTAAAAGTCAGTGGCCTGGTTCAGTGAATCCTGCCATTTTTTCTTCTGGTCCCCGCCTAGTTGGGAGTAAGTGCCGAGGGCTTTGGCGCGGGTGACTTCCAGGTCCGCGGAGCGCTGCAGGGCAGAGAAAGCCAGATCGGAAATCTGGACGGGCGGAGGGGAGGAGGATGTATCGGGGAACAGCTCCTTGAAAAGTTCGAACGCCTTGCGGTAGCCCGCAATCGCCTGCGCCTCGTCACGAGCTTCGGCAAAGGAGGCTCCCCGGGCGAGGTAGACGCCGATATTCCGGGGTTCCTTGGGGAAGTTTTTTAGCTGTTCCTCCTGGGCGGCCAGCATTTGGTCAGGTTTCTTTTCCCTGAGATAGGTGCGCCAGATCCGTTCCGATGCATCCACGGCCACGGAAGAGTCCTTTTTCTTGCTGATCACATCTTTCCAGGCAGCCACGGCCTGGTCTGTTTTCTTGGCTTCGACCAGGGCATCGCCCCTGGCCAGAAGTGCGGTGCCGAGGTTGGCGGATTCCGGATAAGCGGCGGCAAACTTGGCGAATGCCTCGGCGGCCTCCGCTGGTTGTTGGGCCGTGCGGAGGGCATAACCCAGCCGTAGTTCCGCATCCTCCTTGATCGCGGCGGTTTTGGCGGAGCCAATCAGTTCCTTCAGTTTGGCCACACCTTCCGGGACTTTTTTTTCGGTGATTAGGGCGCTGGCGTAGAGGAGGAGAGTGCTTTCATAACTTTCGTCGGGAACCTTGCGCTTTCCGGCTGTCACCTCGTTCAAGAACCTTTCGTAGTACTTGAGCGCCTCCGCTCCCTTGCCGGCTTTCTGGTAGGCGTTGGCGATGAAGCGCGGAATCTCGTCGGCGAATCGTTCTCCGGCTGCCTTGTCCTGCGCGGATTCCAGCCGCTTGATCGCCTCGTCTGATTTCCCGTCCTCCAGCAGAGCCCGCCCCACCAGGTAATCGACCAGCCCGGCGATGCCTTTCTGATCCGGATATTTTCGACGGTACTCCTCCAGCCGTTTGTCCGCCTCCCCCGTGCGGCCCTGGAGAGCGTAGGTGAGAATCACCTGCTGTTCCGCGGGGCCGGCCAAATCCTTGCCCCCAAAGCGGGCAACATGGCGGAACACCAGGCGAGCCTCGTCGTACCGGCGGGTCTGGAGGAAGGCGTTGCCTAGTTGGAGGAGGGCTTGGGCAGCGAAATCGGGCCGGGAGCGTACTTCCTCGATTTTTTTCTGTTCCCGCTGGATTTTTTTGAGCTTTTCGGGTGAAGGGTTGGATTCGCGGGCGACTTCGGCGCGAAGCGGGGCAATTTTTGCATCCAGCTTGGCGATGAGTTCGTCCTTTCCCGAGACAGTGCGGAGCCGGGCAATGGCCTCCTCATAGCGGCGTGCGGCCAGATCCAGGCTGGCCAGTTGCAAATTGGCCTCGGTCGCTAAGGCCGGGCTGCCGGAGCTAGCCAGTTTCGCGTAAATCTGCCCGGCGCGGGCCAACGCAGCGTCCGCCTCGTTTTTTTTGAAATCGGCAAGCAGTTCGTCCGCCCGGCGGGCCTCCGCAAAGGCCTGCATATAATCGATCTCGTCGGTGAATGCCTTGTCCTTGTCGGCCTTGCGGGCTTCGTCCAAGGCGTGGCTGGAGTCGGAATATTTGCCCAGGAGCAGATTGATCCTTGATTGGAGCAGGAAGGCTTCCGCGCGAGAGGAGGATTCCGGGTAGCCTTGGAGGAAGGCTTGGATTTTCTGGAGGGCATCCTCCAGGCCCTTCTTCTTTTCCGGTGATTTTGCGGAACCGGTATCGGCGGCTTGGCTGGCGGCGCACTGGGCGATGAAAAAGGCAGCCTCTTCCTTGATATCTTTTTCGGGAGCCACGGAAGCGACCTTGCCGTAAGCCGCGATGGCCTCCATCCATTGCGAAAGGTTGTAATAGGAGCGGGCCTGAAGCAAATAGGCGCTGGGAAGGTTGGGAGACTGGGGGTTGGCCTTGATGAAATCACCGGACAACTTGATGCAATCCTCGTATTTTCCCGCGTTGTAAGCCTCGAGGATTTTTTTGGCCGCCTCGCCGGTATCCTGGGCGGGAAGGGGATCAACACCGGCCAACAGGCATATCCACAAGCTAAAAAACAGGGTCCGACAGGCATTCATCCAAATTGGGATTCTACGCTCGCCTCAGGGTTTTGGGCGAGCGGAACTGATCCAAAAACCGGCCTTTTTTTTCCCTTGATTCCCGTTGGGTTTTGGTCGAATTATTTCAACTTGATGATTTTGAAGGAAAACGCCCCTGAGGGCCTGGTTGCCTGACCGATCCGGTCGTCCCTGATGTTTCTTTCCTTTTTCCTTTGAACGCGCCCCGTTTCGCCCGGGCCCATCTCCGATCCTGATGCAGGAATACCGCGCCAACCACCGCATCCGCTCCCGTGAGGTGTTCCTCGTCGCCGCCGATGGCAAGAAACTCGGTGTCGTCGGGATCAACGAGGCGATGGCAGCGGCCCGCCAGGCTGGCCTCGATCTCGTTGAGGTCAGCAGCAACAGCAACCCGCCGGTCTGTAAAATCCTCGATTTCGGCAAGTTCCGCTACGAGTTGGCCAAGCGGGACCGGGAGGCGAAACGCCATAACCTGGCGGCCAAGGTGAAGGAGATGAAGTTCCACGTGAACATCGATCCCCACGACTACGCCACCAAGATGCGGCACGCCGAAGAGTTTCTCTGGAAGGGCATGAAGGTGAAAGTGGTGATGGCCTTCCGGGGCCGGGAAATGCAACACCAGAACCTCGGACAGGACCTGGTCAAAACCATCCGCAACGATCTCAAGCTGGTGGGGATGGCGGATGCCGACCCGAAATTGATTGGCAAAAACATCACAATGATGTTAACTCCTCTTCCCGTCAAAAAGCGGGTCCGGCGCTGGACCACCGAGGAAGCCGAGGGGGCTTACGAGGAAGAGGAAGGCGAAAACGGTGTCCCTGAGGAGGCTCAGGATGCCCCCGAGAAAACCCCCAGTACCAGCCCCACCCCCTCCTAACAGGAGACCGAGCCATGCCCCGTTCGATCGCCCGCCGCAAGACGAAGAAGTCTGCTGCCAAGCGTTTCAAGGTCTCCGCTGGGGGCAAAGTCATGTTCTTCAGCCCCGGCCGCCGGCATCTTGCCTCCAGCAAGAACCGGAAACGGATGCGTCGCTTGGGCAAGGTGTCGGTTCTGGCCGAAACTGATGTGGCCCGGATCACCGAAAACCTTCCTTTCCGCTAAGAGGTAATTTCCATGCCCCGCGCCACCAACGCCCCCGCCTCCCGAGAACGCCGCAAACGGGTGGTAACCGCCGCCGCCGGCTACCGCGGCCGGCGCAGCAAGCTGTTCCGCTACGCCAAGGACGCGCGGATGAAGGCCATGTACTGGTCGTACCGCGACCGGAAGACGAGGAAGCGCAACTTCCGCAACCTCTGGATCAATCGCTTAAGCGCGGCCCTTCGTTCCCAGGGGATCACCTACAGCGCGTTCGCCGGATCCCTCCGCAAGGCTGGCGTGCAGTTGGACCGCAAGGTGCTGGCTGACTTGGCCGCCAACGAACCCTCGGCGTTTTCCGCCGTGGTGCAGGCCGTCCGCGGTTGATCCGCGGGGACCGGCCGTGTCCCAATCCTCTCTCCCCGACACCGCGGGGATTCGCGACCGGGCTCTGTCCGAGCTATCCACTGCCGGTAATTCCGCTGCCAAGCAAACGTGGCGCACCCGTTACCTCGGTCGACAAGGGGAGGTGCAGAAGCTTCTCGATGGATTGAAGTCCGTGGCCGCGGCTGATCGACCCGCCTACGGCAAATCCGTCAACAAATTACGCCAGGCATTGGAACAGGCTTGGGAAGAGAAAGGGGGCGAGGGAGTGGCGGCCGCCTCCGCCTCACCGGGTGAATTTGATCCCACGCTGCCGGGTCGGCCGTACCCTTCCGGGGCGGTCCATGTCCTGACGCAGACGCTGGATCGGATCGTGGACATTTTTCACCGGTTGGGATTCTCGTTAGCCGACGGGCCGGAGATCGAGACCGAGCACCATAACTTTGACGCGCTCAACACTCCGACGGATCATCCGGCGCGGGACGAGGCGGATACTTTCTATCTCGATCTGCCCCCGGGTCCGCATGGGCGGTGGCTGTTGCGGACCCAGACTTCGCCGGTGCAGATCCGTGTGCTGGAGAAGAGGAAACCTCCGGTGAAGGTGATCGCGCCGGGGCGTTGCTACCGTCGGGACGAGGTGGACGCCACCCACGGGCTTTTTTTTCATCAGGTGGAGGGGCTTTGCGTGGGGGAGGGGATTGCGTTGCCACACCTCAAGGGGGCTCTGGAGTTTTTCTTTGCGGAGCTGTTCGGGGGTGGGACGAAGATCCGCCTGCGACCGCATTACTTCCCGTTCACGGAACCCAGCTTTGAGGTGGATGTCTCGATCCCCGGAAGATTATTCCGGGGCAAGGAGTGGCTGGAAATCGCCGGTTGCGGGCTGGTGCACCCGAAGGTGCTGCGGGGCGTGGGCATCGATCCGGAAAAACACACGGGTTACGCGTTTGGCCTGGGCGTGGAGCGGATCGCGATGGTTCGGCACAACATTCCGGACCTACGGATGTTTTATGAGAATGATGTCCGCTTCCTGAAACAGTTTGCGTACGACGGGGCCGTCTGAGCCTGTTCGTCCCTAGGGGTTCACAACCCTCAACTCGACCTTTAAGCGCTTCGCCAATTCAAACGGCACGGGGTGGGCGTCCGGTTCGGTGCTGGGGCGGCAGACGATGATCTTCACCCCGTAGCGGACGGCGTCGACGAGGCAGCGGTCACAGGGGGGCAGGGTGACGGCGAGGAGATAGGGGTCGCCCGGTTGGCAGAAGGCGAGGGCGTTGCTTTCCGCATGGGTGGTGAGGCGGCGGCGGAAGTCGCGGTGCGAGGCTTCTTCGTCGGTGAGGTCGATGCCGGGGGGTTGGCCGTTGAAGCCGATGCCGCAGACGCTACCCTCTTTGCGGAGGACGGCGCAGCCGACCTTGTGATAGCGGTCGGCACTAGCGGGGGCGGTGGCATCAGCCAGGCGCAGGGCCAGTTGGATCCATTTGTCCTTCATCGGGGAAATTATTTTTCCGAAAAGTGCAGCCGATGAACGATGCGGTGAAATACGGGGGCAAGGATAATTCCAAAGAGGGCGATCAGAATCAGGCCACAAAAAAGGGCGTAACCTGCAGAGAAGAGCTTAGCAGCCGTGCTGGGCAAATCCTGCCCGTACACGGGCCCCATTCCACCCATGAGCATGGCGGACTCCACCACGGCATCGGGCCAGGAAAGATGACCAATCCGCGTGTACCCGAGGACGCCGATGAGGAGGGTGACTCCCAGAATCGCCATGGCGATGCCGAAGTGGGCAAGGATGCGCCAGACGAAGACGTGGTGTGGGGCCAAGGGCTGGCGGTGGTGCTCAAAGGGCATCCTTTGGTAGTAGACAGGCTGACCTGCCAGACCAAGGAGGCCGAACGCACGATGGGGAAAATCAGCGAAGAAGTGGGAAGCGTGTTTCGAGTATGGGATATCGGATTTAGGAAGCAGTCGATATCCCATCTTCTCTATCCTCTCAACCCCTGCGGGGTAGAGAGTGGGCGGAGCTGGATTCGAACCAGCGAAGGCATAAGCCAGCAGATTTACAGTCTGCCCCGTTTGGCCACTTCGGTATCCGCCCGGGAAGGGGAAAGACTCGCAAAAAAGCGGGGAGCGGTCAAAAGCGTTCCCCGTGAAAAAACGTGGCATGCGGTCCCCGGGACTCCATTTTTGGGAGATGCGACAGGCTCTGGGGATCGTTCTGGGTTGTGTGTTTCTCGGCTGGACGGCCGGGAGCGGGTGGGCGGAAGAGTTCAAGCTGGACCGGGCGAAGGCTTTGGAGGAACTCAAGCAGATCGAGCAGAAGAACGATAAGATGACCCAAAGCCTTTTCGGTAAGGCAGTCCGGGATTTTGCTGAGGCAGGGGCGGACAGGTTCAAGGCCGGACAACTGTATTTGGAGAGTTATCGGAATGTGGAGTTTGGGCGGACTCAGGACGGCGAAACCCGATTCCAGCAGTGGAGGGTGGACAACAAGGAAAAGCTCGCCTCCTTGGATTTTTCCCAAGCACTGCAGTTGCATGTCCAGTATCTGGTCTTGGTCTGCCGCCAGGCCCTTGGAGAAAAGGATGCACCCCAAGCGGTGGAGTGGGCCACGTACTGGGAAAATCTTTTCAAGTCCAAGGATATTCCGGAAAATCCGGCTGAGCTTCCCGAGTCCAAAACCAAAAGCGGGAAAAAACAGGGTGCCGCCGCCTCCCGCCGGCAGGCGAATACCAGCGGCGATGAATTCGGAAAGCCGGCGGTGGAGAGTTGCCTGGTGAGGGATCGGCAGTTGCAGGGCTTTTTGGCTGGCGTGAAGGAAGCGGAGGTGGCTTCGGGTTCGGTGGACGGGGTATTCAACAAAGTGGTGCGCCCAAGGTTGCGGGAAGCCAAGAGCCGCGATCTCCTGCGCCTATGGGACCAACGGATCGCGGCCATGGATGAACAGGCGGAAAAAGGGGCGAAAACGCTGGGATCGGATGACTACAAGATTTTGAGGCGGCCGGAGCTTCTGTGGGAGCGGGCCGACGATCTGGAAAAAATCGGGGACCGGGAGTCTGCGTGGGCCCGGAAGATTGAGATCCTCAAGTCCCATCCGTATCATCCCAAGACGGAGGAGTGGATTACGGAGCTGAAGCAGGCGCTGGGAGAGAGTTCCCCGGCATTGCCCGGAAAAGAGCAATAAGCTACGATATGATTTCTCGCGCTGTTAGCTCAACTGGATAGAGCACCTGACTACGGATCAGGAGGTTAGAGGTTCGAATCCTCTACGGCGCATGGTTCTTTTGAGCGGCTGTAGTTCAATGGTAGAACGCTAGCCTTCCAAGCTAGACACGAGGGTTCGATTCCCTCCAGCCGCACCATTGATTATAAGAAACTTACAAAGAAAATGCTACTTAGTGCTACTTTAAAATCTTTAGCCATCTGTCAGAAGATCATTAATTTCGGAGACAATAAAATCCAGAACCTCGTCTGCTTCGGAGCCTACTTTGGAGTTTCCGTCGTTCCTGTTCCGCTCAGGCTGATGGCGAAGGATCATCAGCCGCTCAAGTCTCATGGTGCTGGCCTTATGTTTAGGAATAAGGATTCGTAAGTGGGTCGCTTCACCCCAAAAAAACTGCCCCTCGTGTTGCTTTAATCTACGGCCAAGATTGTCGGATTGGCCTATGTAGATCCTTTTTTTGCCGTTCCTAAAAGAATAGACACCCGAAAGTTCTCCTAGGCCCGATTCTTCTAGCCATTTCATGGCCCTATCGAAATTTCCGTG
>Ga0214923_10006012_pt1 | contig 13827 bp, 28 predicted proteins | sample LL1510_MetaG_FD_177993 | JGI IMG/M metagenome (GOLD analysis project Ga0214923, IMG submission 177993) | Freshwater microbial communities from Lake Lanier, Atlanta, Georgia, United States - LL-1510 | ecosystem: Environmental > Aquatic > Freshwater > Lake | place: USA: Georgia | collected... | reverse complement strand
ACCAATAAGATACCCCCAAGCCAGGAACGTAGATCCTCTAGGCCAGGCCAGCAACGGCCGACCCTACCTTGCCCCTACCCCATTGTCAGGCACAGGCCTGCACCCCAACCCACCGGCAGCCGATCTCTACCTCTAAGGCCTGCATCCCAAAATGAAACTGGGTCGCCGTAAATTTTCCTCTACTAGTGGGATCCTACTACGGAGTAGACTCTGGGTTGCTCATGGTTGCTCACGTGATTGCTCATATGCTCAGGCTTGCTCACGGATGATCACAGGTGCCTCGTAATGAGCAACCCCTGCCAGTATAAATAAAAAAAGAGAGACCCAAAAAAAAGGAAAAAGAGAAAGCATGAAGGTAAGAGAGGCGATGTCGGTGCTCAAGTGTAGCTACTCGACCGTCAGGCGTTACGCCTATCGGGGCAGGATCAGGACCACCAAGATGCCCAACGGAGAGATCATCTACTGGGACGACGACGTCTACGCGATGCTGGGCAAGAAGATCCAGAGGGAGAACTGGACGGTGGCCTACACCCGGGTGGCCGGGACTACGGAGTCCGACCGGGGCACGATGCAGAGACAGCAGCAAAGGGTGCTCGACTGGTGCCTGCAGCGGGGACTGAGGGTGGACCGGCTCTACGACGACTGGGCGCCCGCCACCGTCTTTGGTCTCGACCAGAGACCCGGGCTACACGAGCTCATCCAGGACGTGATCAGAAAGAAGGTATCGGTGATCGTGGTGGAGACCCCAGACAGGCTCGCACGGGTGGGCTGGGAGCTCTTTCCCGCCCTCTTTAAGTACTATGGCGTCGAGGTGGTGGTGATCAACGGGGCGATCCAGGTGCCCGAGTATAGGGCGGAACAGGAGAAGGACCTGGCCAACCTGCTCCTCCGGGCCGGGGTGGACCGCCTGGACTCATTGGGAGCAGAGCTGCTGCCCATACCCAAGCGAAGGGAAAAGCGCAAGCACCCGGGCAAGATAGTGCCGGACTGGGAGGACAAGCCCGTGTCGGAGGACCCGGCTGGGGACCGCAACCTCTCAGAACTGATGTAGCCGGTCGTTTTAGTTCTACAGCTTGCCGGACGGTCCTTCCCCTCCAGGGGCCTCTGGGCTCCATGGCGCTGGGGGTGCACCCGTCTCTGGCGGGCAGGGGAGGATTTAACCAGAGACCAGAGACGCCGGCCTAGCTCCGGGTTCCTGGTATCGCGCGTCGTCGCGACACGCCCGTGCACGGGAGACAAAAAAAAGGGAGCCTCGCGACTCCCTCCAAACCAACGCCTCATTGGCACGCAAAAATGCTATTTGAACCAGGACCACTCGACGGTCGTGGGGCCCTCCTTCTCTCGGGACCCCGGTTCCTCGGTCAGCTGCTCAAAGTCCACTGCTATCGGCTCCTCCTCCGACTCGCCGTACGCCTCCTCGAATCGAAGCTCGTCGTAGACCACTCCCATCTCGGGATCGAGCTCGTAATACAGTCTCTTGTTGACGTGACCCCCGCCTCGCCGGTTTTTCGAGAACTCCAGGTAGCGACCGCCGTTGGGATCGAACCGGATCTCCAGCATCGAGGTGGTGGCATGCTTTAGGTAGGTGGAGCCCATGTACTGGCCCGTCTTGGTCATGTGTTGGATCGCCAGCACCGCGGTGCCCCGCTTCTCGGCGGACTCGATCATGAGATTGGTGAGCCAGGTCTCCGACCGTTTCTGTCTCCAGCCCAGGGATTCCGTCAGCTTGATCGCCGCGTCCTGGTAGGAGTCGAGGACGACGATGTCCCAGTCCCCGTTAAGGGTGTCCTCCAACACCCTGGCCAGGCTGCCGTCCTTTAGGTGCTCGTTCAGCAGCAGGGTGGGCACCCCGCCGATCGCCGGCGACTTGCGGTAGTAGAAGAGGATGTCGTTGCGCGTCATCTCGCTCGACACGTAGAGTATCCTGGTCTCTGGCGCCTGCTGCTTGACCGAGGCCAGGAGATCGAAGAGGACGGTGGACTTGCCGACGCCCGACTCGCCGACGACGATGTTGACGGTGCCGCCGTAGATGCCGCCTCCCTCCTCGTGATCGGAAAAGACCCGGTCGATGTACTTGCCCGAGCGGTGTAGCGCAAAGTCCGGAAACTCCATCTCCTCGACCAGAAACACCTGGGCCTCCACTACGGAGTCCTCGTCGACGGCCGGCTCGGCCTCGTGGCCCTCCGCAATTAGCTTCTTTATTACCCCGTTAAAGAGCCCATAGGAGAGGTCTTCGTTGGGTCGATTCGTCTCGAACTCCTGAAAAAGCTCGAGTACCTTGGCCTTGGGAACCCGGCCGTCGTGGTTCGCGTTGAACCACTCCCTTACGGCCCTTTCCTTACGGCCGCCCTTGATCTCTATCATGCTTTTTTGTTTTGATTGGTATTGCTATTATACTAAAGAGCGGGGGTCAGGTACACGCCCTTGCCTATCGTGTGGAGCAGCGGCAGCCACCGACCGTCGGCATCGGTCTCCCCTATCCGCCAGTTGGGCGCGACCCTGGGATTGTACTCTGCCTGGACCTCTGAGCTGGCGCTGAAGGCGAGCGCTCGTTCTACCCTAAGCTCGTCGCAGAGCACCCACGCACAGACCGTCTTGTTCGCCCCTTCAAAGATCCTTTGGGCCGCCCTCTTCGAGTTCTTAAGCGTGCAGCCGCTCGCGACCAGCTGCACCTCGGACGGGTCGAGGTACTCTGCCCGACCGTCCGGCCAGAGCACCCGCCACTTTAGGTGGTTCTTCCCCTTGCCGAGGTTAAACCTCAGCCTCACCCGGCGCCTCATTTCGAGAGCTCCTTTAGGCGACAGGCCTCCCTTTCGCTAAGGCCTTCGAGCCCCACCTTGTGTACCAGGTCGAGCAGCTCGTCGAGGCTGAGGGTGCACTCGGTTCCCTTGTGGGTCGAGCCGAAGCTCTCCTCGTAGCAGTCCATCATGCTCTTAAAGAGCTCAAAGCCCATCGAGTCCAGGCTGATGCCCACGCTCGAGGATTCCTCCAGCACCACCACCGGCAGGTTGTCAGAGCAGCTCTCCTCGGCCTGTCTAAAGGCCTGGAGGATCTCAGACACGCTCTTGTTAGTGTGGATGATGGATGCCATGCCCATTGGAATGGGGCAGCCCAGGATCTCTCCTGAGTCTGGATCGATTCCGAGGTTGTCAACGATTGCGACCATATCGCTCTTGGTGGGCGCGCTGCACCCGAACCTGATTACCACGACCTTTCTTTTCATGCTCTTTTGTTTTAATTGGTTATAGAGTAAATATAACCAAACCTTCCTTACCTTGACAACCCGGCCGAGACTTTTTTGTAGGTTTAACCAGAGACCCCTGCACCGGCTGCCAAAAAGAGGGGCCCAGTTTCCTGGGCCCCTCGGTATGGAGAAAGCGGTAGGTTAGAATTTAACCTCGCCGCTCAGGACATAATCCACCACCACCGGCTCCTTTGCATGGCTGTGCTTACAGAGCCACTCTCCTTCTTGGGTAAAGAGGTATCCGTATTCTTCGATGTCACCGTTAAAGAAGTCAGGCACCGAGCCGTGGATCTTTTTGCCCACTCCCGTCTCTCCCCGGTCTCGACCGTATGCCACCACGACCCCATCCTCTGGTTTATTAAAAGAGTGCGCGTCGGTCGGTTCCAGGATCGGGGCCAGGTAGGAGATGTCCCCTAGGTCGATCAGGCCTTGCACCTTTTCTGGAAGGGTGTAGTGGTCGGTGAGCAGCCTGCCGTTGTGTTCAGGATAGCCATCCCAGTGGCAGTAAATGGACTCTACCGATCCGTCTGCTAGTTCGATTGCGATTCTGCTGCGTGTTGCCATGTTATTTAGTTTTTATTGGTTATAGAGTAAATATAACAATTTTCTTTTAATCTTGACAATCCGGCCGAGGCTTTTTTGCGAGACCCTTGCACATGGGCTGATTCCCGATCATGCCCTCACCAAAAAACAAAAAAGGGCAGAATCCTCTGCCCTATCGTCTCTTCCCCGTCCTGCCTCTACTCTGGGTCGGCCGGCTGCAACGAGTCGATCAGTTCACAGACCGCTTCGAATAGTATCGGATCGTCTATGTCGTGGCCGCCCTTGCTGCGCAGCTCCGAGTCAATCACCTTGCCTGAATCGTCAAGCCACTCTTTGTATACTATAACTCCTTCGGTTGGATGCTGGATGGTATAACAATGCTCCACCACCTCATGAAATACATGATTTAAGATTTCCATTTTCTCTCTTTTTAGTTATTACTTTTCTTCGTCAAGCTTTTTGAAGTTATCTATCACTATCTGGCAGATTTCAGCATATTCTCCGTTGTCCTGAAAACCAATACCTTCCAGGAAAGTGCATAGGTCGATTTGGATCTGCTCTTTTACTTCTTCTTTTGTCATTGTTTTGTTTTTATTGGTTATAGAGTAAATATAACAATTTTCTTTTAATCTTGACAATCCTGCGGAAAAACTTTTGCGAGACCCCTACCTCTCTAGAATCTCTCCGACACCGTCGAGAGCAACGATGGCGTTTAGCCAGATCGCGCGCTCTGCCGGGTCCTGAGTCTCGTTCATTTCTTGAAGGTATAGGTCCTTTCTTTCGCGAACGTATTCCTCGATCGCCCTTAGCTTTTCCCTGTCAGTCATACTAATAGTTTCTTATTTTAACGATGGTGGCCGCCTGTTCCCCGCCCTGCTGCGTGACGGTGACGGCTCCCTTCTTGTTCAGGGTCTCCAAGACTTTACGATATCCCAAGTCAGGCTTGGAGACCCGCCCTAGGAAGAGGGCAATCGAGTACGCCTTCTTTGCATTACGACAGACACCCAACGATCTCTGCAGAGACTCTTCCCACTCTCCGGATTCCTGCACCCGACCGATCACTAAATAGCTAATACTCTCTTTCATTCTTCTCTATCTCTTTTATTATCTTCATGAGCTCGACACACTCCTCGTACCTCTCCTCCCCAGAGAAGAAGTCTACCAGTCTCTGCAGCTGCTTCAGCTTTTCCTCGGTAGCGGCACAGTCGAGGCTTATCGCAAACTGGGGGTCGCTCGTTATTGCCATGTACGTGAGTTCTAGAAAGGCACGGCGATCCTGTCTTTCCATCTCAATGAGGATTCTACTCAGCCCCTTTTCATATAGTTCCATTCCTGTTTCTTATTTTTTCTAGGTTTATTGCGTTTCTAGTGTCGGCGATGACCGCGGCTGCCGCCTCCTCGCCAAGGGTCTCTAACATGACCTCTGCCAAAAAGTAGTAGCCCTCCTTCACGCGTCGTTCTCTCTCCAGGTCTAGCGGGTCAGTGTCTGCTCCGGGCAGGTGAGAGACCCTGCCCTTTCTTAGCTCCTCTATCACGTGTAGGTAGACCGCCGTGCACTGGAAGAGCTCGATCAGCTCGGTCGGTCTCTGCTCGGCGGCCCTCCTTAATTCTTCCTTTAACACAAAGACCTCGTCCTCACCGTTAAACGTTAATACCTGTTTCATCATACTACGGAGTAATTTAATTTTATCTGGCCTTGGCCACCCTGGCCCCTTGCTTGAGAATCCACCTGCCCTCCTTGTAAGCAGGGCAAGGTGTAACTCCCAGTTTATTATGCTCAGCCACACAGGGCGAGTTTCATTTTTTCCAGCGAAGCCTTCACTATCTGGCTCACCCTAACGCTGGTCATCGCATGCTTTTCTGCGATCTCTTTGGCGTTTAGCGAGTATTCCCGATCTATTCCAAAGTAGTCAAAGACGATGTCCCTGTCCCTGTCACCTAGTCCCCTGACTGCCACCTGCACCTTGAATCGAATCTCCTCCAGCTCGATCTCCATCTCCACTTGAGGAGCAGAACTAAGGATGAGGTCGGCCAGCGTGACCTCGCTCTCTTCGTCGATTTTCTTGTCCAACGAGACTCGAGAAGGCACCGTCGGATCCTCGCCCCTCATCTTTGACTTGTAGATCTCGTACTCTTGGTTGTGGGGCAGCCTAACGATCCTACCCGTCTTGGCGACCGCCTCGTTCATGTACTTACGGATCCACAGGCTGGCGTAGGGCACGAATCCTCTCTCGTGATTGGACCGAAAGTTACGAGCTGCTTCCAATAGTCCTATGTTTCCTTCCTGGATAAGGTCGTCCAGTGGGACCCCTTGTCCCTTGTGTCGATTAGCAATGCGTGCTACCAGGAGCAGGTTGCCCTTAGCGAGTTCCTGTACCGCTGCTGTGCTCCCGTTTTCGATCTCTAGCGCGAGCTCTTTTTCTCTTTCCCGACCAACGCCGCCGCTCTTCTTGATCTCGCGGAAGTATTTGGGCAGGTTTTCTGAAGTTTCAAATCCCATGTTTTTTGTTTTTATAGTTTATATGTTAAAAGTAACCAATTGTTTCGACAAAGTACAATCCTGTCAATAACTTTTTTATTCTTTTTCCTCCCCATCGGCAGCCAATGCCTCCGTCTCTACCGCCTCGGCGTTCAACTCCTCCGCTCGGCGCTGTGCATCCAACCTGAACCACTCCTCGCGAGTGATGTCTGGATAGCCGCGTAGCTCTGCCTGGACGCACCGACTGCAGGTTATTGCGTCCACCTTTTCGTCCACCTTTTTTACGATCTCGCCGCACTTCTTGCAGCCCATTTCCTTGAATCCTAATGCTCTCTTTTTGCTCATAACTTAAGTTTTAATTGGTTTATTTTCTCGCAACGTTCGTACTCTTCGACCGAGAGGTAGTAGTCTATGCAGCCGCTTAGCGCGGTCTCAAACTCTTCCTTTCTTAACGAGAACACAACGTCCACCTCCTCCACCTCAAACACGGCCACCTCGTCCAACCCGTTAACGACTGCCCACTCGACGGCGGTCTCTACCGCTTGGGATATCTTTTCTCTGTTCTCCAGCGTAAAGGTGTCTGGGTCCTGGTCTCCCATCCTTAAACAGGGTATGTTGGGTCTTTTCATTCAGTAGCTAGTTTTTTATTCCTTTCCTCCAGTCTAGGGGGACCTTTTAGTAAATATAACCAATCCTCCTGACACTTGACAATCCTATTCAAAAAATTGTTCAAGCTCGTTCAGGGTCTCGAGGTCCACCCCGTCCTTCATGAGCTCTCGCTGCTCCTCTTTCACGAAGACGTCAAGGAAATGCAAGAACTCGGGTTTGGCCAGGGTACGGATCGCCTGCACAAACTCTCGACAGACCTCGTAGTCCTTTTCCCAGTTGTCCTTTTCTAAGGTCGGCAGCACGTCGGTGACACAGTTGACCATTCGGTGGATGCGAGCAACCGCCTCCACCGCCCTTTCTTGGAACTCTACGGAGTCCTTGATGTCGAGCCACTTTGGGTTTTTCCGTGCCCCTCGAGAAACGTCGGAGTCCCGGTCACCGGCCAGTCGCTTGAGGCTTTTTTCTGAAACGAGGCTGGATTCGGCAGCAAAGAGGCGAACTCTCCAGGAATTAGAATTTACCATATTCTCTACGTGGTGAGCTTGCACCAGCCCTAGGTCGGACCGTCTTCTCACCGAGTCCTCATCGTTCAACGCTACGAGTATCGCCGTCTCCCTTAACGCCTCGTTCTCGATCAGTCCGCGAGTCAAGATCGCTAAGGCGCACCGAGGATCGGCGCGGCCTACCACCTGAGTCAGCAGGTCTAAGGAGATGTCCTCTTCCCTAAAGTGTTTTACTATGAAGGCATCGCTGGTCCACCCTAGACTGAGAACCGCGTCGACGACCTCGTGGCCCGCCATATAGCCTTCCCTAAATTCGAATCCTCTCGTTGCACGACGTAGACGGTCCCCTTTTAGGGAGAGCAGCACCCTGTCGATGAGCTCGTCCTTACAGTTTTTGTGGCTGACAATGGACGAGGCAACGAGTTCTATGGAGTCTGCCTTGTCCTGGATGGGAAAGACGACTAGCAACCTTTTCCATAACCACTCTAACGATTTTGAGGTGAGCGTCTCGTTGGAGAGCAGGTTCTGGTACATCGTCTCTATCTCGTCATTGAGCCTAAGGGTCTTACGAAGCTCTTCGCTCAAGGCAATGAGAGCGGTGCTGCCCACTCCGGAGTTTGACAACGCGCTCCTAATGGAATTTCTTTTAGCCCAATTGCTGGGCTGCCACTCTTGTAGCGAGCTCATCACCAGTCCCACGAACTCGGATGCCTTGATTTGAGGGTTGGCAAAGAGGGGCGAGGCGGCTTCCCCAACGGTCTCGATCAAGTGCTTTACCGCCTCGCAGGAAAGCCACATGTTGGTAACGAGTACCCTGCGAACTTCCCGGGAATGGCTAGAATCCATTAGCTTCTTTATCTGTGGTAGGGTCAGGTCGTGCCTGTTTGCCACGGCTAAGAGCACACGTTGAGAGCGATCGCAGGCTAGGCGATCTACCACTATCTCGGGAAGAGTGACCTCGTTGGCAAGCCCTGCACGCACGTGGACCTGACCTCTTACCCGATTTAGGTACTGTTTTGGAATTAGCTTAAGCGGAACTGATGACATCTTGTTTGTTTTTAAGTTATATAGTAAATATAACCAATTTTCTTAAAAGTAAAAAATCCTGGCAGAAAAGTTTTAAAGTTTTTGCGAGACCCTTGCCACGGGCTCGACTGTGGAGTAAAAGAAAAGGGGCAGATCCCTCCGCCCCTTGCCTCTACCGGAACCGACCTCTACTCCAGGTATTCCTCGATGGAGAACCAGACCTCAAACCCGTTTGCCAGTTCGGACTGCCGACCGCCCTTGGTCCAAAAGTAGTCGTGATCGAACCGCCCCTTGACCTTCTTTATCTTTCTAATTATCTGCTCTTCTCCTATCTCTGCAAGCAGGACGTTGACCGGCTCCTTAAACTCAAGGACCGCCTCCTCTTCCCAGCTCTTTTCCCGAAGGATCGAGTACTCGCTCAGCTCGATGCGCGTCTTGTCCTTTTTACGAGTCAGCCTGTTTATCCAGTATGAGGTGCCCTCGTCGTCCATGCCAAGCACCTCTCGTCGATAGCTCTTAACGGTGGGATAGGTGCCGTCGTCTGTGTCACAGCTGACGTCGATCAGGACAGAGTTTTCTCGACCCAATGCCTTTATTCCCTTTAGCAGCTCTCCGTCGAGCGCCTCCCAGACAGAATGTGTAGTCTTCATAAGCTTCTTGTTTTTAGTTTGTATGTAGTAAATATAACCAATCCTCTTCTATCCTGACAATCCCATGAGCTTTTTTCTTAGAGAGGCATTCACGTCTCAAAGCCGCTCTCTGCCAGGTCCAGCATGAGCCAAAAGCCCGCGTCCTGCCCAAGGGTTGAGGCCAGCCTTTTTCTCTCCCTAACTGTTAGTCTCTTCCAGCTCAAAGCTATCGCCCACCCTAGGTCAAGCTCGCTATTGAGTCTCTGAGCGACGTGCCTTGAGCTCGAGACCGAGAGCGAGTCTTCCAGCCTGACCTTTGCTCCAAAGGGAAGCATGTAGCACGAGCTCTCGATCCAGCAGCTGGGCAAGGGACTCACGCTAAGGCCCATCAGTTGGGCAACAAAGTTTATGTGTTTGGTGGTCGTCCTACTCCACTGACCCAGCCTTAGGAGCCTTCCGTTCTCTATGCGGGCAACGGTGGTGTTGTAGCTTATTACCCTATCGCCCACTATGTGTAGGTTTTCTTTTACCTTTAGCGCTATGTTCATCCTGTTTGTTTTTAAGTTATAGAGTAAATATAACCAAAGGGTTCCACGCCTGAAAATCCTGCCCAAAGGTTTTTCAGAGACCCTTGCACCAGGCCATGCAGGCCTTCCAAAGCAAGAAAGACCGGATCGCTCCGGCCTTTCTTGCACTTAACAAACAAAACTAACAGAAAATGACCACTCCTTCGTCTCGACCTATCTCAAAGGCCTTCGTAAAATCCTCATAGGTGCTGAGGTGGTACTCTATCTGTTCCTCGCTCCAGCCCTGGCTGTCGATGTATTTCTTGAACAGTGACCGGTTCTCCTCAAAGTCGGCATGGAGCTTGTGACAGACCTGCCCACCCAGCTTACCGTCGCAGTCCGAAAAGTCTATCATCTCGACGAAGGGCCTGCCCGAGTATTCATCTACGGAGTTCCAGATCTCGACCGGTTCCACCCCATGCATGCAGAGGGAAAGGGTCTCGCGAAACCTGTTGTAGAAGGAGTAGGGCCCCACCCTAAAGCCAAAGCGGATCGACTCGTCGGTGGGGCGGTAGTAACCCGCCTCTATTCCCTTGTTGTGCTCTTGGCTCTGGGATACCACTATCTCTGCAGAGGCCGCCCCTGTCTTTTTTAACCTGCTTATCACAAATACGTCTAGTCCCATTTTCTTTTTTTTAATATACTAAATCTAAGCTATTCACAATTTAATTGCGTCTCCCTATCAAAATTTTCGATCAGCATCTTTCCGTAACTTTCAAAATACTTTTGTACGATCTTTTCAATGCGATTGAGCGTTTGCGGCTTGATTTTAGAAGGGTCGCCTTTACAGATAAGAACCCACCAACCGTTGCTTCTACCGGCAAAGCTCCAATCATCGATGAATCGATATTCGCTTTGCATTATCTCATTAAAACAGAGTTGTGAGTGTAAATTGGTCAAGCCGCCGCACACCCATTCCGCCTCCATCAACTCTATGTGAGAGTCCGTTAACTCTACACGTGGATGCTTTACGTCGAATTCTATGGTGAAATCGCACTTGAAATCTTTTTTGTGCTGATCAAATACTGCTTTCATATGTCTCTGTTTTTTAGTTTAAAGTTTATTCTTTTACCGTGAAGGACGCGATTCCTTCGAGCTCCACCTCCTTGCCCACCAGGTCGTCGATGAAGTGGACGTCCCCGGAGTCATCAAAGAAGAGCAGGTCGTCGGTCCACTCCGCTGGGTCTAGGAGCACCTGCGCTATCTGCTTGGGGTCGGTCACCGTTTCAGTGCGACCCCAGTTGTCCACCGTCTCTTCGTACTTTACTATCTTCATGCGACAAAGACCTCCACTCTTCGGCTCACGCTTCTCCATTCCTTCTTTTCGATGTCGAAGTAGACCACCACCTTGGGTGAGGCCTCTCGCACACCCTGAGGGTGGTGGTCGATTGGGACATTAGACAAATTAGTAGTGCCTACCGCTGTGCGCAGGCTGCCGTCCAGTTTCCTGAAGGCGAACTGTACGATTCCTCTTGATAGCTTGCTCTTGAGTTCGTCGTGAGTCGTTTCTAAAAGGTTCATCCTGTTTGTTTTTAAGTATAAGTAAATATAACCAAAATCCGGATACGAGTACAATCCTGGCGAAACTTTTTCCAAACTTTTTTGGAGACCCTTGCACCTGTCTGTGCTATCCGAACACGACTTCCTTGAAGAAGACTGACTGTAATATACAGTCGGCGGTCACCGCATCGCCGTTCTCGTTGATCGCGTCCATCAGGTGGCGTAGTGGAGTCAAGGCAACTCGTTCGTGCACGTCGTTTAGGTCTATCGAGACGGAATAGTCTCCGCCGTTTTCTAGGTCGATGACGGACAGCTTCTTACCGTCTCTTAGAATCTGCATCAGGACGTCCTCATAAAAGACCGAATTGGGAGAGGTCTTCTTTAGCTTCTTGCTTGCAGCATCATAGTCCTGGTCAAAGAAGGAGAGCTTTAGCCCATAGTAGCTGAGCTCGCCCAGCCCATTGCAGAGGGAGCTGTAGAACATCTCTTCTGCTTCCGATTTTTCGAGTAGTATCTTCATTTCTATAGTATTGTAAATCTGACGTTGCTTAGGTCCCACTTGACGCCTTCGATCCTGTTAGAACCGACGTAGGTTATCGTATCGGTCATCGTCTCCTCTCCGATCTGGAAGGCGACCTTGTCTCCCACCCTTGCCTTGGCCTGCGGCCTTAGGTCTCGTACCCGTACCTTGATTGTGTTGTGTTGCATGGCTTTTGTTTTTAAGTTATAGAGTAAATATAACCAAAGGGTTTAATACCTGAAAATCCTGGCAGAAATTTAACCAGAGACCGGCTCGCCAGCTCGATGCTCTGGCGACACGCACATAAAAAAAGCCGGCGTGTTCGTGCCGGCTCTGACTGGGGTCTCAATAAATCCTTCGGTCTAACCTCGCCGCTTACGCGGTCGTTCGTCATCCAACCCTTAGTTTGGGTCCACTTAACCCAATATTGTCTTTAGGTACATCCGGGTCAGCCTTTGCTTGAGTAGCTCTGGGCACTCGTCATACTCTCCATCGATCCAACCATTGACCAGTCCCTTAAACTCGGGAGAGTTTTCGGTGGTGATGTCGGAATCTCGAGTCACTTTCATGTGGTCCCCACAGTCGACAAAAGAGTTGAGCTCTGCGAACATGTTAAATAAAGTAGTCATTCTATTTGTTTTTAAGTATAAGTAAATATAACCAATCCGTTTGAATCCTGACAATCCGGCCAAAGGGTTTTTGCGAGACCCGTGCAGAAAAGCCCACCTTCTTGTTTGAGCTCCGACGCCCATGGCAGCACGGCCTCCGCCGGTCTCGGCGGGCAGGGGCAGTGCACTACGGAGTAAACAGAAAAAGGGCGACCGTTCGGTCGCCCTCTCCCACAACTTAAAAACACGACCTAGCCGAACGTTAGGCTCCAACCCTTAGGCGAGATTCCCGAGATCAGGAACTCACGATCGTCTGCGCTTACCTGTGGCATCGCCCTCTGTATGGTCTCTCCGGCCGACCATCGCTTGAGCCCGTCGGTCGGAACCTCACACTCATACAACTCGCCGGTAAAGACGCAATTACCGCTAATCTTTGTCAGCCCTTCCTTCTCTGAAGGGCTCGCTACCAAGTTCTTTTTTCCAATCATCTTTCTTCTTTTTACGTGTATACTTCTTTTTGCTCTTCTCTACACTGGGCCGAGTCGCTGCCCAGATTTCCTGCATGGTGGCCTCTATCCTTTTCATCGCTCGCTAGTTACGGGAGGCCCTTTCTATTTCTAGCTGGAGGAGCAGGTCCCGGTTGCGGGTCCAGGCAGGGATCCTACCCTCAGCAAAATACCGCTTGGACCTGGTCTCGCAGAGCCTGACCATCGCGTTCACCGAGCCGTTGGTCAGCGAGAGCCAAGGCCTAGACTCGGCGGTGACTCTACCGCCGGTCGTGTGATTGTGTCCAGTCTTTTTTTTCATGGTTCAGTTCTTGTTGTTTTTAGGTTATAGAGTAAATATAACCAAAAGTCTTCATAAATAAAAATCCTAGAGTATTTTTTTTAGCGTATTAAGCACAAGGCTTAGAGACCCTTAGCACCAGCCTGCATAGTCCTTTTGCAGGCGCTCGAGCAGGTCACGCACCACCGCACATCGCTCGTAGTCCTCGGTCTCCAAGAAGCGGCGTTGTAGCTCCTCCAGCTCGTTGAGGTGGCCGACTGCCTCTCTACGGAGTAGGTCCCAGCGCTCATTAAAATACACCAGCGAATCCTCCCACCTGGTTCTGTACTCCTCGTCCAGCCGCCATAGGAAGAGGGGAGACCCCTGACCGTCTACCTCGACTTCCATCAGTTCTTTATACAGCTCTTCGAATCGCGAATCCATGTTACATAATTGTTTTCTAGTTGTCTATTATACTTGGGTCTCTGGCCAGGTTTACGAAAAAGGGCCCGATCTCTCGGGCCCATCCTCTCTCCTACCCTCTAGCCTAACCTTCCATCAGGTCGTTTGACTCCAATTCAAACCAGAACCGTTCCTTCCAGCGCTCTATGGTGGCCCCTTCGACCATCCTGTCGTGAGGCACTCCGTTTAGGGTGGCAAAGGCCAGTTGATAGATCCCAAAGTTAAGAAGCTCGCTTGCCTCTTCGCGTTTTCCTTCCTTCAATAGCTTTCTAGCCGAGTCATACTTTTCTCTTAAGTTTTTCATAATCATTTTGTTTTTAAGTTATTAAGTAAATATAACCAATTCTTATATACGTTGTATACGTTTGGGAAA
>Ga0214923_10006011_pt1 | contig 13831 bp, 10 predicted proteins | sample LL1510_MetaG_FD_177993 | JGI IMG/M metagenome (GOLD analysis project Ga0214923, IMG submission 177993) | Freshwater microbial communities from Lake Lanier, Atlanta, Georgia, United States - LL-1510 | ecosystem: Environmental > Aquatic > Freshwater > Lake | place: USA: Georgia | collected... | reverse complement strand
CTAGTTCTGTTAAAATTTCACTGGCTCTAATTAAAACAGGATTTGGAATCCCTGCCAATTGAGCAACGTGAATACCAAAGCTATGCTCGCTGCCTCCTCGTTTGAGTTTTCTTAAGAAAACAATTTGATTGCTTTGTTCTCGTATTTCAATGTGGAAGTTTTTAATCCCCTCAAGTTTCCCTTCAAGCTCATTTAACTCGTGGTAATGGGTTGCGAATAAGGTTTTTGGTTTGAAATTGTGACTCTGTAAATACTCTGCGATGCTCCATGCTAAGCTTACTCCGTCATAGGTGCTGGTTCCTCTGCCAATTTCATCGAGAAGTACCAAACTGCGTTCGCTAATATTATTCAAAATGCTTGCAGTTTCACTCATTTCAACCATAAAGGTACTCTCTCCCAAACTAATGTTATCGCTGGCACCAACCCTAGTGTATATTTTATCTACCAAGCCAATTTCTGCTTTCGAACACGGCACAAAACATCCAATTTGGGCCAATAATACCGACAAGGCAGTTTGACGCAAAATTGCACTTTTACCACTCATGTTTGGTCCAGTTAAAATGACCATACGCTGGTCGCCATTGTTCAATGAAATATCATTGGGAATATAACTTTGGTCTGGTGGCATTTGGCTTTCAATAACAGGATGCCTGCAATTTTTCAATTCTAAGCCAAGTCCCTCATGAACAACAGGTTTGCAATAATTTCTATCAACAGCCAATTGCGCAAAACCAACCAAAACATCCCATTCTGCAACAATTTGTGCATCATTTTGGATGGGTTGAACCATAGAAGAAATATTCTCAATTAATGCTTCCCAAAGCTGCGCTTCGAGGGCAAGAGATTTGTCTTCGGCCGATAGGATTTTCTCTTCATAGGTTTTTAATTCTGGAGTTATATAGCGTTCAGCATTACTTAACGTTTGCTTTCTAATCCACGTTTCAGGCACTTTGTCTTTATGCACATTAGTTACTTCCAAATAGTATCCAAACACATTGTTGAATCCAATTTTGAGGGACTGTATACCGGTTTCCTCACTTTCACGGTGTTGGATTTCAATGAGTTTATCTTTGCCATTGGTGGTTAAATCGCGAAGCTCTGCCAATTCTTCATTCACCGACGATAAGAAAACGCCGCCTTTGCTGAGAATCATGGGTGCATCTGGTGAAATTTGACTATCAATTATTTGGCGTAATGCGTTGTGGTCAGAAATTTTCAGAGCCGCTTCGGCCAACGCGGGGAACCCGCTTTCTAAAAACGATTCCTTTAAATTGGTAACTGCTGCCAAACTGCGAGAGAGGTGAAGTAACTCTCTTGCATTCACGCGTTTCAAAGCTACTTTAGAAATTAAACGCTGCAAATCGCCAATGTCTTTCAATTTGTTGGTACTATGCACCAACAAAACTTGATTTTTCACAAAGGTTTCAACCAAGTTTAACCTTTGCTCAATGGCACTTTGATTTTTTAACGGCAACAATACCCAATTTCGCAAAAGTCTTGCACCCATAGGAGTAGAGGTTTGATCAATGATTTCCATCAAACTTTTTCCCTCAGGATAAATTGGACGAACCAATTCTAAATTGCGGATGGTAAATCCGTCTAGCCAAACATAATTCGATTCGTCTAAACGTGAAATCTTTTGGATATGGCCTGTATGGTGGTGGTGTGTTATTTCTAGATATTGAAGCGCTGCACCGGCCGATAAAATTGCACTGTGCAACTCAGCAATACCAAAGCCTTTTAAACTCTTTGTATTGAATTGTCTGTTAAGCTTTTCTTCGCAGTATTCAGATTGGTAAACCCAATCTTCTAAAAATTGAAATGAACTTGGTTTTCCAAAAGTATCGAAGGCATCTTGGCTAATTTTTTTAGGCAATACCCATTCTGCAGGTCTAAATCCAGATAACATTTTTTGGATAAACATCGGATCTCCTTGGGTGCACTGAAAATCGCCAGTGCTGATATCTAACAACGACAATCCCCAAACATCATTTACCCTTGAAATAGATGCCAAATAGTTACTTTCTTTCGATTCTAGTACTTTGTCGTTATAGCTCACTCCGGGAGTTACCAATTCGGTAACTCCACGTTTTACAATGGTTTTGGTAGCTTTAGGGTCTTCAAGTTGGTCGCAAACAGCAACCCTGTAACCAGCCTTGACTAATTTAGGTAAATAGGTATCTAATGAATGGTGAGGAAATCCTGCCAGTTCCATTTCGGAAGCAGAGCCGTTGCTTCTTTTGGTAAGAATAATTCCCAAAATCTTGCTTGCAATTTTTGCATCATCGCTAAAGGTTTCGTAAAAATCACCCACTCTAAACAACAAAATTGCACCCGGATATTGGGCTTTAATTTGGTTGTATTGTTTCATCAACGGGGTTTCTTTATCAGAGGCAGATTTTCCAGACATATAAAATACGAAAATAATACCGGAAGTTAGATGAAAAACAATCAGTTTTCCCCCTTTATTCAACAAATTTCCATCCGTATATTTGCAATTATGCGAAAATTAAAAACCACAGAGCTAGGTAGAATGTCGGTAAATGAGTTTAAATCGGCAGAAAAATGGCCTATCTGCTTGGTTTTAGACAACATACGCAGCATGAATAATGTTGGTTCTATGTTTCGCACTTCAGATGCCTTTTTGGTCAAAACCATGTATTTGTGCGGCATAACGGCTTGTCCGCCACACCGAGATATTACCAAAACCGCAATCGGTGCAGAAAACTCTGTGCATTGGGAATACCATAAAAATACAATGGATGTAATTCAGCAATTGAAAAAAGAAGGATACTTTATTTACGCCATTGAACAGGCAATTGGTTCAGTTTCTTTGAGGGACATTGAATATCCGAATCAACCCATCGCATTTGTTATGGGGAACGAAATAGATGGGGTACAACAAGTTGTGATTGATAACTGCGACGTCTGTTTGGAAATCCCCCAACTTGGAACCAAACATTCTTTCAATGTTGCTGTAACTTGTGGTATGATTTTGTGGGATTATGCAAAAGCCAAACAGTTGTAAATGAGGTTATTCATTGCATTATTCGTTTTTTTTATTGTAGGATGCTCAAGCAGTGTGGGAAGTAAATATCCCTCAGAATTCAATAAAATATTAGCGAAAAAACCATTTACCTTGGTTGTAACTTATTCGGTAGATTGTCCTGTTTCTCAATTGTATACTTCAGTTTTGAAGGATATTTCAGCGTCATTGCCATTGGATAGTTTTCAATGTGTATTATTGAAAGTGAATGCCAATGAAAACTGGGATATTTCTTTGAATCATTTCAAAGTGATAGACAGTGAAGCGCTAGAAATGGCGCAAGCAATTGGATTTAAAGTGTTTCCGGAGGTGGCAGTAGTGAATGATAAAGGAAAAGTAATATACATTGGCGCCATTGATGGCCGGGTGAAAGAAATTGGCAATATGCATTTTAAGCCTTTGTCAAGTGAATTGTATTTGAACAACGCGATGACGCAACTTCGGCAAAAGCTGCCTATTCACCAACCTGCAACAATTGCGAAAGGCTGTTTTATTGAATACAACAAAAATCCTTAATTTTGAGCGAATGAAAAGGGTCTATTTTGCGTTTTTGCTATTGGTTGGGATTTTTGCTTGCACCCAAAGCAACCATTTGGATGAACTTGATTCAGTTGATCAACCCAATTTTGCCCAACACATTGCCCCAATTATTGTGAATCACTGTGTGCGTTGTCACAGAAATGGAGGAGGAGCACCTTTTGAATTAACATCCTACGACAAAGTAAAACAAAAGGCTAAAACAATTGCAAAAGTTACTTCAATGCGCATCATGCCGCCTTGGCCTGCCGATCCCAATTACGCTCATTTTATTACCGAAAACATTTTAACGCAATCACAAATAAATGCCATTTCTCGTTGGGTAAAAAATGGTTGTCCCGAAGGTGGCTCATCTGAAAAAATATTTGCAAATGTATCATCTGAAAAAAGTAATATAGGAAAGCCTGATTTGGTTTTATCGTTAGATACCGTTTTGTTGAATGAGGGAGATTTAGATCGGTTTTTCTTATCGAAAGTGAACTGCACGGTGCCACATGGAAAATACATTCGGGCCATTGAGTTTATTCCAGGGCAACCCAAACTTTTGCATCATTTTAATGGACATTTGATCAATTACTATGGAAATGCAAAGCAGAATCTTGAATCTCGTCCCTCAAAAATAGAAATAACACCTGTAAATAATTTTGAAAATCTGAGAGAAACATCTAAAACACTTGCATTTCAAAGGGAATTATTGAACGATGATGGAAGTATTCCAGAGCGATTACATTCGGTAGTAAACTATTTGCCGGGAGTGAAGGGAGTGATGTATCCCGATGGAATTGGAACGTATGCAGTTGCTGACAAGTTTAGCATCATTGGAAACGATGTGCATTATGGCCCATCTCGCAAAACATTGATAGATAACAGTAAAATCAATATTTTCTTTACGAATACCCCACCCAAACGTGGCACGGGTGAACTCATGTTGGGTACGAATGGGGTGAGTAAAATTGTACCACCTTTGGTGGTTCCAGCAAACAAAATCACCAAACACGTAACGCAATATACCGTTACAGACGATATTTCCATTTTGACTATTAATCCGCATTTACATTTACTTGGAAAATCGTTCTTGGCATACGCGATCAAGCCCAATGGCGACACCATTCGGTTAATTCATATTCCAAAATGGAATTTTAGATGGCAATATTTTTATACATTTAAAAAGATGGTTCCTGTACCAAGGGGAAGTATCATTTATGCCATTGCAGAATTTGATAATACCGTAAATAATCCGAACAATCCGAATCAACCACCCAAGCAAGTTTCTGAAAGGCTTGAATATGGCGGTTCGAGCATGCGTGCTACAGATGAAATGTTTCAGTTTATTATTACCTATGTTGGGTATCAGCCCGGCGATGAAGAATTTTCTTTAGAACATGGAAATCGTTAAAATTACCAACAAAAGTCAGGTTGATCAATTCTATGAATTGGTAAAAAAAGTGTATCAAAGTGATGCGCATTTTGTGATGCCCATCATTGAAGATGTGGAGTCGGTTTTTGATCCCTCAAAAAACAAGAGGTTTAAATGTGGAAATGCAGAGCGGTGGTTGTTGTTTGACAATGGGGAATGCGTTGGAAGAATTGGGGCGTTTTATGAAAATAAAAACGAAAAAATGAACGGGGCGTGGGGATTTTTTGAAGTTTTAGAAAACGTTGAATATGCGAATATGCTCATTCAAACGGCAGAAACTTGGTTATTGGCGCAAGGCTGCAATAAAATTCAGGCTCCGGTGAATTTTGGAGATAGGGATAGTTTTTGGGGATTGTTTGTCGATGGGGTAAAAAATCCTTCGTATCTAGAGAATTACAATCCGCCTTATTATCAGCAATTTGTTGAGGGACATGGGTATGAAAGGGAGATTGAGCAAACAACGTATGACATAACGTTTGATGAATTTAATTACGAGCGATTTAGTGCAATAGCCAAAAGGGCAATGGGGAATTCTGATTATCGATTTGAGTACATGGATTTCGGTCAATTAGAAAAGTACGCAAATGATTTTGTGCGCATTTACAACGAAGCCTGGTCGTTCCATGATGATTTTGTTGCCTTAAATACTGAAACATTGTTAAAGCGCTTTCAATCGATGAAAATGGCTATTTATCCAGAGTTTGCTGTATTTGCATATTGCAAAGAACGTCCGATTGGATTTTTTGTGAGTATTTTAGAATTGAATCAGCTTTTTAAGGATTTCGGAGGGAAGTTGAATGTGTGGAATAAGATTCGATTTTTGCTTAGTCGGGGAAGGATACGGAAAGCGAAGGCAATTATCTTTGGGATAGTACCTGAGTTTCAAAAAATGGGGATAGATACGGGGTTGATCATGAAAAGTTATGAGGGAATGAGGAAAAACAATAAAATTGATTCGATGGAATTGGCGTGGATTGGCGACTTTAATCCGAAGATGTTAAGTATGTTAAAGTCGTTGGGTGCTCGCCATACCAAAACACATCATACGTATTTTAGAAATTTATTTTAAAAACTACTTGCAAAAGTAAATAATATCCTTAATTTTGCACCCACGTTTGAAACAAGGCACACGCCAAGAATCAAATAAAACACGATTCCGTAGCTCAGTTGGTAGAGCAATACACTTTTAATGTATGGGTCCTGGGTTCGAGTCCCAGCGGGATCACACCAAAAGCCTCGGTTTTCATCTAAAACCCTCAGAATCAACACTCTGAGGGTTTTTTTATTTCGCGATTTTTCGGTTTTTTTCGCTTTGGAACGGTATTTGTTTGCCAAATGTTTGCCAACCAACAAAAATGTTTGCCAAATGAAAATCACTTACAAATTTTATCTCAGAGAGCCTGAAAATACTGATGCTAAGGCTCCTATTTATATGCAGATTACCGCTGACCGAAAGACCACTAAAAGGGCCATTGGATATGAATTGTTTGCCAAGGAGTGGGATTCTGAAAAAGAAAGGGCCAAACTAAACCATACTGTGAATCAAAGAATTCAACAATTGCAGTCTAAACTCAATGATTTACAATATGATATGCAGAAAAATCCGCAAGAATTGTCAGTAAGTGAGATTGCTGATCACTTATTTAAAGAGAAGAAATGTTTAACCGATTTACTTGATTTCTTTAAAAACAGGATGGAAACCGAAAATGACAGAGGTGTATTGTCAAATGGCACATACAAACACTATAAGTCATGTCATAATAACATGGAAGCTTTCATTTTTAATCAATATAAGAAAAAGGATGTTGCCTTAGATAAAGTTGATTTGAAGTTTATAGAGGCTTTTGATTCGTTCTTGGTGAAGCGTGAATTAAGTAGGAATACCATAAACAGCAACTATCACAAAAAGTTGAAAACAACGCTCTCTAATGCCTTAAAACAAGATTTGATTGATAAGAACCCATATGAGAACTTTAAATTAAAACAGGTAAGTACAATGAGGAATTATTTAACGGAAGAAGAATTATTAGATCTTCAGAAATTTAATTTCAAATCCAATCCCAGTTTAGATAAGGTACGAGATTTATTTGTTTTTAGTTGTTATACTGGATTGCGTTTTTCTGATGCCCAAGATTTGAAAATCAAAGATGTTCAATTTTCTGATGGAATGAGTTTTATTTATAGAATGCAAAATAAAACCAGTGAGGTGGTTCATATTCCTTTGAATCACATTGCCATTGAAATACTAAAAAAATACGATAATGATGATCGCGTGATAACGGGTAAACTTTTACCACAAATAAGCAATCAAAAACTTAACGCATACATCAAAACTGTTGGTGATTTGGTTGGAATTAATAAAGTACTTACACATCACATTGCCAGACATACCTGCGCAACTTTATTGCTAAATAAAGGTGTAAGTATGTCAATTGTTCAAAAAATCTTAGGTCATGAAAATATTCGAACCACTCAGCAATATGCCAAAGTTCTAAATAAGACAATTTCTGATCAAGTTTTAAACGCATTTAATCAAGTAAACAATGGAAAATAATAAAATCGAACAAATTAACGTGGCCATTGATGAGGCTTACAAACGGATTGTAGAATCTAAAAGACTGAGGCTCGAAGATATTGAGATATTATATAAATTCGGAATTACAACGGGGTTGTTGATTATGGCTGAAATCCTCAAATTAATTGAGGAAAAGGGTTTAAAGTCAGCAGGTAAAATATATCATTCAAGATTTATGGAAATGATATATCTAAGCATGACTTCTGAATATCATTATCGAACAGCTCATTTTTATCAAAGTGGTCAGGGTTTCTTATTGCCATTTGAATTACAAGCTGCTTTTCTGAATTTAAACTTGGCTTTAAATGATTTAGAAATTGAAATGACTTTTGAATTGGATGAGTTAGATACGTCTTTGAATCAGAAAGAAATTTCTTATTTGTTTACAGCTCTTTCCAATAAGAAATATTTTAGATCAAATACTACATTACTTGCGGAATCAATTGGATTATTAACTGGTTATCCCGAAGAATCAATAACCAGAGTAATTCAGACGTTCAAAAACACAAATGGGGGATTATCTCCACTTGAAAAAGAAAAAATATTGGAAAAAATCAAGGACGCAATAGATTCGTTTTGAATTATTATTTTAAGATGTTACTGAAATTAGCAAGCTCATTTTCAGACCATTTTTCAATAGCACCAATATGAAATTGTTTTTTTAATTCATATTGATTTTCTAGCACTACTTTTATTCCTAAGTTCTTATTGATTCCTTTGAACAAGATTTTGATGTTATGGTTTTTTAATTTACTTTGGATTTTTTTAATTCTATTTGGAATTTTCTGTCCAACATATTCACTCAATTCATCCAATGTAACTTTGGAATTATTAATTTTGTTTCCTGTAAAGTAAAGTTTGTTTTCAATTAAAGAGTTGTGGATGTAATCAGAAATTTGATCTATTTTTATTTTATTTCCAATCTCTTGTATTTCAATTAAAATAATTCCATTCCTTAGACACCATTCTTTTTTTACAGCATCATTTGAAAATATATTTTCAATCTTTTTCCCGTTAAATGTTCCTGAATAATGTTGTTTTCCCTGATGTTCAAATGCTATTTTTTTCCCATATACATTTTCACAGTATCCATCTAATTCAAGTTGATTTCCATTTTCATTGCGCAATTCTTTGGGTCTGCATTTTTTAAACTCAAATTCAAATTTGAAAAATCTTTGAAAACAATATCTTGTGATTTCTTCAGAAATAGTATAATCTTTCGGATACCATAAATCTTTTATAACTGTTCCAATTGGATAAGAATAAACATTTTCCCAATATTCAAATTCAATACTTCTTGTTGATGGACTGTAATGATCCTTTGAATATGCTGTTAATTCTAAATATTGTATTTCAGTAGTTAGTAAATTAAATCCCTTTTTTTCGCAAATAGCTTTAACTTTATCGAAAGGTATTCTAAATTTATCATTTAATCTACTCCCTCTTGTAAATGGATCAATTATCCTTCCTGCTAAAATGCTCTTTCCACTTATTGAACGAATTTCTCCAGTGATTTTATGAATAAATAAATACTTTTTTTCAGACTTATCAGTAATTTGGTTTGGTTGAAGAATAGCTTCGATTGATTCAGCCCATGAGCTAAGTTTTTCATTTAATCTCTTAATGTCTTGAGATCTATTTTTATCACCTTCTTTAGAAACTAAATTTGGACTTTCACAATATGGGCAGTTTAGCTTATTTTCTTTTAAATCCCTTTCAATATTAGTAATCCGCCGGATAAATGATGGATGCTTTTCATTGTTACATTCAAAAAAATGTTCACACTGTAACTCCAAAGATTTGTATATTCTATTTCTTTTATCAGGACTACCTAAAAGAATATCACTTGAAATTACGTTGAGAATATAGGGTTTTAATTTTTCAGACCATTCTTTCATATTATTGGGTCTATCGGGTGATGCACTAGGTCTAAACTTTTTTTCTTCTTGAATACCGACTAAAACTTTGGATTTGACAAAATCTGTTAAATTAAATTTTTTAGCTTGTTTAATTAATCCTGCTGGTAAATCTCTGTATAAAGTTTTATTGTTTGGATCCAATTTTTCAATGTAAGAAATTATTTTTTCAGGTGTGTCATATAGTTTTTGAATATTTAACGGCATGTGTGAAGTGATTTCATCAAACCAACCATTGTGCCTTGCTGAATTATATACATTAGGGTTGCCCTTTTTGAATTCAAATCTTGTTTTGTATTGCATTGCAACATTTTGACAAGATTCTTTTGTATGTTTTGATAATTTCTTTTTCAAAGTATTAATCTTCTACAAAAATAATGGTAGTAAGTAAAAAAATCTGGTTAGTATAAAATATTTTAAGTTTTTAATTATCATAATATTACGCGATTTTTCAATTGTAACTTCGATGAAGTATAATGAAAAACGATAATTCGTGTTACGTGACACGAATTTCTAAAATTTTCGAATGAAGTTGTTTTGCTTCACCATGATAAAAAATAAAAATTTACAGGAACAAACAAATCTCGTATTGGTTCCAATTCAATTGGTTGATGAAATCAAGCAATTGATTAACGAGTTAAAAGCTAATCAAAATTCAAAGTCTGATTCAGTAAAAGTACTTGGCGAATTTATTTCCGAAAATGATGCTAGAAAACTACTCGATCGCAAAACAACTTGGTTTTATGAACAGCGTAGATCTGGTAGATTACGTTTTTCGAAGGTTGGAAGCAAGGTTTATTATAAACAAGAAGACTTGTTTAACTTGTTAAATGGAAAATAGTTATGAGAGCTTATTTTCAAAACACAATCTCTTTCTATAAGTCTAAAGAAACAAAGATTTCTGAATCAATAACCATTCAAGATGTTCTTAAAAAGATAAAAAATGGTGACAATAATAGAACCCAGATTATTTCATTAAGAAACGAACAAGATAAAGCCAGAAAAGATCAAATAAAAGGGTGCTTGCCAATGGTTACTTTTTCAGGCTTATTTGGTGAAAGTAGAAAAAGAGAACAACTATTAAAGTATTCAAACTTTATTTGTTTGGATATTGATAAACTTGAAAAATTAGATATTCTGAGAACAAAGATTGAATCAGATAAATTTACTTCTTCATGTTTTTTGAGTCCATCAGGGAATGGATTGAAAGTTCTAATTAAAGTTCCTGGAACGGAAAACGATCACTTGAGACTCTTTCATGGATTGCAATTGTATTACAAACAGAATTTCAATGTTGAAATAGACAAATCCTGCAAAGACGTTTCAAGGGGAGCTTTTTTAAGTTACGATCCTGATATTTTCATAAACGGGGACTCAATCGAATGGGGTTTGAAAAATATTCTGGATGAAAAATTGAAAAATATCCATGTCTACATTTCTGAAAGAATTCCATTTGAACATGGAAACAGAAATAACCATGTATTTGAATTTGCAATTTCATGCAAGGCTCAGAAAATCAGCCATAGTGACTGTTTGGAATATGCAAAGTGCAACTATATACGAGATGGTTTTTCATTTATTGAAATTGATTCAACTGTTAAAAATGTTTATTTGAATCAATATTCAACTGACATTTCGAAGCAATTTAATAAAGAGAACAAAGTAAGTTCATGGGATGTAGCAGAAGATTTTATTAAAAAAAAATATGAACTAAGATACAATACAATTTTAAACAAAGCAGAATGTAGATTGCGAAATTCAAAAGATAATTTTGCAGATATAAATGAAGATTCACTGTATCGAGATCTACAAAAAAACAATGTTTCTTTTTCACTAAACAAACTGAGAAGTTTATTGGCGAGCGATTTTGTTCCAAGTTTTGATCCGTTTTTAAATTATTTTGAATCACTTGAACAACTGAATTCCGATGCAAATTTTGATTATATTGATTATTTAGCTTCATTTGTTAAAACTGATGACGATCCTTGGTTTCGTTCGCAGTTCAAAAAAATGCTTGTTAGAACTGTCGCTTGTGCGTTAGATGTCAATATATTTAATAAACAAGTATTCATTCTAGTTCATTCCAAACAAAACAGTGGGAAATCAACCTTTTGTAGATTTCTCTGTCCACCAACCCTTTCTGAATACTTTACTGAAAATATTGGCACAGATAAAGATAGTTTGATTGCGCTTGCAAATAATTTTTTAATTAATATGGATGAACTAGCAACTCTAACAAGGGCTGAAATTACGTCTCTTAAAAGTATGATAAGCAGAAATAGCGTAAATGTTAGATTGCCATACGGTAGAAGGCAAATAAACCAACCTAGACGAGCAAGTTTTGTTGGGTCAACCAATAAAGATGAATTTTTAGCAGATGAAACTGGTTCTGTTAGATCTCTCTGTTTTGAGCTTATAGACTTCATAGACTTTAGGTACAAGCAAAAAGTTGATATAGACTTAGTTTGGAAACAAGCATTCAAATTGTATAAAAGCGGTTTTAAATATGAATTGACTCCAGCTGAGATTGAACATAATGAAATGAGAAATAAAAAATATCAAAATACATTAATTGAGTATGATTTAATTCAACAATATTTTGAACCTTGCACTGATAAGCAGAAGTCAAACTTTAAAACGGCAACAGAAATACTTGTGTTTTTTAAAAATTTAGATGTGCTTAAGTCATTAAATTTGAGTATAATAAATATTAGTAAAGCTCTAAAGATATTAGGATATAATACAGAATCTTGTTATAACGATAAAATAAAGCAATCTCGAAAAGGATATTTTATCAAGCCTGTAAATCAATAAAAAGTTTACAACTCGAATTACTCGATTACTCGAATTGACAATGGTAAATCAAATCGAGTAGTCGAGTAATGGTGGTTTTTAAAAAATTTAAGATTAAAAAAATAAGATCATAATAATTCGGATTTTTTCGGTTTATTTCTATTTTGCAAATTGTGAAAAACTACCGTCATTTTTCAGCCTATATGTGGTAAAAAAAACGTAGCTTAGCGCAGTTCTTGCGTAGTCACGCAGGAACATAGCGCTAAAAAATGTAAAAAGTAATTTTACTTAAATAATATTAATAGGTTTGATATATTCGCTGTGTTTTTTAAGATTCCAAGTGAATAGTCCACCACATTCATTTAATTTGTCACATTTATTACATTCTGGTAAATAATCATTTTTCCAATCAGAAATTGATTTTCTTGCAAAATCCCAAACTGATTCAGGAAGCACACACAAGGGTGTATTATAAATTGAAACATGCATACCTTTGTCTGCAAGATAATGTACTGATTCACTTAATTCACTTTGGTAATCATAAGGATCTATCCATAATTTATCAATATTAAATGGTGTATATCCAATATATTCAAGCCCCATAAAAGCAATATGCTCCACAAATGGTAGGTTTTTATAAATGTATTGAGACAATTTCACTAATCTTGATATAGATAGTTTGTGTAATACAATTCTAATTTCAATGCGCTGATTATATCTGGATAAATTTTGAAGTCCTAAAATTGTTTGATAAAAAGCGTTTTCAGCTTGCACAATATGATCATGAATTTGATAATAATCGGAATATACAGGAACACCAAACATCATTCTGGGATTATTAATTTCCCATACCTTTTCAGCTAATTCATACCAAGCGAATGATCTACCATTTGTTAAGATATGAATTTCTGTTTCAGGTAATTCATATCTAATTTGTTCCAATAATGAAAAAAACAATTTGCCCATCAATGTAGGTTCACCTCCAGAAATACCCAATTCTCGGCATTCTTTTGGAATTAATGGAATTAACTGTTTATGGATTTGATATAATAGTGGAATATCATTTTTATCTCGTGGCGGTTGAGAACACATTAAACAATTGCTGTTGCATCTTTCTGTAGCAAGTAGTGTATTGTGCTGAGAATTTACTCTATACAATGTATTTATATTGCCATCATTCCCAACAGAAACTATATCTCCATCACATAAGTGTTCTAAAGTGGGTATATTAAAAACAACGTTCTCGTTATTAATTAATTGATATTTAGGATTTGTAGTTAAAATTCCTAGAAATTGAGTTTCTGGTAAATTTAAAATATCGTTATCCACCAACAGAAAAGTATGTTGATCAAGATTATCAAAATCTCTCGAAACTTTACCAACTAAATGATTTTCAATATTTATTGGTTTGCCTTTTGTTCTTAATTTCATTTCTGATATACTAACTTAAATCACTAGTGTCCCGTTAACTTTTTTTCAATCCTTGTAAACCCCAATAAATACTGATGTTGACAGCGATTTTTAGTTTTTTCGATTTGAATTTTTCA
>Ga0214923_10006010_pt1 | contig 13833 bp, 6 predicted proteins | sample LL1510_MetaG_FD_177993 | JGI IMG/M metagenome (GOLD analysis project Ga0214923, IMG submission 177993) | Freshwater microbial communities from Lake Lanier, Atlanta, Georgia, United States - LL-1510 | ecosystem: Environmental > Aquatic > Freshwater > Lake | place: USA: Georgia | collected 2015-10-15 | reverse complement strand
CGGGGCTACTCAGCGACCTTAAGGGAAAGCACTGGTCGCTTCGATACACCCCTTCGGGGCTACTCAGCGACCTTAAGGGCAAGCACTGGTCGCTTCGATACGCCCCTTCGGGGCTACTCAGCGACCTTAAGGGAAAGCACTGGTCGTTGAGTAGGGCATCAAGGATGTTGTTTCCTAAAGAAACGATCTGCCCCGTATCGAAACGACCGGACGAAAGTGCAAGGGTGCATTTTCCCATTTGAATTACTAATGCGGTAATCGAGGCAAAATATTATTTAATAAAATAATTGATCAAATTAATTCCAATTTTATAGGCCTGCTCAGGTTACTTTCATTAATTCTTCTCTCTAAGTATTTGTACGTAACAGCTTAGTATTCAAATTAGACAAGGGATAATCAATAATATGAAAATCGTTCAGAATGAAAATTATGACAATTCAAACTACCCCTTTACCAATTCATAATTATTTAGTTCCTCTTTCCTGTTAATTTATTAAAAATAAATCTAGTTAATTTATATAAGTATAGTTATACGTTGATTATAAAGATATTTAAATATATTATATATATATAATATATTCTTCAAAAAAACCTCTAAGCTCTTCAGTATTTTTAATCCGAGGAAATTTATTTTGTCCTCCTAATTTTCCGGCTTGTTTCATATATTCCGTACAGGCGCCCGATTTTAATGGAAATACTTTTAAAGGGTGTAATATTTTACCCGTAATTAAATCCTGATAATAAATGTTTTGCTTGCACATACAATCATTTAATATTTGCTCAAAATACAATAGGTCATTGGGTAAATCAATAAATTCAATAAACCAATCATGCCTGGATAAAATATCTGATATTTTAGGCATAACGGTAAATTCTTGAATCCTTACTTGGCATATTTCACAAGCTTTTTGAATGGCTTGATTTACTTCCCTCACAATAATATGTTCACCAAAGGCAGAAATAAATTGTGAGGTTCTTCCCGTAATTTCTATTCTATGGGGAGATAAAGAAATAAAACGTATCGTATCTCCAATATCATACGCCCACAAACCCGCATGGGTGCTAATAATTAACGCATATTCTACGGCTAATTGAACATCCGCAATATTTATGCGGGTAGCATTTGCTCTGCCATATTCCGTCATGGGAATAAACTCATAATAAATACCATTATCTAATAATAACCTTAATCCTTGAGAAGGGTGACAATCCTGAACGGCAAAAAATCCTTCGGATGCTGGGAATGTTTCTATTTTATCTGTGGTGGGGGATAATTGATTTTTAAATAATCCTGCATAGGGTGTAAAATCAACTCCCCCATATACAAATACTGATAAATTAGGCCACACTTCCATAGGTGTTTTTCCATATTTGGATTGTAATATTTCAAAAAACATTTGAACCCAAGGGGGAATTCCAGAAATTAAGCGTAAATCCTGATGAATTGATTCCGAAACTATTTTATCTATTTTGGTTTCCCAATCCTCAATACAATTGGTTTTCCATTTGGGAATTTGATTTCTTTTTAAATATGCGGGTATTTTATGATTTACAATTCCAGATAATCTACCTACTGGAATTCCGGCAGCATTATTTTCTAATGCTGGACTTCCCGAAAGAAACAGCATTTTTCCTTGTAAGAATTTTGCATTACCCGTAGCATAAATATAAAAAAGTAAAGCATCTCTTGCGGCTGTTATTTGGGCTTGTAAAGAAACAGCGGTATTCGGAATATATTTACTACCTGAAGTAGTTCCCGATGTTTTAGATAAATAGGTGGGTTTTCCAGGCCAGGTAATATCCAATTCCCCATTCACAATTTTATTAATCCAGGGTTTTATTTCTTCATAATTACGAACGGGTACTTGTTGTTTAAAATCTGAATAGTTTTTCAGGGTCGAAAACTTATGCGTTTTTCCAAATTCGGTAATAGAAGCTGTAATGATTAAATTCCGAAATAATTTTTCCTGAACCGCTACTGCATTTGCGGATATTTTATTTAATTGATTTATCCTAAACGCCGCATATCTTTTGGCAATAAATGAAATAATCCCCATGCTGTAAATATACTAAGAATGGGTTGAGCGATGAATAGGATTGTGAAGGAAACTAATTCTCGAGTTTAGGAAAAAATGAAAGTAGGATTTAATTCATTTATGGAGATGATTTCAATGTTTAATTATGAAATGTTATAAAAGTAAAATCCCGGTGGGGAACCGGGATCTTACAGAACCAACTAACAATAAATCTAACTATGAAAAAGATTTATGGTTGATTTACGAATTGTAAATTGTTTTTGTTGTCTAAGTCTAAAAGAATTTTTGTATCTAACTGTATATCACCGCTTAAAATTTTCTTAGAAAGTTCATTTACCACTTTCCTTTGGAGAACTCTTTTCAAAGGTCTTGCGCCAAATTGAGGATCATATCCCAATTGACCTAACCAATCTAAGGCAGCTTCGCTTACAGTTAAATGAATTTCTTTTTCTTCTAATAGTTTTTGAAGCGATGCTATTTGAAGTTCTACGATTTGTCGAATTTCTTCCCGATTTAAGGGAGTGAACAAAATAATTTCATCAATTCGGTTTAAAAACTCAGGGCGGATGCTATGTCGTAACAAATCAAATAATTCTATTTTTAATCCGGCCATGAGGTCTTCCCTATTTTCAGTGGTTAGTCCGGAGAATTTTTCCTGAATTAAATGTGCGCCTAAATTGGAAGTCATAATTACGATGGTATTTTTAAAATTGACCACTCTTCCTTTATTATCGGTCAGTCGTCCATCATCTAATACCTGAAGTAAAATATTAAATACATCGGGGTGGGCTTTTTCAATTTCATCTAGAAGTACTACAGCATAAGGCTTTCTACGGATGGCTTCAGTGAGTTGTCCTCCTTCATCATATCCAACATATCCGGGAGGGGCGCCCACGAGTCTGCTTACGGAGTGTTTTTCCTGATATTCCGACATATCAATTCGGACCAAGGCATTTTCGTCATTAAATAAATAATCAGCTAATCCTTTTGCTAATTCTGTTTTTCCAACCCCTGTGGATCCCAAGAAAATAAAGGAGCCAATGGGGCGGCGGGCATCTTGTAATCCAGCCCGGCTTCTGCGCACGGCATCTGAAATAGCTGCAATGGCTTCTTCCTGACCCACCACACGGTGGTGAAGTTCATCTTCCATTTTTAGCAATTTCATCCTTTCACTTTCAATCATTCTACTCACTGGAATACCAGTCCAGCGCGCAACAATTTCAGCAATATCTTCTGCCTCTACTTCTTCTTTTAACATTCGTCGGTCCGACTGAATGTCATTTAATTGAGTATTTAATTCCGTTAATAATTTTTCTTGTTCTGTAATTCTTCCATACCTTAATTCGGCTACTTTACCGAAATCAGCATTTCTTTCTGCTTGTTCTGCTTCGGTTTTAAATTCTTCTATTTTCCCTTTGGCTTCTCTTATTTTTTGAATAATATTTTTTTCCGTTTGCCAATGGGCTCTTAATTCATCTCTTTGTTCTTGCAGATTGGCTAATTCACTGCTTAATTCCTGTACTTTTTTATCATCTTTTTCCCGTTTAATTGCTTCTCTTTCGATTTCCACGGTTCTAATTTTTCTTTCAATTTCATCTAATGCTTCTGGTAGGGAATCAATTTCCAGACGCAGGCGGGCGGCAGCTTCATCTACTAAATCAATGGCTTTATCCGGTAAAAAACGATCTGAAATATATCGTTGGGATAATTCCACCGAAGCAATTAAGGCAGAGTCGGTAATTCTAACCCCATGATGTACTTCATATTTTTCTTTTAATCCTCTTAAAATAGAAATGGCATCTTGGGTATCGGGTTCATCTACCAGAACTGGTTGAAATCTTCTTTCTAGGGCTTTATCTTTTTCAATATATTTTTGATATTCCGATAAAGTAGTAGCGCCGATGGCTCTTAATTCTCCACGAGCTAAGGCTGGTTTTAAAATATTCGCCGCATCCATCGCCCCATCAGTTTTACCAGCACCTACAAGCGTATGAATTTCATCAATAAATAAAATAATATCTCCCGCAGCATCTACCACTTCTTTTACTACTGCTTTTAATCTTTCTTCAAAATCTCCCCGATATTTAGCCCCTGCGAGTAAAGCCCCCATATCGAGCGATAAAATGGTTTTATTTTTTAAATTTTCAGGAACATCCCCTTGAATAATTCTGTGCGCTAATCCTTCAGCAATAGCTGTTTTTCCTACTCCTGGTTCTCCAATTAAAATCGGATTGTTTTTAGTTCTTCTGGATAATATTTGTAATACTCTTCTAATTTCTTCATCTCTTCCAATTACTGGATCTAATTTTCCTTCCCGAGCTAATTCATTTAAATCTTTTGCATATTTTTTTAAGGCTTGATAAGTAGATTCCGCATTTTGATCCGTAACTTTTTTATTTCCTCTAATTTCTTGAATTGCTTTTTCGAGTAATTTCCGAGTTACTCCATTATCTTTTAATATTTGTCCGCTACGATCATTACTTTCTAATATCGCTAATAATAAATGTTCTTGAGAAATATATTCATCTTTTAATTTCCCAGCTTCCTGATTTGCTTTTTCAAAAACAGCGGACGTAGCATTCGAAAGATATTGACTTCCGGTAGCACCGGATACTTTAGGATATTGATCCACCAATTCGGAAATTTTAGTATTAATTATTTCCGTTCTTACTTCAATTTTTTTAAGTAAATAAGGAACAATACTGTCTTCCAATTCTAACATTGAAAGTAAAAGATGTCCCGGTTCTACAGTTTGTTGGGTATGTTGTTTTGCTAATTCTTGTGCGCCCTGAATTACTTCTTGAGCTTTAAGGGTAAATTGATTTAAATTCATAATTTTTAATTTTCCTGTTACCCGCAATTCTATTTCCACAATTGGAAGTAAAGCAGGAATGTCAGGTTTTTATGCCTTAATGGCGGATTTATTATTCATTATCTGCCAAAATAGAGACAATGAATTAGGCAAATTATTTAAATATTGGATTTAGGAGTAGTTAAGGAAAATATAAATTAAAATGGAACATCTTTCATATCTCCTTCAAATTCGTCTAAATCCATATTATTCATTTTAGACGGGAAGGTGACACTATTTTCTCCGGAATTAAATCTATCGGAAGGGCTGAATGATTTTGGGGTTTCAGAATTATGGGTTGCGTAATAATTTTCCTCTAAGGGGATAAATTTTGCATATTCTTTAATAAATCTTAAATCCACTTCTCCAGTAGGGCCATTTCTTTGTTTCGCAATAATTACTTGCCCTAATCCATGGGTACTATTACCGTTATCATCCGTTTCTATTTTATAATATTCTGGACGATATAAGAACATTACCATATCTGCATCTTGCTCTATGGAGCCTGATTCCCGAAGGTCACTCAGCATAGGTTTTTTATCTTTTGCGGGTCTATTTTCTACTTGACGTGATAATTGAGATAAAGCAATTACAGGTACCATTAATTCTTTTGCTAATTCTTTTAATGCCCGTGAAATGGCAGCAATTTCTTGTTCTCTATTTCCAGCTTTAACCCCTTGTCCGGCGGTCATTAATTGTAAATAATCTATGATAATTAATTCTATTTTTTTTTCGGATTTTAATTTTCTAGATTTTGCTCTTAAATCCATAATGGATAGGGCAGGGGTATCATCAATATAAATTGGCGCATTATTTAAATCTTTAATTCTACTATTCATAATTACCCATTCAGAGGAAGTTAATTTTCCTGTTCTTAATTTTTGGGCATCAATTTCTGCTTCCGAACAAATTAATCTTTGCACTAATTGTTGTGCTGCCATTTCCAGGGAGAAAATAGCAACGGGTTTATGGTACAACATTGCCGAGTTTCTGGCGGTAGATAAGATAAATGCAGTTTTACCCATAGAAGGGCGAGCTGCAATAATAATTAAATCGGAGGGTTGCCATCCGGAGGTATATTGATCTAAGGCAGGAAAGCCGGAAGGTACTCCAGAAACGCCGGCATCTTTTTTTTCTAATTCTTCTAATCGTTTAATAGTTTGAAGAATTAAGGTGGGCATATCTTGAAAATTTCTTCTCAGATTCGATTGCGATAATTGGAAAATATCTCGCTCGGTGCTATCTAATAATTCAAATACATCGGTAGTATCTTCAAATGCATCTTTTACCACCCGGTCTGCCACTCGAATTAATTCCCGTTGAATAAATTTTTCAATAATGATTCTGGCGTGAAATTCCACATGGGCTGCGGACGCTACTTTAGCAGTTAATTCTACGATATATAAGGGTCCACCAGCTTTTTCCAGTTGCCCCATTTGTTGCAATCTGTTTTTTACGGTAACTAAATCAACGGGGCTTGAATCCGAATATAAAAGCAGTATAGCTTCATAAATGGCAGCATGTGCGGGCTCATAAAATGCCTCGGGTCTTAATAAATCAATAATTCCCGGGATTGCATCTTTTTCCAACATTAAGGCACCCAATACAGCTTGTTCAGCTTCTAATGCTCTTGGGGGTAATTTCCCTAACCCCGAAAAAACTGGGAGGGATGCCCTTCCGTTTGTGGAGCGGGATCGTGTATTTCCGGATCTGTTATTTTCTATTGAGAGTTCTGCCATGTCCAACTTTTGCGGACGACAAATGTACGCAACTCACCCTCCTACTCTTGCAGTTGTGGAGAACTACCCAAGATTTCTGACCATTATCAACTTGGCTCAGAATCAAGGAGAAATATTTTATAAACACAATATTCACTTTTTACGAGGAGAATTGTTGATTCTTAATTATTGAAAATCAGGGGTATGAAATATAAATTAACTTATACACAAGTAGCGCTATTTTTATTAAGGGAAGAGACCCGAAAACTAAATAGATTCCTGTAACTTTAAAACGTATTCTAATCATCTCATATTTATTCAGCGTTTATGAAAGCATTTTATGGATTAATTCTAGGGGTAAGTGTTATCTTATGGAGCATTAGTGGGTGCAAGCTAAAGCCCAATGAAGTAGGGCTTCCCAATTATAATGCTGAAATTTTGGGCCCAATTGTAACGGGTTCTTACACGGGCAGTGATTTTATTTCGGATAATTCTCAGATTTCCACGGTAGATCCTCAGGGGCTTGTTACGTTAGCGTATCGGGGAGATATTCCAACGTTAGGAATTGAAGATTATCTTTTATTGCCGAATCAATCCTTTCCAATTGGGGCGGTTATTCCTCCGGGCACTTCTCCTACTCTTACTTTTACCCATGCATTTTCTTTAAATATTCCCAATGGAGCACAATTAACAGAATTAGATTTACGGTCGGGGTATTTTGGATTAAATTTAATTTCCACTTCCTCTGCTCAAATTAATTGTTCTTTTCGGTTTGTAAATGCAACCCGTCCGAATAGTCAACCGGTTATATTAAATATTAATTTACCTCCTGGTGGTTCAACTCGTGATTCGGTAATGTTAACCGATGCGATTATTGATTTAACCAATGGAAGTGTGGGTACTTATAATGCTTTAGCGGTTGAATTTACTTATACCTCTATTGGAGGGAATTTAAATTTTAATAATGTATTAGCGGGTTCAAGTTTTTTTCTTTCCAATTTTAAACCAGGTTTTGCAAAAGGATATTTAGGCACTTATTCAGATTCTTTAAAAGGAACATTTTCGATACCTATTTTTGAGAGATTTTATTCTGGGCAATTACAATTTGAAAGTCCTTATTTAAGTACTACTTTAAGTAATTCATTTGGCGTTGGAATGGCATTTCCGAATAGTCCCACTTCAGTATTTATATCCGGAAAAAATAATAATCGCGACCCGAATGATTCTGTAATGATTGGGGCGGCCTTTAGAGGTAGAACCGTTAATCCATGCCCTTCTCGTACTTCTCCTCCTGCAATAACAACGATAAGAGTAGATGGGGTTCAAGATAATTTCCCCGCATTTATTTCTTTATTTCCTTCTCAAATTCGATATAATTTAGGATTAACGGTAAACCCGAATAGTGTCGGTAATTATAATCAATTTATTTCGGATACCAGTAAATTTGGAGGGCAATTTGAATTTGGATTGCCGTTAAGTTTTCAAGCGAATAATTTAACCATTTCGGATACCCTTCCCTTTAAAATGTTAGGGGATTCTTCTTTGGCGAAAATTGTAGATGGTAAATTAATTACGTTTGTTAATAATGGATTACCCGTAGAGTTTTATTTTCAGGCTTATTTTTTAGATGAAAATCAAATTATTCGGGATTCCTTATTTGAATCTCAACGATATGTTAATCCTGCCAATATATCTCCAGATGGTAGAATTAGTACTCCCTCTCGTCAGGAATTTACGACGGTATTAGATATATTTAAAGCAGATAAAGTTAAAGCGATGCGTTATATCCGTCCAGTATTTTCAGTAAGGTCAGTACCCGCTGGGGGATTTGTGAAAATCTACAATGATTTTACCTTACAATTTAAAGTAGTAGGGGATTTAAGATTTAATTTATTGTCAGAAACCGGAAATTAATTTAATAAAAAGAAAATCTTAACTATGAAATCAATTTTAATTATTTCAATCTGTCTTGGATTAATTTGGGGAAAATTAATTGCGCAAGGCGATGTGCCTTCTGCTCAGGCTTTTAGAGGTAGTTTGCAAGGAAGTCAATTACTTCCTTCTACTTTAAATTTAAAATCCCATAAATGGCAAATAGACGGGGGATTAAGTCTTTGGGCGTCTTCTACTTTTTTTTCTAATCAAGTTTTATTTGATTTATTTAAGAAAAATCAGGAAGTATATAGCCCAGATATTAATACTGCCATTGATAAACTTAAATATCGAAATATTGCGGGCACAGGTACTCAAGTATTACAGGGGATTGCATTTCAAGTACCTATTTATGGAAAGAATATATCTTTTAGTTTTGGGGTAAATCATAAGTTTGGCGTTAATTTCGGTTTTTCAAAAAATATGCTGAGTTTATTTTGGAATGGAAATAAACAATGGGCAGGGCAGAAAGTCGAATTAACACCATTTGCAGTTAATGGTAGTTTTTATCGTGAATTTGCATTTGGCGCTGCAGGTGATGTTTTTAAATACAAAGATTTATCTATTCGGGCAGGTGGAAAATTTAAATTATTACAAGGATTAGCAGCAGTATATATGCCACAGGCAAGAATTGATTTAACTACAGCTGCAACCGGTGAATATTTACGATTCGATTATAATTATAATATTTCTTATGCTGCCAATGAAAATAGAAATCCATTTGTTTCCCCTTCAGGTTCTGGCGCAGCGGTTGATTTAGGATTAACTTTTACGTATAAAAATAGAATTAATTTAGATTGGGGAATTACGGATTTGGGAAAAATTAATTATAAAAATAATGCTGAAAATATACAAAATAATAAATCCTTTTTATATGAAGGATTTGATTTTACCAAATTAGATGGTGTTTCCAGTACAGTATATTTGGATAGTTTATATACAGCATTAGGATTTGATACGCCAAAGCCTGGAAGTTTTAAAATGCCATTAGGTACCCGAATGACTTTTCAAGGTTCGTATTCTTTAAGTGGTGAGGATGATTTAAAAGATAAGGGCAAGGTATTTTTAACTTATATCCAAGGATTTAAGGAATTACCGTTTTCTACGCGTAAAGCAGCATTGACAATGGGATATCAAAAACATTTTTTTAAATGGTTAGAATTTGGTTTTACAGCAGGTATGGGCGGATTTACCAAATATAATTTTGGTATGATGGCAGGGATTCGATCCAGAGATCGTTTTCATTTAGCAATTTCTTCCGTAAATTTATTAGGCCTAATGATTCCAGGAATTGGTCATGGAGTTGATTTTAATGCCCATTTAATTTGGAGTTTTGGAACCTATAAACATTAATGATTAATATCTATCAAAAGGTTAAAATAGGATTATGGATAGGGTTGTTATTCCTTTCGGCAAATGCTTTTGCACAACCTTTTTATGGAGATTGTAATTCCAATGTTCGAGTTTGTGGGGATACTTTATTTCCTATAGCAGCTACCTCCCCGGGAATACAAGAGGTTCCTCCTTCAGGAAGTTTGGGCAATCCCAATGTCAATATTCCGCCAAGTGTCAATGCGGGATGTTTATTAACCGGAGAAACATTTCCCACCTGGATATTAGTAGAAATTCAAACCGGGGGATTATTGGAATTTATCTTTGGAGGCAACGGAACCCAAGCTGGGTTTTATGATTGGATAATGTACAATTATACCAACGTTACCTGTGCTGATATTGCCAATAATTTGGTGGCACCGGTAAGATGTAACTGGAATGCAATGGCAAATGGTGGAACAGGCCTAGTAAATGTGATTCCCCCAGGAGGAGATCCAGGCAATTATGAAACCCCCTTGCAGGTAAATGCTTGTGATAAATACCTAATCGTTTTTAATAATTTTAGTTCAGTTGCCACTACCGTTCCTATGCAGTTTTTTGGAACTGCGGTTGTTTGTCAACCTACAATACCCAGTAGCGTTACCTTGCAAAACGTAACAATTTGTAGGGGTGATTCAATCCAACTGATTGTTGGGAATGGCGCTCAACAATATAGTTGGACACCGGTAACTGGACTAAGCAACCCCAACGTTTCAAATCCTGTTGCTTTTCCAGATACTACCACAACGTATATCTGCAATTCAACTTCTAATTGTCCTTTCGTCAATCGCTTTGACACAGTCACCATTACAGTGCGTAATGGACCTAATGCATCTTGTTTGCCTGACACTTTCTTTTGTGAAGGTTCCGGAGGAACTGAAGTGGGTGCGTTAGTTACAGGTGGAGTTGCTCCCTATATTTATTCTTGGTCACCCGGAAATGCCAATTTATCTAATATTAATCTGCTCAATCCTGTTGCTAATCCTGATACTACTACCACTTATTATTTTTATGCTACTGGAGCAGATGGATGTCGTTCTAATATTGACTCCATGGTAGTAACTCCTATCCCCTTACCCCTTGTGGATGCTGGCTTCGATTTATCATTTTGTAAAGATGCCCCCGGGGTGTTTTTACAAGGACAAATAATAAACCCCATTGGTTCTTATCGAGTGCGATGGTTGCCTCAAACAGGATTGTTTTGTGATACCTGTTTAGTTACCTACGCTCAACCGAATCAAACTACCATTTATACTTTACGGGTTACAGAATTAGCCACAGGTTGTTCCAGTGATTCCACTACCATTAATACTCAAAGTACTGCTTTGGTTACGGTTATTCCTCGTCCAGTGGGATATGCAGGTCCTGATACTACGATATGTTTGGGAGATTCTGCACAACTCTATGCTACGGTTACGGGTGCAGGTCCGAACTACACCTACGCTTGGGCACCCGGATATGCCATGGTAGATTCCAGTGTTATTAATCCTAAAGCAGCACCGGCTTATACCACCATTTATACTCTGCAAGTAAATTCAAATGGGTGTAGTAGTATTGTAGATTCTGTTTATGTATTGGTGAAACCTGTTCCAGTGGTTTCTGGAGGGAATACCAAAAACATTTGTCAGGGAGATAGTGTTAAGCTCGATGGGTTCTTGCAACAAGGCATAGCACAAGTTTATCGTTGGACTCCCTCCGCTGGATTAAGTGATAGTACCATCCTACAACCTATTGCAAGTCCTGCAGTAAGTACAACCTATAATTTACGTGCTTGGAATGGATGGTGTTCCTCTCTACCCTCACCAGTATTGGTGGTGGTGCATCCTCGTCCGATTGCCAATGCAGGTCAAGATACTGTGATTTGTTCAGACCAAGATAGTATTGTGTTACAAGGTAATTATGTAGGAGGAAGTAGTCCGTATCAGGTAAGTTGGAGTCCAGCCAGTGGGTTAGACTTTGCCTTGAAGTTACGCCCCACCTGTTTCCCTAGTTTATCTACGTTATATTATTTAACCGTATCGAGTGGAACGGGACAAACCTATTGCAGTAGCCGAGATTCAGTGTTGGTAACGGTTGTGCCAGGAGTAGACGCTACTTTAAGTCAGGATACCAATATTATTTGTCCGGGACAAAGGGTTCAGTTATGGGCACAAGGAGGTCATGGAAATGCAAGTTTCTTGTGGAGTCCTCAGTTAAATTTAACCAGTCCGATTAGTGGACTTACCTATGCCAGTCCGGATACAACTACGCGTTATCAGGTAGTAGTGAGTGAAGCGCAATGCCGGGATACCTTGAGAGCATTGATACGCGTACATCCACGACCCGTAGCAGGATTTAATTTAAGTCAGGAAGTGGGTTGTGCGCCCTTGTTAGTGAAGGCAAACGATAGAAGTTATAATGCCATCAGTCATTCTTGGGATTTTGGAGATGGGTCAGGATGGAACAATTCCGTAGATGCAGATCATACCTATACTAAAGCAGGAGTATATCCGGTGAAGTTGATTATCCATGGGATTGGAGGATGTACCGATACGATGATTAGTATTGCGCCAATAGTTGTAACAGAGGGGATGGTAGTTGATTTTATTTCTGATCCGATGAGTCCGGTAGAATTGAGTGAGCCGAATACCGAAGTTCGATTCAGGAGTATGGCTGAAGGTGCGAGTAGTTGGTTCTGGGATTTTGGAGATGGGATGTATTCAGATCAGAAAGACCCTACGCATCAATATGGCAAAGCGGGAACGTATGTAGTGAAGTTGATTGCCAAACAAGAGGGAGGATGCTCTGGTACTGTTAGCAGAGGACCTTACACCGTATTTACGCCAGAGTTGTCGGTCTCGAATGTGTTTAGTCCGAATGGGGATGGAGCCAATGATGTATGGAAGATACAGTACGATGGGGATGAAGCCTTTGTGGTAGAGGTGTTTGACCGTTGGGGTGTAAAATATTTTGAAAGCCGGAATAGAAACCAGGCTTGGGATGGTCGCGACTTAAACGGTAACCTTGCGGTAGCAGGAACTTACTTTTATGTACTCCATTTAGGTGCCAAATCCTACAATGGGAGCCTTAATTTAGTCAGATGACACAAGAAATGAATGCCTGCTCAATAGGGTAGGTATATTTGATTCAGTATTTAAAATGGTTGTTATGAAAAATATTTTTAACCTCTCCTGGTTGTTGTTAATTGTAGGATTAAGTTATTCAGGGATAACTTGGGCACAATGCCCCACCAATATTGGATTTGAGCAAAACAGCTTTAATCAATGGAATGGATTTACAGGGTCTTGTTGCCCTATAAATACCCCAACCCCAGGGATTGTAAATGGTCGCCATACCCTTACTTCGGTTGTAAGCGGAAATGACCCGAATATACCAGCCATACCCCAATTATGTCCATTTCCGGGTTTTGGTCAATATTCGGTTCGCTTAGGTAATAGTAATACTGGTGCTGAAGCGGAACGATTAACCACTTCCATGTTTGTCACTACAAACAATACTGCTTTAATATATGCCTTTGCAGCCATTATGCAAGACCCTAGTCATGCACCTCAAGATCAACCCCGTTTTGGAGTTCGAATTACCGATCAGAATGGGGTTAATTTAAATTGTGGGTATTATGAGTATGTAGCAGGAATAGGGATACCTTTTCAACAAACTGGTGTAATTAGATGGCGCAACTGGAGTACATTCGCCATCGACCTTACTCCTTATATTGGTCAAACCGTTAATGTTGAGTATTTTACTGCAGATTGTGATCTTGGCGGTCATTACGGTTATGCCTATTTTGATAATCGTTGTGACATTTTCCAGATTGCTACCCGTTATTGCCCCGGAGACTTAACCGTTACCATGACAGCTCCTGCGGGTTTCCAAAGTTATTTATGGCAACCCAGTGGTTCTACTTCTCAAACCTTAGTAGTTAACA
>Ga0214923_10006009_pt1 | contig 13834 bp, 11 predicted proteins | sample LL1510_MetaG_FD_177993 | JGI IMG/M metagenome (GOLD analysis project Ga0214923, IMG submission 177993) | Freshwater microbial communities from Lake Lanier, Atlanta, Georgia, United States - LL-1510 | ecosystem: Environmental > Aquatic > Freshwater > Lake | place: USA: Georgia | collected... | reverse complement strand
GCAGGTTTCGCCTCATTCTCGCCCGAGAGGTGAAACCCGCCCATCACCGCATGCAGCCTCTCACCCGGAAACAGCCGGCGGGCCTCATGCAGCACATTCACCACCCCGGCATGCGAGCAGGCGGAGAAGATGACGAGCCCCTTGCCCTTCAGCCGCACCGCCAGAAACCGTTCATCCATCAGCAATTCATCCGCCACCCAGGGGGCGGTGTCATCGGCGCGCGCCACCTGGCCGGGCAGGCCGCGCTCATAGCCCGTCACCCGGGGAATTTCGCCGCTGATCTGGAACAACCCATCCAGCACGCTCAGCGGCTCAGCGCTCACCACCGGATCAGCCCCCATCGCCGCCCAACCCGCCGGGCTCGGCACCGGGTCCATCGGCAGCACGCCGCCATCGGATTGGCGCATCCCCCGCTCGGCGAACATGCCAGGATGCAAATAGAGCGGCACCCGCTTGCCCTCTGGCAGCATGGACAGCGCCTGCGGCAGCCCGCCCGCATGGTCCCAATGGCCATGGCTGAGCATCATCGCGTCAATGGCGGCAAAATTCACCCCCAGCCGCGGCGCGTTGCGGGCCATGGACATATCCACCGGCCCACCATCGAAGAGCATGCTGCGCGGCCCGCCCGGCCCATGCGCGGTGATGAGCAGCGAGAGGCCATGGCTGGCACAGCATAGGCACTCACCTGCCGTGCGCGTCATCCCGAAGCGCCGCAACACCTGGGTCTCCCGCTGCACAAAGCGCGGCGTGCTGGAGAGCATATCCAGCACATTATCGACAATGACGAGAATTTCGAGGCGTTCAGCTTCCATGGCTGACTACTCGTCCCCCTCCTCATCCACCGTCGCCACCGGCAGCAGGCTGGTCTCCTTGATCGAAGACAGCGCCACATCCACCGCCAGCCGCTCCAGCCCCGGCAAGCTGCGCAATTCAGCCGAAACAAACTCCTCCAGCGCCGGCATATTGGCCAGGCGCAGCTTCACCAGATAGCTCCAATTGCCGGTCACATGGTGGCATTCCAGCACCGCCTCATGCGCTTCCATGGCGGCGCGGAAGGCGATATCGGCCGCCCCGGGCTTCAGCGCCAGGCGCACAAAAGCCAGCAACGGGCAGCCCGCCTCGGTCGGGTCCAGCCGGGCATGCCAGCCAATGATAACGCCCCGCTCTTCCAGGCGCTTCTGCCGCTCAGCGGTGGCGGAGACGGAAAGCCCCGCAATCTTCGCCAGTTCCGCCAGCCCCGCCGCACCATCCTGCTGCACAGCAATGGCAATTTTTCGGTCAATCTCGTCCATGGCCGTATTCTATCCGGTTTTTTGGGTTGAGAGCATCATCCGCGCAAACGGAATCGTTCGGCGGATAAAGATGCTCGGCAAAAAAAGTCTCTCAGGGAAACATGCTCCTGGGCTGGCCGGCGAGACGAGGCACCATGCCTCGCTCACCGGCCAGGACAGCCCATCCGGGCGGGCCAATCACCACCACGCCGAAGGTTTCTCTCGCCCAAAGGGCGCGTGCGAGCACGGCCACGGAAGGCCCGTCACCGCAGTGACGGAGTAACCGGGGCGGAAACACGACATGGCAGCAGCCACCAGCGCCACGCAGAGGCAGCACCGAAGGCCCGGATGGGAATCTGGCGCGCGGGGCAGCAAGCCCCGCGCGGATCAATCAGATGTAGTGCTCAGCCAGCGGCGCGAAGCCATTGAACTTCTGGCTGGCATAGGTGGTGACGTAGGCGCCGGTGGAGAGAATCTCCACCCGGTCCCCATCCGCCAGCGCCTCGGGCAGCCGGTAGTTGGACTTCTCATAGAGCGTGTCCACGCTGTCGCAGGTCGGCCCCGCAATGGTCACCGGGCCTTCGGGCATGCCCTCATGCGGCGTGCGGAAGGCATAGCGAATCGCCTCGCCCTCAGTCTCGGCCAGGCCACCAAAGCGGCCAATATCGAGATACACCCAACGCACCGGATCCGACTCACCCTTGCGGGAGACGAGCACAACCTCAGCCACCACCGTGCCGGCATCGGCCACCAGGAAGCGGCCAGGCTCGATCACGATCTCCGGCAGCGCATTGCCGAAATGCTCGGCCATGGCACCCATGATGGCAGCGCCGATCTCCTCGATCTCCGGCACTTCCGACTTGTAGCGCACCGGATAGCCACCGCCGAGATTGACCATGCGCAGCTTCACGCCAGCCGCCTCCAGGTCAGAGAACAGCATGCCCACCTTGGCAATGGCGGCCTTGTAAGGCGCCGTGCCGGTCTGCTGGCTGCCGACATGGAAGGAGATGCCGAAAGCGTCGAGCCCGAGTTCACCGGCCAGCACCATCAGCGTCTTCGCCATCTCGGCCTCACAGCCGAATTTCTTGCTCAGCGGCCATTCCGCACCCTCGTTTTCCACGAAGACGCGGCAATAGACGCGCGCACCAGGCGCCGAGCGCGCCAGCTTGCGCAGCTCCGCCTCGCTGTCGAAGGCGAACATCCGCACGCCAGCCGCATAGGCCGCGGCAATGTCGCGCTCTTTCTTGATGGTGTTGCCATAGCTGACGCGCTCGGGATCGGCGCCGGCGGCCAGGCACATCTGCACCTCCTGCCAGGAGGCGGCATCGAAGAAAGAGCCCAGCCCGGTCAGCCGCTCAAGAATCGGCGCGCCCGGATTGGCCTTCACCGCATAATAGATCCGCGCCAGGGGCAAAGCCGTCTGCAGCCGCCGATAATTCTCGGCAACCCGGTCCACATCCAGCACGAGGCAGGGCGTGGCGGGAACAGTCTCAGCGAGAAAGCGAGCAACCTTATCGGTCATCGCAATACCCCTTCCAATTCAGAAGGAACCGGGCCCGGTTTTGGCCGGGTGGCCCCCAAGTTGACGAACGGTCGAACGAACCAGCGACCAAGTAGAAACCGACCCACTTGCGCGGACCGGGGTTGCCAGAACACTTGACGTCGTTGCGTAAACCTTGCGCCGCGGTGTTGGCCTTTCGAACCAACCCGTGGGCCTGGGGCCAGGGGCACGTGCGTACTGCGTCTGCGCGGTTATTACGCGCAGGGGGCTGGGGCTGCAAGAGGAATTTTGCCCTCAACCGTATTTTTTACGCGTCCCCCCCGGGGGGTAACAGGAAAGCCCCCTGTCACACCCCCAGGATAGCGGGGGGGAATGCCGGAAGGCCCGGGGGGCCTTCCGGATCGTTTCCGGTCAGGCCTTGACGACCAGGCCCTTCACTTCTTCCATCGCCGCGGTGAAGCGGGCATTCAGCACGCCCAGCGCTTCGCCATTGGACTTCTGAATGAGTTCGCTGATTTCCTGCATATTGGCCACCGCCTTCTCATAGGCAGCCTTCATCATCTCGGCCTGGCGCGCGGCCTTGGCGGCCGGGGCCTCCTGGCTCGCCATGCTCTGCACCGCTTCGCTCATCTCAGCCATCGACTGCTGCATGATTTCCATGTTGCGGCGGGCAACGGCCTGCGCGCCTTCCATGGCCAGCTTATTCGCGGCGGTCAGCGCCTCGATATTGCGCTTCTGCGCCTCAGCGAAGGCCGACATATCGGGCATCGCGGGCATCTTGAACTCGGAGAACAGCTTCATGAATTCGTCTTGCGGGCTGGCCATGGAAAAAATCCTTGCAGGGTTAAGAGTGATAACCCCTTAGCCCCCCCGGCGGCCCGCGTCAAAAGATTTTGCTGCACCGCAACATAACAGCGAAATCAATCCGTCATCACATCTGGTTCAGCAGCCTCGGCCGGCTTGCGCCGGGCGGCGGGGTCGAGGCTGCGGGCCAGCTGGTCCGCACGGTCCAGCGCCCGGTCCAGCGCGGCCATGGTGGCGGCCAGATCCGCGCTGTCATCCTTCAGCCAGGCCCGCAGCGTATAGACCCACACCGCCGTCAGCCCCTTGATCCGCGCAAGGCCCGCAGCCCCATGCGAATCCAGCCCCGCCGCCTCCAGCATCCAACCCATGCTGCGCTCCATCGCCGCCCCCAGGCTCAGCACCAGGAAAGGATGGAAGGGCAGGTCCTTCATGAAGCGCAGAATGCCCTCGCGGTGCGGCTGCATCGCATCCAGCCGGCGCATCAGCACGTCAAACAGCCTGTCGCGCGCCGTCTCACCCTCAGTGGGGATGGTGCCATCCAGCACCTGGCGGTCCACCATGGCGGTGTAGCGCAGCATGATCCCCTCCGGGCAGGAGGCAAAGCCGCGCATCTCCCCCAGCGAGACGCCAGAGGCCGCGGCAATGCGCGACAGCGTGGTGCCGCGCCAGCCCTGCTCGGCCACCACCGCAAACAGGCCATCGAAAATGCGTGCCTTCAGCGCGCCTGCAGAATCTTGGGATATATCGCTCATGCCACCTCAGTTTGGTCCGCAGCCGCCACTTGGAAAGACCCCCCGGCGAGGTTTCACGGCCTGGCCTCCGTCACCCAACCCGGCCGCAGGGTGATGGCGGCATTGCGGCACATGTCAAAGCCCCGCAGCTCCTCGGCGGCATTATTGTCGAAGACGATGCGCAAATCGGCCTGGCAATCGCCATCCATGCTGATCTCGGCCGTGCCGCCATTGCCCAGGGGGGCGGAAATCTGGTTCCCGCCCCAATCGCCGCTCTCCACCGGCGAGAGATAAATCCCGGTGATCGCCCGCTCATAGACCGATCCCAGCGCCATGCGCCGCGCGCCCTGAAAAATAATCGGCTGGCCGCCACAGATATCCACCGCCTCGCGCAGCTCCTCGCGGCGGTCCTGAAACACCGCGCGCAGCCGAAACTGGCACTCGCCCGAGCGCACCCGCAGCGGGAAACTCTGCCCCGGCTGCAGCACCGCCGCCCCCAGCCGATCCGCGCCCCAATTCGGCGTGCGGCTGGCATAGAGGCTTTGCAGCGTCACCGCGCTGCGGTTGGTCACCGTCACCTCGCGCAGCGGAATGGTGGAATCACCAAAGGAGAGCCGCGGCTCGGCGCAGATATCGGCCTGCCTCGTCTCAGCCTCGGCCCCCTGGAAGGCGGCACGCACCGTCACCTGACAAGCCGCGAAACCGCGCAGGCGCAGGCGAAAACTGTCACTCGGCGCCACCGTCGCCGCGCCCAGCCTATCCGGCCCCGGCTCCTGGCTGCCACGCTCGAAAATGAAGATCTGCATCAGCTGGTTGTCGGTGTCATTCACCACCTGAATGTCGCGCCGGCGCTCATCGGTCAAAGTGAGTTCCTGCTGCCGGCAGACATCAATGGCCACAACCTCCTCCGTCGCATCCTCCCACACCGCGCGCAATTGCTGCTGGCAGGGCGTCACGCGGCCCAGGCGAAGGGTATAGCGCTGGCCGGCGGGCAGCATATCGGTGCCCAGCCGGTCCGGCCCCTCACCCCGCCCGGCCTGGCCCTGGGCAAAAACAAAAACCTGGCGAATCGCCGTATCGGTGCGGTTGATCAGGTTCAATTGGCGATCCGCCGGCGGCGCCGTGCGATTGGGCGGGGCTGGCGGCGGGCTAACAGAGGGCTTCTGCGCCAGAGCCGCCGCCATGGGCAGCACCAGCAGCGTGACGGCGAGGATGGAACCCAGATGGCGGCGCATGCTTATCCTCATTGATCGTGGCGCTGAGAGCATTTTCAGGCCTTGCGGCTTCGCAAGGCGACCCGGAAACTGCGTAAAAACAAAAACCAGAACCGTTTCACCGTCTTCGCTGTAGCCGAAACGCCTCCAACATGCCGTGGCAAGAGCGCTGCCGTCCAGCATTCTCGCAAACCAGCCTGCCGTCACGGCAGAATGATGATGGTGGCGCCACGCCCCGGCCGGGTGGCGGTGCTGCGGGTAAAGCCGGCCACCCGGGCCTCCGCCCGCACCCGGTCGCGTTCAATGCCAAGCTGCGCCAGTTCCAGCGCCACCGCGCGCGCCCGGGCGGCGGCCAGGCGCTGGCCGGTGGTCGCGCCCCCCTCGGAGGACAGCGCATGGCCGAGCACGCAGATATTGCGCTCCGGCGCCTGCCGGGCCAGCTCCGCCGCCGCCGCAAGCGGGCTGCGCGCCTCCTCGCCCAGCCTGGCCGAGCGCGGGGCAAAGCCAATGGCGAAATGATCATCCTCCAACTCGGCCGCGCCCACGCAATTGAAGGGGCGAATCTGCGCCGCAGCCGGCACCGCCATGGCCAGCAGCAGCGGCAGAACGAGGCGCATCAGCCGGCCAAGACCAGGCCAGCACCGGCCAGACGGGCCAGCAGCGCCTTGGCCTCCACCGCCGGATAGGCCGCCTGCAACTCCGCCTCGGTCACATCCGGCCGCGCCAGCAGCCAGCCCGCCGCCTCGGCCTCGGCCGGCGCCAGGGCCAGGGCGCCGCCCTCGGTCTTGAGCACCCATTCGGCGCCGCGCCGCACCGGCCGCGCCCCCGCGGCGATCACCCGAAACCCCGGTGCCTCGCCATCCCCCGCCGGGGCCGCCGGCGCCATCAACCCCCGCGCCGCCAAAAGATCATTGCCGCCGCGATGAAAGCGATGCCCGGCGATAAAGCCCTCAATCACCGAGAGCACCTTGGGGTCACGCGCCAATTCGGCCAGCTTGGCGCCCATCTGCCCCACACGCTGGGTCAGGGCGAATTTGGCCGCCGCCGAGCCATCCTGCCGCGGCAAAGGCTGGCGGAAGCTGGTCTCATACAGCACCCGCTCCATCAGGATGTTCATCACATCCATCCCCAGCACCGCATGCGCGCCATAGGCGACATGAACCGAGGCCGGCGCCTCGGCCAGGGCATCATGATACCAGCCGCGCGGCAGATAGAGCAGATCACCCGTCTTCAGCAGCACCTTCTCCCGCAGCCGCCCCTTGGCCTGTTCGTGATGCGCCTGGTCCTGGCTGCGAAACACCGGATGGGAGATCGGCCATTCCGCCCGGCCCTCCCAGATATTCCAGGCCTTCTCGCCCTCCACCTGCACGGCCCAGACATCATGCGTGTCATAATGCGCCGGAAACGCCTTGTGGCTCTGCCAGGAGATATAGACATTGGCCTGGGCCTTCCCCAGCCCCGCCCCCTCCAGCGCCGCCGAAACCCCAGCCAGGCCGGGCGTGAGGCTATCCACATCATTCATCACCACCGAGCAGCCCCGGGCGATATGCTGCGCCAACTTGGCCGCATCGGGCTGCATCAGCGTCTGCGCATCGCGCGAGAGGGCGGAGACGCAATATTGCTCGGCCGGGATTGGCGTGCCGTCCAGATACAGCTTCAGCGACTGGCTGGACCAGGCATGGGTCATATCCAGCAGCCGGTTGATGCCGCGCCAGCCCAGCACGGCGGCGAATTTCGCCGCACCACCTTTGACATGCAAAGGCTGCTTGTCGTGATACTCGGCGAAGAATGTCTCGGGCGAGACCGGGGCGAGAAGCTCTGCGAGGTTCATGCCTGTAGTATTAGCACCAAGCCGCGCCCGCCATCACTCCCGCGTCAGGGGGCGGAGGATAAAATCTCGCTCCCCTGCCAGGCAGCGTCACGCGGGCCACGGCGTATTGCCCTCCCGCGCAGCAATCCAGGGGCCACATCCTGCGCCCCCTTGGCCGTTTTAGCGGATGATGATGACCAAAGCATGAACGGCTTCACGGAAATTTCTTGTTGTCCGTCCACGACTTGGCCGATGATGCCGCCAAGCACCGCCTCTGGAGGGCCGTCCATGCCAGACCACAACCACACCACCCTGCCTGACCCGGTGCGCGAGGAGGCCCTGCGCCTCGCCGCCGCCGCCCTGCCTTCGGGCATGGATGCCCCCCAGGCCCTGCTCCGCCCGCTCCTCGCCGGTATTCCGCTGGCCGAAATGGCCGCCATTGCGCCCGATGAACTCGCCGCCATGGTCGTCTCCCTCGCCGGCCTCGCCCAGCACCGCCTGCCCGGCGAGGCCCGCATCCGCGTCCTCCCCGCCGGCCGCTTCCCCCATCCGGTGGTCGAGATCATCACCGATGACATGCCCTTCCTGGTCGATAGCGTGCTCGCCGCCCTCGCCCATCATGGCCGCAAGCTGCGTCAGGTCCTGCACCCGGTGCTGCCCGTCACCCGCGCCGAAGATGGCACCCTCCAAGCCATGGGCGAGGGGCCATTGCGCGAGAGCATGATGCGCATCAGCTTCGCCAATACCGATGCCGCCACCGGCCAGACCGAGGCCCTCATCGCCGCCACCCTCGCCGATGTGCGCGCTGCGGTCGCGGATTTCGCCCCCATGCTGGCGGAGTTGCGCGGCGCCGAGGCCGGGCTCGAAGGCGACCCGCGCGCCTTCCTCGCCTGGTTGGCCGAGGATAATTTCGTCCTGCTCGGCCATCGCCGCCTGATGGTCGATGGCACGGGCTTCCGCGCCGAGGAAGGGCTGGGCCTGCTGCGCAACCCCACCCTGCCGGTCTTCGACGCGCTGCGTGACCTCGCAGCCGTGCCCGCGGCCGCGCGCGGCGGGCTGCTGGAACGCCTGCCCGTCTCCGTCGCCAAGGCGAATATGCGCAGCACCGTCCACCGCACCCAGCATGCCGATGTGATAGCAGTGCGCATCTTCGCCGCCGATGGCGCGGTGCTCGGCATCCGCCTCTTCCTCGGCCTCTTCGCCGCCGGCGCCTATAATCGCAACCCGCGCTCCATCCCCATGCTGGCCGCCAAGGTGGAGCGGGTGCTGGCCGCCTCGGGCGTCGCCCCCGGCAGCCATGATGGCCGAGCCCTGCGCAATATCCTCGACACCTGGCCGCGCGATGAACTCTTCCAGGCCAGCGAGGCGGAAATCCTGCATGGCGCCCGCCGCGCCCTTGACCTCGCTTTGATGCCCCGCACCGCCATGGTGCTGCGGCCAGACCCCTTCGGCCGCTTCGTCTCCGCCATTGTCTGGCTGCCGCGGGAGAATTTCGACACCCGCCTGCGCAGCCAGGTGGCCGAGCTTCTCGCCCGCGCCCATGGCGGCCGCCTCTCCGCCTTTTATATCGCCCTCGGCGACACCCCCCTCGCCCGAATCCACTACATCATCGGCACCGACCCGAGGCACCCCGCCCAGGTCGATGCCGGCGCGCTGGAATCGCTGGTCTGCGAAATGGCCCGCAGCTTCGCCGACCGCGTGGCCGATGCCCTGCTGCAGGCGCGTGGCGAGGCGCAGGCCGCCGCCACCATGGCGCTCTGGGCCCAGGCCTTCCCGCCCGGCTATCGCGAGCGCATCACCGCCAGCGAAGCGCTCGCCGATATCGCCCTGGCCGAAGAGGCGCTGGCGCGAAACCGCCCCGCCATGGCCTTCCTCCGCCCACCGGGCAGCGATGCGCGCATGGTCCAGCTGCGCCTGGTCAATATCGGCGGCCCCCTGCCGCTCGCCGATACAATGCCGCTCTTCGAAAGCCTGGACCTGCGCGCCATCGAGGAAACCCCGCACCACTTCACCCTCGCCAATGGCCGCCGGGTGGTGCTGCATATCTTCACCCTGGAAGCGGGTGCCGGCGCGGCCGAGACCAGCTTCGACGAATTGCTCGGCGGCCTCGCCGCCCTGCTGGCCGGCGAGGCCGATGCCGATGGCTTCAACCGCCTCATCCCCCGCGCCGAACTCGATTGGCGCGAATGCTGGCTGCTGCGGGCGATGTATCGCTGGACCAAGCAGGTGGGTTTTGCCTTCTCCCAAGGCAGCGTCGAGGCCGCACTCTGCGCCCACCCCCAGGCCGCGCGCCTGCTCGTGGAGCTTTTTCACGCCCGCTTCGACCCTGCCCTGCCGCGCGACCCCGCCCGCGAAGAGCGCATCGATACCGCCTGGAAAACCCTGCTCGATGGCGTGGAAAACCCCGATGAGGACCGCATCCTGGCCCGGCTGCGCAATGTGCTCGACGCCATGCTGAGGACCAATTTTCACCAGCGCAAAGCCTATCTCTCCTTCAAACTGGAAAGCCTGCAGGCCGGCGATATGCCCGAACCCCGGCCCTGGCGGGAAATCTTCGTCCATTCCGCCCGAATGGAGGGCTGCCACCTCCGCGCCGGGCCGGTGGCACGCGGCGGCATACGCTGGTCCGACCGGCGCGAGGATTTCCGCACCGAAATCCTCAGCCTGATGAAGGCACAGCGCCTGAAAAACGTCGTCATCGTGCCCACCGGCGCCAAGGGCGGCTTCATCCTGAAAAACCCGCCCCCCGCCGCCAATCGCGAGGCCTTCCTCGCCGAAGGCATCGCCTGCTACCGCCTGCTGGTGCAGGGCATGCTGGACATCACCGATAATCTCGACGGCACCACCATCCTGCCGCCCCCCGCCGTGGTGCGGCGCGATGGCGATGACCCTTATATCGTCGTCGCCGCCGATAAGGGCACCGCCACCTTCTCCGACATCGCCAATGGCATCTCGGCCGATTACAATTTCTGGCTGGGCGATGCCTTCGCCAGCGGCGGCAGCGCTGGCTATGACCATAAGATCATGGGCATCACCGCCCGCGGCGCCTGGGTGATGATCGCCCGGCATTTCGCCGAAATGGGCCATGATATTTTCACCCAACCCTTCACCTGCGCCGGCGTGGGCGACATGTCGGGCGATGTCTTCGGCAATGGGTTGCTGATCACACGGCAAACCCGGCTGCTCGCCGCCTTCGACCACCGCCACATCTTCCTCGACCCCACCCCGCCCGAGGCCGCCTATGAAGAACGCGCCAGGCTCTTCGCCCTGCCCCGCTCCTCCTGGGCGGATTACGATGCCGGCCTGATCTCAGCGGGCGGCGGCGTCTTCCCCCGCTCAGCCAAAGCCATCACCCTCAGCCCCGAGGCTCAGGCCATGCTGGGCCTGGCCGGCGCGCGGCACGAACCCACCACCATCATGCAGGCCATCCTGCGCATGCAGGCCGATCTGCTGTATTTCGGCGGCATCGGCACCTACATCAAAGCCAGTGCCGAATCCCAGGCCGATGCGGGCGACCGCGCCAATGACGCGATCCGCATCAATGGCGGCGAGATTCGCGCCCGGGTGGTGGGAGAGGGCGCCAATCTCGGCGTCACCCAGGCCGGACGGATCGAGGCCGCCCAACTCGGCGCCAATGGCCAGGGCCTGCGGATCAACACCGATGCGCTGGACAATTCCGCCGGCGTCTCCACCTCGGATCACGAGGTGAACATTAAAATTCTGCTGGCCGATGTGGAAGCAAAGGGCGGCATCACCCGCACCCAGCGCGACGCCCTGCTCAAGAGCATGACCAATGACGTGGCGGCGCTGGTGCTGGCGGATAATGCGCTGCAATCCCTGGCCATCTCGCTCGAAGTGGCGGCCGGCGCGGCCGCCCTGCCGGCCCAGGCCGCGCTGATGGCAAGGCTGGAACAGGCCAAACTGCTCGACCGCGCCCAGGCCGGCCTGCCCGATGACGCCACCATCGCGCTGCGCGCCGCCGAAAACAAAGGCCTCACCCGGCCCGAGGCCGCCTCGCTGCTGCCCTTCGCCAAGCTCTGGCTCAACGAGGCCATTGGCCAAAGCGACCTGCCCGATGACCCCGCCTTCCTGCCGCTGCTGCGCGCCTATTTCCCCCCCGCGCTGCGCGAAAATTTCGCCCCCCATATCGAAACCCACCGGCTGCGGCGCGAATTGGTTTCCATGGCCCTGGCCAATCAGGTGGCCAATCGCCTGGGCTGCGCCGGGCTGGGCCGGCTGACCGCCGAGGCCACACCCGCCGCCGCGGCTCGCGCCATCTGGCTGGCCGGCGCGCTGCTGGGGCTGGAGGACGCCGCCATCGAGGCCGATGCCGCCCCCCGCCCCGCCAGCGAGCGCCTTTGCACCCAAGCCGCGCTGCGCGCCCTGCTGGAAAACGCCGCACAACCCCTGCTGGGGGAAACCGCCCCACTGGGCGAGACCCTGGCCGCGCTCTCCCCCGGCCTGCCCGCACTGCTCGATGGCCGCGTGGGCGCCGATGCGCTGGCGGCCGCCCCCAAACTCGCCGCCGCCCCGGCCATTCTGCGCCTGGCCCTCAGCTCCGGCGCCAGCGCCCTGGCCGCCGCCGAAGCCTGGGAGGCGGTGGCAAGGCGCTTTCACCTCCCCGCATTGCGGGCGGCGGCGAATATGGCCCGCGTCTCCGGCAGTTTCGGCAATCGGGCGCGGGCGGCGCTGCTGGCCGATATCACCGGCGCGCAGGCCAGGCTGGCCGCGGCAAACCTGGCCGGCCAGCCGGAAGCCCCCAGCACCGAAATGGCGGCAAGGCTGGTGGAGGAGGCCGCCAGCGTGCCCGATCTGGCCGCGGTCACGGTGGCGGCACGGGCCCTGGCCGCGCTGGCGTAGCCCCGCCCGCTTGATGCGCGCCCCCTTCCCCCGCACATAGCAGGCAAAGGAGCCCCGCCATGCCGCCCATCCAGCCCGAAGCCGACCTCGCCCTAGGCGCCGCCGCCCAACTCACCCCCGAGCAGCGCGACCGCATCGAGGCCGCCGCCTTCCGCAAACTCGTCCAGCACCTGCGCGAGCGCTCGGATGTGCAGAATATCGACATGATGAACCTCACCGGCTTCTGCCGGAACTGCACCAGCCGCTGGTATCAGGAGGCCGCCGCCGATGCCGGCGTGGCGCTGGAAACCCCCGCCGCGCGCGAAGTGATTTACGGCATGCCCTACAAGGCCTGGCAGGCCGCCTTCCAAAAAGAGGCCTCACCCGAGCAGCAAGCCGCCTTCGCCGCCAAAAACCGGGGCCATTAGCAAGCTGCGGAAGAACGCTGGTGGCAGAGGAAAAAAGCAAAAGGACTTTACCCTCTCGCCTCTCCCACCAGCATAGAACTATATCCCGACGATTTTCCGAAAAATTTGAATAATTCTTAATATCAACAACTAAACGAAGGTGCAGGAAACTCAGTTTCCTGCTGGGGAGCGCGAGGGGCAAAGCCCCTCGATCTTATCCCCGCCCCCAGTTTCAGCAGCCTGCCAACCCCACCCTGGGCGACCTGCAAGGCTTCGGCTAAACACCCCGCTCGTTTTCAGGGGATTTCTTCATGGCCATCAAACCAGGCGAAACGCTTGCCGGCCCCGATGTCGGCGGCATCGCGGCCGAGCGTCTGCGCAGCATCGTCGAGCGCGTCGAGCGTCTCGAGGAAGAGCGCAAGGCGCTGGCCTCCGACATCAAGGATATTTTCGCCGAGGCAAAATCCGCCGGCTTCGACGTGAAGGTCCTCCGCCAGATTCTCTCCCTGCGCAAAAAGGAACCAGCCGAGGTGGAGGAGCAGGAAACCCTGCTGGACCTCTACAAACGCGCCCTGGGCATGTAGGCCCAGCGCCCCCGGGCCCGAGATCCTGCCCATTACCACCGCGGCCTGATCCCGGCGGAGATTGCCCCCCGGCGCCACCGCCCGCGCGATACGGGCATTAGACAGTTGGGTTGACGCACCCTCAGCCGCCGGTAGCGTCAAGCCTGTCCAGCGCCTCGGTCAGGGTTGCGACCGATATGGAAAACGGGTTCCAGTGCTTCATGTGTTCATGTCCCGGCACCGCTGGACCTCGTAGATCAAAGTATCTGGCCCGTCTGTTCTGCGCCAGGGCATAAAAAAACGAGTCGCCGAAATTGTCCGGTGCTAGGCTGGCCACGGCCAGCCCCTCAGGGCTGTAGAGTAGTCCGGTCAAGCCGGAGCCCAGTACCGACACCACCGATGTCGCCGCTCGGAAAAGCCCTACCTGCTCCAGAAACGGCAGAAGGCCGATCTTTACCGGCTTGTAGCCGCGCCCGGCCAGCAGACCAGCGATCTCGGCCAAGTTGGCGATCTGCCGACTGGATGTCTCGGTGCGCAGTAGCGACATACGGCCGCCAAGCAATTCCGGGGCAGGTACAGGAAGGCAGATGGCCTGACGCATCACCAGCCCCGCCGCCGGATGCATCAACCGGTCGCTCCACACCGAAGTAACAGCATGGGCAGCCCTGAAGCGATAGTTGCACCCACCATCGAT
>Ga0214923_10006008_pt1 | contig 13834 bp, 21 predicted proteins | sample LL1510_MetaG_FD_177993 | JGI IMG/M metagenome (GOLD analysis project Ga0214923, IMG submission 177993) | Freshwater microbial communities from Lake Lanier, Atlanta, Georgia, United States - LL-1510 | ecosystem: Environmental > Aquatic > Freshwater > Lake | place: USA: Georgia | collected... | reverse complement strand
CAGTACAGTATACACAAATCACTTTAGGCGGCTCGCTTGCACAAATCTTACAACAATCCAGTTCAGAAAACAATAAATAAAAATATGTATTAAAAAATTTCACACCCTTTATCGATGTGGAGGGAATACCTTAACAAGTTTGTCGTCAAGGTATAATCCCGTTTTTGTAACTTGGATATTTCTAAAACTTGCAGAAGGTGGTTTAAATGTATGAGTAAAATAAATAATTGAATATCTAGTACCTCGAAATGGTTCCGTCCAATGTGCAAGATTTCCATCAAATTTTAAAAACTTGTTTTTGATATCATATTTAGTACCTTCAATAACTAATTCACCATCTTCATAATCTCCAAATGCAATTATATAACTCATACCAATATTATTTTTATCTACATGGGGTGGAGACACCACGTTTTTATTGATTTGAATAGTAGTATAAGTAAAGTCTGAATCGTGATTTTTTATTAAATTATTTAACATATCTAACAACTCTGCATATATTTCATTATATTTAGAAGGTCCACGAGTTTTATAATTCAAGTATTTTTGCCCCCTGTAATTTACTTCACCTAAACAAAATCCTTCGATCGGTTTATTGGATATATTTTTTCTAGTATGACGCTTAGGAAATTTTTTTATCGATTCTAAATAATTGTAAATATAGTTTAGTAAATACATTGTTAAGATATTTATTATTATACTTGTACTTACGCGGATCAAAAATAAATTGAATTTTTTTTATTTGTATCATTTAAATATCAAACACCAACGAATAAAATGTCTACCGAATTTATTTGCGAAATTTGCAATTGCACTATCTCCATGAAGTCTAAAGCTCGACATTTGAGATCAGCAAAACATAATAAAAATGCACAAAACCACGCAACCACCACCGTACCCATTATTTCAATACAACCTGATGATAACCCCACGGAAGAACAAGTCGTTGAAACAGTTAAAAATTTCCAACGTCAACTTAGAGAACTAAAAAAAAAAAGAGACGACTATATTGAAAAACATTTAGATATTTATAGAGCGTATTTAGAAAGAAAAGAAAAGGTCGAAACTGTTGTTGAAGAAAAGGTAGAAACTCCTGTTGAAGAAAAGGTCGAAACTGTTGTTGAAGAAAAGGTAGAAACTCCTGTTGAAGAAAAGGTAGAAACTGTTGTTGAAGAAAAGGTAGAAACTCCTGTCGAAGAAAAGGTAGAAACCATTATTGAAGAAGATGATTTAGTTATTGATGAAATGGGTTCGTTAGTAAATAATAAACCCATTGTTCAAGCTTTGGATAAAGTTATACTAGATTTACATCATAATGAACAATTTATAGTTCAATGCAAATCTAATATTAAAAATATAAAAAAGCGCAAAACTCTCACGCCTGTAGAAAAACAAATTCAAATTGCTATTCAAAATGAAAATATAAATCGACTACTTCAAGAAAAGGAGAATTTATTGCAAGAACGAAAAAGGTTGTGTGACATATCTAATAAACATACAATAAATTTCGCAACATTTCAAGCGCAATGCCAACAAGCTTTTGTTAATGGGGCACGAATTATTACAATCTCACGTAAAGATTTAACACAGTAACGCATTGCACTCGCTTTGGGTTTGGTTTCTAAATCTATTTTACAAAAATTTAGAAACTTTATTGAAGACTTTGCGTTTCCTTTTCTCTTTCCTTTTTTTTAGCTAATTTTGCAGCTTGCATTTTTTCATACCATTTTTTAGATGCTTCACTTCCTTTTTCCATATGATTTTTGCGAACAGGCTGTGCGACCGATTCCTCCTTTTGTTCTTTTTTAGGTTTGACTTGTTTAACGGGAGTCTGTTGTGCGTGTTTAGCCTTTATCTCGGCGATAAGTTTTTCAGCTTTTGTAACTCTGCGTTTTGGTTCTGAAATTTCATTAGGGTCGTTTTTACTTGGGTTAGTTATAGTTGCTGGTTTTTTAGATGCCATTGTTATTTATATGTTTATTAGAGTTTTTTAAATGCTTTTTTGTTTGTTCGTGTTGAGATTTACCATTTCTTGCAATTTCGCATTTACATATTTCACAAGTTATTTTTTCTTTTCCTTTTTGTTGAATAGTATCCTTGTTTTCTTCATACCATTTTTTAATATATTCAGCTATTTCTTCTTTATGTTCTTCTCTGTATTTTTTCTTGTGTTCCTTGTTTTCTTCATACCATTTTTTCATATATTCTGCTATTTCTTCTTTATGTTCTTCTCTGTATTTTTTCTTGTGTTCCTTGTTTTCTTCATACCATTTTTTCATATATAATTTTTTAATACAAAAAGCATCACGTTCATTGACATTACATAAACGATTGATCCAAAGCTGCTCGTACATTTGAAGGTGTTTTCGATCTACTACATCATACTCTTTGATTAATAAAGCTTTACAATTATCAACGCCATATTTATCAAAAAGGTCAAATGAACCACAATTATTATTTTTACCATCTTTCCATAATTTATAGTTATATTTGTGGTTCTTAAACCGTTGCGCTAAATCATCAAATGTGCTTCCAATATATATATCATTAGACTGAGCAACGACTATCTTGTAAATCTTTCCTAATACCATAATTATGTGATTTATATAATATATTATGTTTTTAAATTGAAAATATTTCTCCTTTGCATAAAACTATTTAAATAAATTAGAATTAGATATAAATGAAAATATCTTATTTTAATTCTAATTTTAATTTTACAATCGAGCATGATAACTATGCAGAAGTTAAAGAACTGGTGGAAATGTTTCTGAAACAAACGGACACGGTTACTTTACCTCAAAATGTACATAGCATCTCTAATCAAGTCCCAACTTCAGAACCTCAACCAGTTGTAGAATCTCAACTAGTAGCGACTGAACCAGTTGTAGAATCTCAACTAGTAGCGACTGAACCAGTTGTAGAAGAGGTTGATCCGAATCCCGAAATCAAACCCGTTTTAGCTCCTACCAATCAAGATGAGTATTATAAACTTTTAGAAACTATAAAGATATCTTCACCCAAAGAATGTCGGGGTAAATATTTCAGTCTTGTCGAGTATTTCAAATTTTGGGATGATGAAAAACAAGTCAATGAGTTTATTACCAACTTGGAAAATAATAGAGACATACAATTAGTCATAAAAAATCCAGCAAATCATCTTCGTTGGATCTTTCATATCATATGTACTATTACAGAACATTATAAATTCTTTGATTCGAAACGGTTAATTGAGAAGAGAGAACATTACCACAGACTTCGTACTGGATATAATTTAAAAAAAGCCGAATCAAGGTCTGTAGAGTAGAATCACAGGATTGGGTGTATCTAAAAAATAACTGGGTTGAATTGACTAAAAATTACCCGATAAATATGCAAATAATAATTGGATCGTATTTTGAAATCGAATCTCTCAGAAGAGACTTTAATAACGCAATTATTACAACAGACACAAACCAAATACAAAACCATTATAACATTGTAACTGGTATATATACCCTTGTACACGGCAAAACTACAAATTCAAAAAATATAAGACAATACCCAATTAGTGCAAAATTACTTGATTTGATTATACGAAGCGGCATACAACACGGGGTTTCGCTCTGTTCCGACTTGAATTTATTCTATAAGTACATGAATGAATTTGTCGGAGATCGCAAAGGACAATCATCGGCTATAAATTATTTGAGAATATGTAAAGCAAAATGGATCGAATGTTTAAATATTTCAGATTCTAAAAAATTAGAAATGCACGAAAAAATGGCTCACAGTTATGAAACCACATTGAATTGGTACGTTTAAAGGGCGAAGCATCCTTCGGGCGAAGGATTTATTTGATTTAAAGTTATAAATCATACTATAAATTGAAATTAATAAATTTAAAATATTTTAAAGATAAACTCTAATGAATAAAAACAGTAAAAATAAAATGTCTTTGATTGAATCTGTAAATGTATTTAGATTAAATAAAGTTATTGAATTGTATCCCCATCTTCGTAACGATTTTGATATTTTTAATGATAACGATAATGGAGAACAGTATTATAAAACGTTATTACCTATTTTGCAAACTTATTTACAAGGTATTAACTCGGTAAATAACGATATTGGCTGGCGCAAAATTGAATATATTCCACCAAAATCGCGCAAATCCGAAGATGATAGTATTAAACGACGAGTATATCCTAAAAAAGCTATTGGTCTAGTAGCTTTCCCAAGAGATATACGCGATTATTTATTACATGATAATCAAGGACATCCTCTTGTTGTTGATTTTGATATACAAAATTGCCATCCAGTTATATATTATCAATTTTTAGTCAAAAATGGTTACTCCGAAGACAAACTGCAATTATTTAAAGACTATATAGATAATCGTGATACTTGGTTTGATGTGTACGGACAAGAACTTAAAAGATATATTATTTGTGCTATAAATGGCGCTCAACAATTATCTTACGAAAAAAACATCTCAACCGAAAACTTTCAAAAATTAGAAAGGTTTGTAAAAGAAATATGGACAACTCACAACTGGTTACAATGTAAATATAATCTTGAAAGTTTGACACAACTAAAAGATTTTATATTTAAAAAAAATACTGAAATTGAAGCTAAGATTATAGATATTGCTATGGTATTTGCAAGAGAATATGCAAAAAATGATAATATTATTAGTATTTATGCCTATGATGGGTTTGCTGTACATCGTAAAGGTATTTTCAAAAACCCAAAATCTGTTATTGATTTCTTGCGCTTAGTGAACAACAAAGTTTATGAAGAAACGGGTTATAAATGCCGGTTTGTGGATAAATCATTGAAAGTTAACCCAAAACTTCAAGAATTTTTAGATAATACTCATGTTAATCGTATGTATGATATTCGATTACAAGATGGACAATTTTTATCTGATATTATTACCGAAAATATATTCGAAGATTTTAAAGAAGATATTATCATATTCAAATCGGGAATGGGGGACGGTAAGACTTGGAAAATATATAATGATCTGAACAAACTACGAGACCAAATGGGGATTACTAGTATTAGTATTTTGAATAGGATAAGTCTTATCGACAATATCAAACATGATTATCCTTTTGTTTATAGTTATAGAGAAGATCGTACTATCGGAGATATAGATGGAGTTGGAAAATCCGTCGTAGTCTGTTGCGAAAGTTTGTATCGTCTTACTCTAGCAACTAAAGAACAATGTGACTATCTAATTTTAGATGAAATCATGAGTTTATTACCACAAATGATATGTTTAGAAACTCACGGTAAAAATCTAAAAACTAATCAACATATCTTATTAGCCCTGGTCAAAACCGTTAAGAAAATCATTATTCTAGATGCAAATATTACACAACAAGCTATAGATTTTATCAAGTCCATTAGAAATGACGCTGAAATTAAACAATGGACGGTTGCACCTAGAAGACCTCGAAATATTCATTACGAATCTAACATCATTTCTAAAATGGTCGATAGTTTGACAGCTGGGCGTCGATTATTTGTACCTTGTACTAGATCAATAAAATTTGGCGAAGGTGTTATTCGAGAACTTCAAGAACAATTCCCGACAAAAAAGATGGTTTATATTAACTCCGAAACCAGAGGCGAAAGTGATATAGCTGCACTATTACGGGATACCAGTCTATGGGGTAATTATGACCTCGTTATGATATCTCCTTCTATTTCAACTGGAGTCAGTTGTGTACTGAAAAACCATTTTGATGAAGTCTATTGTTTTTTTTCGCCAGCTTCAACTAACCCTTTAGACGCATCCCAGCAAATTGGGCGTGTGAGGTTCCCTTCTAGTAATGATATTTATATTAATATAGCCCAAAACGGAAATCCTACTTATAGATACGGCGCTTTAACCCAGGATAAAGTTCTCAAAATGATATATAACAATACTCACAATTTATACAAAGATCATTTACATTTGGTTGATACAGATTTTAATTATAATACTTTTAGAGAAACACTTCAACGCACTCCAAGAACTGAGTTATTTTTATACAATTATTCAGAACAATCTCGATTATACTCTGATTATGGAGTTCATCTTCGTACTGCATTACAAAATACTTATATCTGCACATTTTCATCTGATGATAAACCAATAACAGCGGATGAAGATGACTTGAGAGAAAGCGCTAAAGAACATGGACTCGAGTATATGAATGAAAAGGCAACTGATATCTTTAATTCTCCCAATTTATCACAAGATCAATATGAAGCGTTAGAAGTAAGACAGAAAAGGGGATACGAGTTGTCGAAATCTGATTTATATGCAATGGATAAATACTGGCTAAGCGTTAATACAAAAATAAGAGCGTCTGGTATCGATAAATTTGTAGAAAATAATGCTAACCGACAACTGCGCGTATTATTCAAAGTTCTAAACTCCAAAGCTTGTAATGTGGTTCGCCCCCTAAATCGGTTTCTGAAAAATCTTAAGGGACCGGCTTCGACGTCAGATTGTGATAATACTCAATATCTTGAGAAATTATTTGATCCAATCCAATTTAACTTGACAGAGTTTTATAAAGGGGATGAAGGTGAAAATATTACTACAAAATGGCTTTCGGATAGTTTACACGGTGTAATGTTGAAATATATCTGGGTTGAAAAAGTCTTAAAATTATTTGGAGCTCGACATATTTGGGACGCTGTAAGTTTGGGAGATGATCAATTCAAAATTGGATTTGCAAAATTTGCTGACTGGTTGAAGTTATTGTGCGTTCCACTAAATAATGGAGTTTTCAACTATAACCGTATTATGGACTTGTTTAATCTAAAACAAATGGATGGTACAAGGTATACGCTGAAACATTTGCAAAGATTAGTTGGGAATTGTTCTATTGCGGATATTAAAAGTATCGTTAACCAAATACTTAGACCAGTTGGATTATTTTTTAGAAGTCAGACAAAAAAGAAACAAGTCAAAGGTGTACGAACTTCAACTCAAATTACTACATTGCAATTAATTTATCCAGTACTTCTTAATTATTATATCGAACCAGAACCAGATTCTTATATCACTAATAACAAAAATTATCTTAAACTTGACAAATGGTCTATTCCAGTATTATCAACTGACGGTATTCCAAAAATGAGCGATGCATGGCTCGATTTGTATAAGTCATCAGTATTTCACCATTTACCCCAAGTATATTGTACATCGGAAGATGATAAACAATCAAATGATACTATTGATAAATCAGATGATTGATATGTTTACAAGTATACTTTAAATTATATTTTTTTTGATTTTTTGTTAATTTTTGATTTCAACTTAACTTCAGCTTGAAAAAAAATCATTCAAAAAATCCCAGGCTAAAATTAAGTTAAAAAAAGTGTCCGTAGAGTTTGTGTCTTTATTTTATTTAGTATAAGGACTCCTATTTCCAACTCTACGGACACTTTTTTTAAGTATCTCACAGGCTAATTCTTGATTTTTATTAAATCCATTTTTATTAATTTAAATCCATAATTTCCCAAACTTAATTAATAATTATTAATTTAAATACATAAAAATATATATAAATTACATATGGATGATTTATATATTCAGTCAAATTCAGAAGCACGCGGTCATCGTCAGATTTTTTTAAAAACAATCAAGTCTTTGAGCGTTGTGCCGGATAATTATTTAACCGAATGGAGTCGGTGTGATGACTACTATGCAGAACCAAATATAAAATACCCACACGACGGAGAGACTTGGATTTGCGATTGCACACGATTGACCAGCATTCATAAACGATGTATTTGCAAACAACATATTGGAGATTCTATGACATTAAAAAATAAGTTATCAGGAATTATAATTTGGATTGGGATGGATTGCGCAAAACAATATTTAAAAATAAATACTCGTGAAAATACATGTTTAGAATGTGGACAATATACCAGAAAGAACAAAACCAATCTTTGTAAAAAATGCAAAAAATTATATATTTTTTCTTTTGGTGAACATAACGGAAAAACTTTTCATGAAGTTATGAAGTCCGATGTTAAATATTGTAATTGGGTATATAATGAACCAAATTTAACTGGTAAATTATTACAGTTTAAACGATGGTTAGTAATAAAAATACAGTTAACCGCAGGCAACGATTATTGACAAGCATGTTTACGCGAAGCATGTTTACGCGAAGCATGTTTACGCGAAGCATGTTTACGCGAAGCATGTTTACTAAAGATTTATAATTTAAAAACATATTAAATTATAATAAATGAATTTAAACCAAGAAGAAGAGAAAACGATTGCAAAAGACAAAAAACGAGCTAATAATCGTATATTAAGCAAAAAACATTATCAAGAGAATCCAGAATATTATAAAAAATACTATCAAGAGCATAAAGATAACTGGAATGACTATACACCGAAAATTTGCGAGTGTGGATTAACCGTGACGAGTTTAACTATCCATAAAAAAACTAAACTTCACAACAAGTTGATGTTAATTAAATCTTCTTCTTCTTCTCAACCCGTTTCAACAATCGAACTTGTGACTGTGCCTTCTTTAGAGTAGTACTTTTAGCATGAACATAACCGGTTTTCGTATTTACAACTTTGAATCGAGTTTGGGTTCCTGGTTTCTTTTTGATGTCGTACTGGTTCTTCGACCCCGCGCGTTGTTTCACAACGTAAGGCATTGTATATTGATTTATTAATAAAAGGATTTTACCAATCATAAAATGTTTTATTAATAAAATATGTCGGACAAGTATATTTTATCAAGATCAAATCGTCCTGCGAAAAAATGGATGATAAAAACGCCGTACGGTTTAATTCATTTTGGTCAATTCGGCGCTGCAGATTTTACAATGCATAAAGATTTAGCGCGCAAAACAGCTTATATATTCCGTCACGCTTCTCGCGAGAACTGGACAAAATCTGGTATAAATACAGCGGGATTTTGGTCTTATCATTTGCTGTGGAACAAACCTACATTGGAGGCGTCTATTCGCGATACTGAAAAAAGATTTAACATAAAAATAAATTTGCAATAATAAAAGATATGTATTATTTTAAAAATGGAAAATTAGAAGACCTTGATGAGACCCTGGATGAGATTATTACGGATTTAAAAGGTAAGTTGATTACATATATGTTGCTGAAACATAATATCACATTTTTAAACGACCAGACTGAAATGGAACTCTATGATATTTTGATAGAATTTTTACGACCTTATATTATGGGTAAAATAATTTCGTAATACCTAAGATTTTTTCTTCAAAACTGCATTCCTAAACATTAGATTCGAGTGAAATGGATTTCCGCCGAATATCGGTTGATTTGGAGTTATTTTTTGGGCATGTGGAATAATATAATGATTTTGTTTAACATTAGCTCTATTGGCGTAATCTGAATTATCGCCTTCACCTGAAAGCACCCTAATTTTAGACAAGTAATTATCTAAATTATTCATCTTGGTTTCTAACGCGTTTAATTTTCCGCTCCAAAGTTCTTGACTACCGTTTGACCATTGCAACATTTTGTCGGCATATTGGGGTTGTTGTACATTTTTTGTAGTCGGATTCATTTCTAATAAACTGGGTTCAATACCTTCTTCGCCATATGTTGGGTTTTGTCGTTTAACTTTAGCTTTGAGATCTCCGTTCATAACAGGTACTTCTACCTTATTTGGAGTCATATTGTTAATTTGAATTGCAAGTTCGTATTTCCTTTGCTCATCGTTGGTTCTACGATATTCCCGTTTTAAATCCCTAGTGATTCGTGCCTTTTCCATAGCTTTTTTTCGAGCCGGAGTGAGATTCACGATATCTTTCACGGGATTTAAATTTTTAGCCATACGCTTCTGGGCTTTTTGTTCGGCTGTATCAGGACGGCGTCCCGCAGGTTTAGTCTTGCGTGGTTTTTCCTCTAATGGTTGGATATTAACTAACTTTTCTTTGGATTCTTCCATCATATTTTATTTATATAATCTTTTTTAGAAAAATAATATAAAAGTTTAATTATTCTGATTTTGATACAATTTTTTGTCTAGTTCTATCGAGAAAAGAAATTAGACCGTTGTAATAAAACCTATAATCTACAGTAGCAAAATATTTTCTATACAAATGTGCAGGTAAAGCCCATAAGATTGAGAATATTTTGGATAATCTACTGCGGTTTTTCCAATCGTTGATATACCAAAATGCATATTTATCTTGTATTTCCTGTGGGGTACCAGGTATTCGTACTTCTTTTGGAAATACCGAAAATCTGTATTTGTTCTTTGTATAATTCAAATCTACGCATAATGGATCTCTGTGGCCAGTCAAACCCTTGGTATTTAGTTGATTAAAAATTTTCGATATATCTTCGGGTAAAGGTTGAGCAGTAGTAGTTTGTTTTTCGTGAAGTTCCGGTTGGTACCCTTTATATTCGTACGGTTCATAAAATCCTTTATCATTATCTCGCTCGTTTGACATTTTTATTTAATCCGAAATCATTTTAAATAAAAATACATGAGCATACCAAATCCATTTAAGTATGAAAAATTACTGAGAGAATTAAACGAAAAAATAAAGTTGATACAAAGTTTAAATCCAAAACGCAACTCCCAGGATAGTATAAACCTAATAAAGCTAAAAATGATGAAGAAGGATGTTGAACGTAAATACAAACAGAGTTTAGGCGGAGACTTGAAAAGTTTATTTGCAAGATAGCTACCTTCGGTTTATCTATTTAACTCAATGGCTTCCATTAACTTCTTATCAGCCCCTAAAATGTACCTCTCGTCATAGTTGTGAGTCCGAAAATTACAATATAGAAATGTAAAAGGCCTGTCCTTAAACCAATTTGAAATTTCTTGCTCGATATGTTTTCGTTCTTTTCGACCGCAATATGTTTCGACAAACGCTTCCAATTCCGCTTCATTTCCGCTCCTAAAAAACACCGCACTGGTAGTATTTGCGCGAAGAATCGTACTCACTCCGCGAAGCTTTTGAACTAAAGAAATGGGTGATATGTTAATGTGCCTTCCTCTAAAATACAATACTTCAGGTAACGAATGATACTTTAAATTATCAAGACAATCATCTAATATCATAACTACCTTTGGACATCTGTTTTTCCCGTACCTGACGATTATGTCCTCTTGGGTCTGCATCACCTCTTTAATAACATCTGCTCTATATTCATTGAAGAAAATAAATTTTTTATCTTCATTATTGTTTTGAAATTCTTTGTAATCTCCCGAAAACTCGAGACTTGGGCACAAAATTACAAAATAATCATAGTTTTTTTTACAGCTGTTAATAATTGTTTTTAGTAACTGCGTTTTTCCACTACCACTTGAACCGCATATCAACATAGAAAAATTAGACCCGTCAAATATTTCTGACCACGTTTTTAACATTTTTTATTATTTATCTTAGTCCAACAAAGAATAAATAAGCTATGTCAAACATATATAATAGAAGGTTAGAATATCAAATAAATCCAAAAGGAAAGCCGTTTTTAGAAATTCCAAATACCACAGTATACCCAAAATATGCAGTTGTTGGAAATACTAAACCAAATTTAGATTATCGTACAAATAGAATGCTTCAACCTATTTTTCAAACAAAAAAACCAATTGCTCAAGGTCCGTATATACCTAAAGAACCTATCAATGCACATGGATTAGGAGGTAAAAAACCAGTATATATTGATTACGTATCCCAACCACTTGCTTCATTTAAGACACGTCCACCGAAGGGGTTGGTATGGGAGCCGAATTCAATTCGTGAAACTCGCCAAAATGTATACCCGGATGGAGTACCGAAAAACTTTTCACAATTACAACAAGCTGATTCTCAATACCTTGAAAATCTCAACAATGAAAAGAAAGAGAAACAGTTGAAGGAAAGATATGAACAAAGATCCCGAGTTGGCGGACACGATGGTTCTCGACCTCACCCAACTCCAAGCGTAGAAGAAGAATTAAAAAGACTTGATGAAATGTTGGCCGAAACCAAGTATGGAAAAGGTGCATATAAAAATATTGGTTTAAATGCAGAGCAACATCGTCAAATGGCTGAGAAACAAGCCGCTGATATTAGGAAGGAATTGGAAGACCTTAGAAAGGAAGCACTGGTTCATAAAACTGATGTTGTAGATGCAATCGTAAACCCAGGGGGTGTACTAAAATTTACTAAGCCACCGCCGAGTGCGTTGTCGGATGATGATTTGAAAGAGCTGGTGGATGATCCTAAAAAATTAGATAAGTTTTTTACAGATTATACAAAAAGTAATATGAAATTACCCCTCAGCACTGATAAAGATTATAAAAATATCAGAACTGCATATCTGCTTTCTTATTTATCAAAAAGAAATCCATTTATAGATCTCACTGACAAAAATGTACTTGACCAAACACAACTATTAATGGATCAATTAGGTTATAAGATGAGAAATATAACAGAATATAATAACAAAATAGAAAAATTACTATTTAAATCAGGTGGGAAATATAGTTCATTGAAATAATAATAACTTGTATAAATAAATATGCCAATTTCACTGATTGATAAACTATGTTTACAATTTTGCAAATGGTTTGCATGCAAATCTGAATCTGATTGTAATTCGAATTGCAAATCTAAATGTTTTGCTGGTCCAAAAAAAATATTATTTAAAATATGTTCAAGTGAACAATTAAATGGATAAAATTACTCCGTTGCCGTGTCTTCATCGTGATATTTCTAGAGATTTAAAACCATCTTGTATAGAATGTGGGTTAGTTTTTCAACAATACCCGTTAATTTATCATATTCGAACTATAACTTATTACAAAGAATTATATTTTAAAAATCCAACTTACAACATACCAATACATATGTTATTAGGATCTAAATTGCAACAACAAGTTGAAAATTTTTTAAAAAGACAATATAGAGATAAATTTAAAAATCAAAGTGGAAATTTTCCAACCCCACAATGTGAAGTCTTATATATGGAATATATAAATTTTTTACGAAATAATTCAGAACGAATATTACCAAAAAAATATGTTTCGCGTAAAAAGGAAATTTCGAATGTATACGGAGATCATAAAAAATTACTTATCAAATATATCTCACGACTTTCGTTCGGTTCTCCATAATAGGATATTGTATATAATTTGTTTTATTTTGTGACTATTCAGATTGATGTCATCAATTGCGCCAAATATATCAATATATATTTCTTGTTCGTTTTCTGGTAGTAATTGATACAAATTTATGATTTCATTTATAAGTTTCATATTTGTTTATTAAAAAATAATCGTGTCTTAATAAAATGAATGAAACAACGAGTGAAACTACGGTAAATATACCTATTGAAAAAAAAATGGAAGATACCTTGACTTCAGTCCAGGCTGCAGTGCAAATTATTAGTTTTGTGGAAATAGAATGCCGTGTAGTCCTACATAAAGGCATGTTTTGTCTAATCCATGCTTACGATGCAAACAAGGTTAAAATAAAAATTTTCCAAGTTGAATTGTCTCCAAGTGAGTATGAAAACTGGGTAAGTGATGTTGAGATGGAGGCATTGATTTTGAGTAAATGTGGATTAACAAAATCTTAAAGTATGTTTTTAATTTTTACAATCAAAATTAAAAAACTATGTTAGATTATCCAAGTCATAGTAAATGGGTATGGATAGAATGTATCTAAATTTGAAAATTGAGCCGTTAATCTCTCAATATAAATTATACCTGCATTAATATAACAACTCAAAGTGTTATTATTAGCACCATTAACATATCCTACTAGACCAGTCATTACTAAATATGGTGGTTGAAATCTAAGAGGTATAGCAGTCGTCGAAGCATACGCTCGAGAA
>Ga0214923_10006007_pt1 | contig 13835 bp, 11 predicted proteins | sample LL1510_MetaG_FD_177993 | JGI IMG/M metagenome (GOLD analysis project Ga0214923, IMG submission 177993) | Freshwater microbial communities from Lake Lanier, Atlanta, Georgia, United States - LL-1510 | ecosystem: Environmental > Aquatic > Freshwater > Lake | place: USA: Georgia | collected... | reverse complement strand
AATGTCGTTGAAAAGTCTTCCACTTATATTAACGACAATCGTCTTTTTAGGAGTATTTGCATCCACCGTCATTAGTCTACAGCTAGAAGATATACGTGGAAACTGGGACAAGAGACGATGTGAAACTATGGTGATTTCTATGGCACATTTAGTTCCCGATGGAAAAGACCCCAATGTAGATCCGACGAAATTTGCCACGGACAATTTCTATTTCTGTATGAACAAGTTGGTGGATAATTCCATGAGCAAAACTATTAATCCCTTGACGGGAGCAATAAACATGCAAATTGATCTTGCTAATCCTATTGCACAATCGATGAACTATTTACGTTCTAATGCGAAGAGCCTGCTTGATCCTTTGAATAAAATGGTACAGTCACTCTGGGATAGTGCCAAAGTGATAGCTATAAAGATTTCCACTACGTTTTATCTCATAGCAAGCGCATTTCACAGGGCACAGGCGCTTGTACTATCAACCGTTTTTGCCGGGTTCGCCGTATTCAAAGGAATACTCAATCTTCTTGCGCTTGTGCGAAGGATTGTGGCTGAAATGATGGCGATGTTGATGGCGATTATTATAATCTTAACCATTATTTCTATCTTTTTACCAATGTTGGTATCGGGCATTTTACCCATATTAATTGCGGTAGTTGCTAGTATTGCTGCAAGTATTGCACAGGATGCGTATAATGAATTGGCCGATGTTAATTCGGCGATCGGATTCCAAGACATGCCGAAGAGCCCTGGCCTGCGTGAGGGATTGCCTCCTGGCCGCTAAATTTATTGTACTTCTCTAGAAGAATGAAGCGCACCACACTTTTGATAAGCGCCCTTTGTATGCTGATTTTGGCGAATATACTGATGATGTCCTACGCTTCTCCGGCATTTCTCCCCAGCTCTGAGGGATTTACGGCGTATATGAAGCAGATGGAGAAGGAGGGAGAGAAGAAGCAAGAAGCATTTAGAAACTATTCCCCTGGTGGTGCGAAGGAAGCGTATCAGCCGATTGGAGCGTTTGACGGTGTTCGTCTGAGCAAGGCGAATGAGTGGCGCCAGGCATCTCCGAATGAGCCTCTCCAGGGCAACTATCCGAAGTTCGCGGTTGGTTCTGACCAGCTCTTCATGTTCAAGGACAACCAGGTGAAGCCCGAGTGCTGCGCGGCCAGCTACTCGTCCTACGGTGGGTGTGTCTGCACCACGCCTGAGCAGCGCAATTACATCAACATGCGTGGTGGCAATCGTACTGGTCCTGACGCGGGTGTGTAATAATTTATATAAAGATGAATAGATGACGGATCCCTTGCGAAAAAATTTCCATTATTAGCACTCATATTTTTAGTGCTAATGATTGTATATACAACAAGATATAGAACCATAACAGGATTTAATAATGCTTCTCTGCCAGCTGATGTACAGATTCAAAATCATATTGGTAAAATAATCACACCACTTGTGCAAGTATTCCAAAATATTTTTCCAGCAATGAATGATTCGTTGAATCTATATAATAATTCTCCTCCTCCGCCTATATTTAGACCTATAACAGAAAACTTATATTCAAGCTATAATACTATAGTTATATCTCTAAATAAACTAAATACTCCTTCTATTACTTCTACTAACAATATGGTATATATACTCCCACTATTGTTTCGCGAAGTAGCCACGACAATTAAAAATACAGTTGATACAATTATACAAAACCCTGCTCTTTTATCTGAACGTTCTCTTACAGCTCCACTTCCTTCGTATAAAACTCCTTCCCGAAATACTATATTCCGATAGAATGTCAGCCAAAAAGACTATCTGCCTTACTATGATCGTTAAAAACGAGGGCCATATTATCGCAGAAACGCTGGATCATCTCCTCAAATATATACAATTCGACTACTGGGTGATCAGCGACACCGGCTCTACGGACAAGACTAAGGAGATTATCCAAGAATTCTTCAAAGCCCGAAAGATCCCTGGAGAAATCGTGGAAACGCCCTGGCGTGACTTTGGATTTAATCGCTCTGAGGCATTCCGCCACGCCTATAAAAAGGCCGACTATGCCTTTGTCTGGGACGCCGACGATGAGATCCGTGGCGACTTCAAGTTACCGGCTATTCTAGACGCTGACTCCTATCTATTTACCTTTGGTTGCGACGATGGCTTCCGTTATTCCCGGGCCCAGATGTTCAATAATCATCAAAAATGGATTTACAAGGGTGTACTACATGAATATGCCATGTGTACAGAGCCGACAAAACCCTCTGACACAGTTACTGGAAACTACTACTTTATTTCTGGGCGTCGTGGTGACAGAAGCAAGGACCCCAATAAATATCTAAAAGATGCCACAATCCTGGAAAAAGCATGCGCAGAAGCTCTGGCGGCTAAAGATCCCATTTATAACCGCTATGTCTTTTACTGCGCGCAGAGCTATTCAAGCTGTAATATGCACGAAAAAGCCATAGAATTCTATAAAAAGGCAGCCGATTCCAACGATCAATGGCAACAGGAACGCTACATAGCTTGTCTAGAAATCTATGAGGCGTGTGATAAGTTAAAGAAGCCAGAGGAGGCAGTTCGCTTCCTTGTAGATTCTTATTACTATGATCCGAAGCGCATAGAGTGTATATATCGCCTGATAAAACACTACTGTGTGCGTAATGCTCCAGAAGTATCTTATATGTATTACACGCTCATTCAAAACTATTTTGAGAATGAATATCCCACAGACAATATTTCCTCACGTCTTTTTGCCAGAAAAGCAGAATATGACTTTTATCTTCCCTATTACATGGTTATTGTATGCGAAAGGATAAAGAATCTGGACATGGCCGCAAAGATGTATGAGATTATTGTAAAACGCAATTACACATATCTGACGGATTGGTGGGTGAGAAATCTCATGTTTAACCTGCAGTTTTGTATGAATCAGTTGCCGAACCGTCTAGAGTTTTTTCTAGATTTTATGAAGTATATCTCTGCGCTGGAGTTAAGAGGAATAACTTTTGAACCCGTGCAAAGACAGGTAATAACAAAGTTGATCGATAAATATAAGCCTCTTCTTGTACAGCCTTATACAGGCCCTCTTCCTATAACCTCTAAGAAAAACCAAATTCGTGTGCTCTTTACCATGACGACGTGCAAGCGCTACGATCTCTTTGAAAAGACCATGAACTCTATCTTACATACGTGGACAGACCTGAATAAGGTAGACTACTTTTTCTGTGTAGATGACAATTCCAGACAGGTAGATCGCACAAAGATGACTAAGGCATATCCCTTTATAAATTTCTACATGAAGGACTCTGATGAAAAAGGTCATCGCACGAGCATGAATATAATTTACGATAAAATTAAGGAGCTCCAGCCCACTTACTGGATACATATGGAAGATGACTGGCTCTTTTTTCAAAAGGAGGACTACGTACAAAAGTCCATTGACTTCTTAGAACGCAACGAATCCAAGTCTATTCACCAAATCCTGTATAACCGCAACTACGCAGAGATCTACGAGGGCTGGAATATCAATGGCGGACAGCCTCTGGAACCTGGATTCCTTCTACATCTGAAGAGCGACCAGATACAAGGTGCCAACTGTGGTTACTGGCCTCACTATAGTTTCCGCCCTTCTATGATACGTGCAAAGGTCATCCTGGAACTTGGCAACTACAACTCTCCTAATACGTTTTTTGAGAGGGACTACGCCGACCGCTACTTTGCCAAAGGCTACAAATCAGCCTTCTTTAACACAATTACTTGTCTACACACGGGTAAACTCACAAGCGATAAGAATGGTGAAAACGCCTATACACTCAATAAAACAGGTCAGTTCAATACATCAAAACAAAAGACGCCTAACACGTTCGTTATAAATCTCAAGCGTCGCACAGATCGCAAGGAAGAAATGGAGAAGACGTTTGACGCTGCCGGTTTTACCGACTACGAGTTCATCAATGCTGTGGACGGATCCAAACTTGAAACAACGGATGAAATAAGCCAACTTTTTGCTGGGAATGATTTCGGCAGTAGAAAGGGTACAATAGGATGTGCCCTCAGTCACTATAATCTATGGAAAAAACTGGCAGACGATACCGAACATTCCTTTTACACCATTTTTGAAGACGACATTAGTGTATCAAATACCTTCTGCTCGCGACTTGAAAAGGCTCTGAAAGATGAACTGACTGGCGTAGATATATTATATCTTGGTTATACGGTAAGAGATCATCACAAGGCCCGCATTTACCAGAGGCAAGATACCACTGTGCAAACAGACATGGATATTTATATTGGCGGGTTTTTCGGCTATGTTATTACTAAGTCTGGATGCACTAAACTTCTGGAATACATCAAGTTAAATGGTATAAAACACGGTATAGATTACCTTGTGAAAATAATTCCCGATCTACGCTGTTATAATCTACAGCCCCATATTGTATTCACAGAATGGGCGCAGAACTCTTCTTCACCTGTGGATACAGATATACAAAAAGACTATTCTTCCCTTCTACTAAAACCAAATGTAAATGAGGATGAATGGGAGATGTACACGGGCATGGATTCAGGGGGCGGCGATATACGCTCTGCAGGGAGAAAATCGGTTGGAGAATTAATGGCGATTGCTAGCACAACCACCGGTTGTGTTGCATTCAATACCATCGGCTTCTTAAAATCGCGTGTAAAGTTTCCGCTCATAAAATCTCCGTGGTTGAATCACCCAGACGGCATATATGTGAAGAAAGGCTATGTGCCGAAAATGCGCGTGAAGATGCTTTGTAACTGGTGTTCATCGGCCGATCTTTGCAAGGAGTGGCTGAAAATGACGCAGGGCAATTATATTTGGAATAACATACAAATAACGTGGGAAGACGATGACATTGATTACTACGTGATTATTAACAAACCGCAGGCCGATGCCAAGTTTGTCCCTGAAAAAACAATCATCTTCCATATGGAGCCATGGTGCGCGGGCGAGGATCAGCGATGGGGCGTAAAGACATGGGGAGAGTGGGCAAATCCTGATCCCGCGAAATTTCTCCAAGTAAGGAGCCATGAGAAATTCTTAAATCCTGCTTTTTGGCAAATGAGTATGACATATTCACAGTTACAGGATAATCTCCAAGGGAAAAAACAGCCTGGACTAGGGAATATTATTTCCTCTGTCTGTAGTTCCAAGTACTTTGACCCTGGTCATAAGAAGCGCATTGATTTTATGAAATTTATAGAATCCAAGGCAGACCCCGAGGTCGTCTTACACATATTCAATGAAGATAACCAACATGGTTTCTCTTCTTACCAGGGAAAGGCCCGCGCCTTTGTAGACAAGGAGCGGGGGATATTGCCTTATAAATATTATTTCATGTGTGAGAATAACCAGGAGCGCAATTTTATCACGGAGAAGCTCTGGGAGCCTATTCTCTGCGAGAGCCTGTGCTTCTATTGGGGTTGCCCCAATGTGGCCGACTATATCAACCCGAATGCGTATGTACAGCTGGATATAAACGATTTTGAGGCCTCCTTTAATACCATCAAACAGGCCATCCAATCCAATCTGTGGCTACATCGTCTTCCTTATATTCAGGAAGCTAAGCGCCTTATTTTATCCAAATACGGGTTTTTCCCAAGACTGGAGGCGGTCTTGGCTCCTAAGAAAATCTGTTTCATTCACTCCTGCAACCTTGCCTCGGCAGGTACAGAGCGTCTGGATATGGTCTTAGAATCAGCCAAGGCGATAAGCGAGCTGGATTCCATTGTAATCAACAACATTGGCTTGCCTCTTGACACCTCCTTTTACACAAGCCAGGACAAGCGCATACAGGTAATACACTGTTCTGATGATCCGAATCTGTTTGAAATACCCACCCTAAAACTTATTTCAGAGTTTGCAAAGGATCATCCAACCGCAAAGATTCTCTATTTACATTCCAAGGGCATATCCTATCCGAAACATTCTGAGCTATATAAGGCATCCACCGATTGGATTCAGATGATGTTGCATTTCCTTTGTAAAAAATCTGCCAAGTGCCTGGAGGATCTTGAATCAGCCGACACAGCTGGATGTAATTTACACAATCATCCTCACCATCATTATTCTGGTAATTTCTGGTGGGCAAATGCGAACTATATAAAAAATCTGTCTACTGATTCTTTGATAAACAAAATGTCTGCAGAATGGTGGGTACTCAGTGGTAGAGCAAGATGCGCAGTACAACACAATTCAGGAATAAACCATTTTATGGAGAAATACCCAGAAGTAAAATATAATACTGAGTATGTTCGTATAAATAATCCAGATAATCGTTCTGGATTATGTAATCAAATAATGTCTCTGATAAGCGGTATCTTAGTAGCTATAGAAAATAAGAAGAAGTATGTTGCTGTGGATAGATTTAATACACAAATAAATGAAAGTGCATTGATCCCTGCTAGCGAAGTATTTGATTTTAACACAATGAATGAATTTCTTAAAAGATACGATATAACTCTCATAGATGGTGATGGTGATATACAAAAGTATGTATGGAGATTCAACTGGATTTATAAAAAGAATCAATCAAAGTTTGATGAGTTTACAAAGCACATTCGCTTCCAGAAAAGATTTTATGATCTTGCAAATTCTTTTATAGAGAAAATAGGGTCAAACTATAACTGTGTTCATTTAAGGGTAGAAGAAGATGTTGTAAATCATATAGTATCACACTACAATAAAAACAAAGAGTATGTAATACAAATGTTACATGATAAATATGTGGAATCTATTACAAAGAATCTGTCTACTGACTTGCCTATTGTTATGTTATGTGCAGAAAAGGATAATTCTGTAATGCAACATCTGCGAAATAATAATTACAAGATAATCCTCTGCGAAAAGGTGTTAGAGGGTCGTGAAATGAATGCGATTGTAGACCTGATCATAGGTTCAAAAACTAGTGGGACATTTATTGGTAATTATGACACAGAAGTATTGCGAGGAAGTTCTTTTAGTTATACTATTTTAAATTGTGTAGATTCATGCAAAACTCTTTTGTGTGATACGTGGTCGCATACCTAAACTTTAGACGCTATGTTTATACAGAACATGTTTCGCATTCTAGCCCCTCTTCTTATGGCTTCTGCTCTCTCTTCCGTGTCAGATTGCTCCAACGGTCGCGCTCTCTTTACACTCACGTCTATGAGTTTCTCTCCTGATCCTACTGTACCTGGAGAGAACTCTACCCTCTTGCTCTCTATGAACGTCCCTGCCCAAGTGACAAATGGGACGGCCACATATTCTACGACCTACAATTTCATCCCTTTTCCTCCTACTACGGATCCTCTGTGCTATGTTACAGTGGACTGTCCGATTCAGGTAGGCACACTAAGTACTCGGTCCTCCTATCCAATTCCTGCTGATCTGAAAGGTAGTATGCAAATTCGTATAACCTGGAATGATATGGACGGTAATCTGCTTATGTGTGTGGCCGTGAGTACGAAGCTCGGGGTTAAACGGTCTAACGCATTGACAGTATTCACTGGCAAAACCAAGATCTTCCTTACAGATTAGATGAACGCGGCTATGGAAGGATTCAACAAAAATGCCAATCGGGTAATGAATAGCCTTGTCCCGGTTGGTTCCAATATGAAAGCCAGTGATTCTGGCAGTTGGATATTCACAGTGATTATTCTAGCGATCGTCGTGGTAGTGTGCGTGGGCGCCTTGTATTATTTCAAGGAGCCTATAAATGATCTAACCACGGCTACGATAGATATGGTCACCGGTTATTTCTCCACACCGCCACCGCCGATGGATATTTCTGGTAACAATGCGGTGGCCGATGCGGCTGCACCGGCACCTGCGGCAAGACCTGCAGCGGTAGCCGTCCCGCCCCCTTCTTACATGCCCGAGCTATCCATGAAAAATGCAGAGAAGATTCTATCCGGATCAGGTACAGGTCCCAGTCAAGTATTCAACATCTCCTCTAACAAGTACACCTACTATGACGCAGAGCCTCTCTGCAAAGCCCTCGGTGCCGAGCTTGCCACCTATGACCAAGTGAAGGACGCCTGGTCAAAGGGAGCCGACTGGTGCAACTACGGATGGATCAAGGGACAAATGGCCGTATATCCTACTTCCGACGACTCATTCAACAAGCTACAGAAGGGACCCGCAGAGCAACACCTGGCTTGCGGTAGACCTGGCGTGAATGGCGGCTATTTTGACAATCCCGAGCTCCGCTACGGTGTAACTTGCTACGGCTCAAAACCCTCGAAAGAAAACCACGATGTCATGGGCGCTGTCACGGCTACTCCGACAAGCCCTGATGCCCTGGAGTTTGACAAAAAAGTGGCGGAATTTAAGCTTGACGCCGACACGATCGGTATCATGCCCTTCAATACGAATAAGTGGTGAAACTACTAAGCCGCTAACGGTGGAATCCATCTCCCATATCGGCAATGTAGGCATCCACGGCCCTCCTTTTACTCCCTCCCCGCCAGCTCTCATCCGAGTCGCTCTCCGACTCGTACAGCGCATCATATACGACCTGTCCATTGTAGCTATTCTCCATGTCAATGAACGGATACACAATATCCTGTAGCTCATGGAACATCCGACGCCCGATATGGGTGTCTTCGTCAAAATCACTATACGATTTCCACTCTTCCATGAAATTGGAAATCGTATCATAGCTCATAACATGGTTGAATTCGCGCAGATCCTCTGGCCAGTTCCTGTGGACTGGGACAGGGTATGCCACAGGTAAACTGTAACGTCTCCGGACAATGATGTCACGCTGAATCGTGTACATCCACCTGGCCACCATTTTACTCCCCCATAGTGGACTCATGGTATAGCCGAGCCGATTCATGAAGGCCGTCAAGGCATCTGTAAACTCGTAAATGACTTCGCGCCTCCCGACACGCTCATCGCCGAACCCCCACACCTCCTGATCCAACCACACTTGAAAGTCGTTCGCCATCTACAACGGATAAACAATAAGGGACCTGCCTTACGGAGCTACCGACGGTTTCAACTTTTTTTAAGGCGGGTTTCCACCGTGGAGCCCCGATTCGCTTTTATAAACGCCATGATCTCGGATGTCTCATCATTACTCCCCGGCGTCTTCTTACCATAATAGTCGTGCAGAATGCTTTCCAGCCGTTGAAGTGTGAGTGGGTTCGCATGTTTCTCTTCGTGTACGGAAAGCTTCCCTCCGGTGATTTGTATGATTGCATTTATCATCTTGTTTTCGCGCAAACTTGTTAAAATCTGCTCTTCCCAACGCGCCCTCGCCGAGCGAGCCTGTTGTGCCTGTCTTGCAAATGTCGCCGCGAGATTGTCAAAGTGTACCCAACTGCGAATCATAGATCCGAGCACTTGGGTATTTATGGAAGATGTCGGAGTAGACATTCTTTCTATTTAGACCAAACGGCGAAATCATTTGGTATTATACGGGCTCACGATGTTTTATACATAAGTATCCAAAGAATACTTATAAGAAGAGCAACTAATACGGCAAATACTACACACATGATAATCATGTAAGGGAATATCAATTCAATCATGTACTGAATAAACGGCTCAAGGATAAGTATTTGAATCTTCTTCTTGATGGTATCGTCTTTGAGTGTATGCACTGTCTTATCAATGAGTGATTCTATCCAGGGTGTCATTACCGCCATTTTCTATTGTGCTGGGTATATTTCTATACTAAAAATTCCACGCATCAGCAAATGAAAATACACAAGCCGTCTTACGATGCCAGTGCCCGGTTGTATACTTGCCAGCTGACCAATGGTTTCCGGCTACAGATAACGAGGGAAGACGGTGTGACGACCAATTTGTATAAGGAGGAAGAAATCCTTACCGCTGCCATTCCGCCCATCATTGAAGGTACTACCGGCTGGTTCACAAAACCTCTTACTCCCGACTGGCTAAAGGGGCGAATTCGCCTAAGTATACCTACCGGCGACGTGCCCTCCGAGTTTGAAGGAGCAATAGAATACGAGGCGGCGAGCCTGGTGATTTCCAAGGAAGAGTTCACGATCGTTTTTAAGTTGGGGCAAATGAAACAGGCAGAGAAGGTGGTGATTCAATTCCAGGAAGAGGAACTTCCGGCAAAGCGTACCCTCCAGAAATCCGATGTTCTTAAAGCGAGGGCACGCGCTGCCAAGGCACTTTTTGTGGCCGAACGCCTTACCCAGGAATATATTCGCCTCCGAGGGGGGGAGGATACCGATTGGGAGGATGAAGAAGATGAGGAGGGTGATTTTTAGAATATCTTGGCCACAAATTATTGCCTGCCTCTATTTCAGAAACGAAAATGGCCTCCTCTATATTTCAGGGATCATTCTGTAGTATTCTGGCGGTTGCAGTTGTTCTAGTGGTAGGTCTATATATCCTGAATCCGTCATTATTTTCAATGAAGTCTGGTTTTGCCAATCCTTCCACACTGGGGGCGGATTCCAATACCAGTTCCTCGGGAAATAAGGATGCTTCTGGAAAAGCGCAACTTCAGGAACTCGCTAAAAACCTCAATGTTGCGCTGAATGGTACAAATGGTTTCACCGATATGAGTGGAAACGCCCAGGCGTTTGCCAATATGGATGCCAGTGGAAACACGCAGCAGGGCTTCGCCAACATGGATGACGTGGCCGGATCCTCCGAGTTTGACAGCGCGCAGGGCCCGGCGGGATGCTACCCTCGCGATCAGCTGACGCCCTCCGAGCTTCTCCCCAAGGACCCCAACTCCGTGTGGGCGCAGCAGAACCCGATGGGCCAGGGCAGCCTGAAGGGCAAGAACTTCCTCTCGGCCGGCGCCCTGATTGGCGTGAACACGGTTGGCCAGAGCCTGAGAAACGCGAACCTCCAGCTCCGCTCTGAGCCCCCGAATCCCCAGGTGCCCGTGTCCGTTTTCTACAACAGCACCATACAGCCCGACACGAGCCACCGTGACCTGGAGATCAACTAAACCCTCCTCTAACACCTTAGCAAAACGATATCTAGAGCTCCTCCCAGGATCTATAGATATGAATCAATTAGATGGCAGATCTTTCATCGATGTTTTCCAACGCGCTGCAGACAATACAGGCAAGAGTGTCCGGTACTTCCGAGTTTCCCCTAGTTGATGTAAAGAGCACTGTGGACGGCAGAACATATAAAGTCCGCGACATGCCCGACAAACAAAAGGCTGCCGATCTGCTAGCGAGTGTAAGAAGGAAGATGGAGAAGCTCTACATGATTGTCAAGGAGAAATTCCCCAATAAAGCCCAAGTACGTCAGTGGATCGCGAATTTCCAGCCGAGCCCCGAGAGATTTTTGGAAGCCACGCCCGATGCTGAACATACCAGTTACAGTGTGAACAAGGGCGAGAAGATACATCTATGTCTCCGACAGCGCCAAGGGCAGAATGAGACGCTGATGGAAGAGAATGTGATGGTCTTCGTGGCTCTCCACGAAATGGCGCACGTGGTTACGCCCAGTCTAGGTCATGACCCCGAGTTCTGGAACAATTTTGGCTGGCTTCTCAAACAGGCCGAGGCCAACGGCATATATCATTACCAGGACTTCAAATCTCAGCCTGTTGCTTACTGTGGCATGCATATTACAGACGCACCGGCCTATGATCCGAAAAAGGATGGTACCGACTTTTCTCTGGGGAATAATTGACATTTTACGTTAGATGGCGGCAGAAGATAAGAAGACATATGGGGGCTTCATAAAAGATATTCTCCATCCCAGAATCTTTTCAAATCTGAAAGACCCTTATGGCAGTATAAACATCGTCATCAACGTCATGAGAAATCCTAGGGAACTCGTGCCGACTGAAACGCTCACCATCAATAACATGTACCCCTTCCAAACCCTGGCGGATCTATGTACGCGTATTTACGTGGAGAGCGGAACAAACGACGAATTCCACCCTGAGAACCAGTGTCTTCTCAAGCGATACAAGGATCCGAAAAATCCGAGAAATTTCCTTCATGGACAGTACCGAGTATGGAACAACCTCCTTTTACACAATCCCTTCTTTCTTCTGGAGAATAAACGACCTGATTCCGCGTTTGTGGATGGAGAAGGATCTTCCAAGATGATTAAAATCCTCTCACTCATGAACAAGACCCTGGAATCCACGGTCTGTTTTATACCCAAGGCCACATATGAGCTGGATCTCTTCTTATATAACGATTTGTATCGTCACTATACGGGCATGAAGCCAATGGGTCGTCCGATCTGGGAAGGCATCATGAAGATCTATTTCCCTGAACGACAGAAGGAGCAGGAAGATGGTTCTTTGTCACCTCAGGCCGAGTCATATAAAAAGACGATGGTCAAGCGATATGTGTGCCGTCAACAAATGCTGGAATTGATTGACACGCATCTTCAAGAAACGCCTCTCAGAAAACCTGGCGAATCATATCGCGATGATGATATTAATTTATCTGGCATACGCAATCTTCGCTTCATGTGGCCAAGGCCGTATGTAACTCCTGCGTATAAACCGTTTCAGCTAGAGCACGTATTTTATGAAACGCTCGTGTCAAAGGACGTTCCTTATATACGCTTCTATCAGCGCTCTTCTTCCCCCTTGAGCAAGGTCTATGTGGAAGGACCTGAAGGTGCGCCTGTCTTTGAATATCCTGATCTATTGCTACAGTGGTCGCAACAGAAGTCGCTGACGCCTGAAGAAAGTCTTATTATGATGAAAGTACTGGTTCGCCCCTCTGCCACTAACCCGCTCTTTGCCACCATGTTCATCCACGAAGACGGCTCAGCGAAATTCATTGTACAGCCAGATGCTAATACAAAGTCGCTTACAGAGGCCACGGATCTTTTTAGACTTGACCAGGCCCTACAAACTGTCACCGTTGCCATTCCCGTTCTAGAACCTGCTGCTGCCGTAGCAGCCGCCTTTGCTCCCGCAGGAGCAGGAGCGGGAGCAGAGGCAGTACCTATGCGCTTATACACGCCCGATAATATCACGATAGAAGATGCTTATATTGTTCTCTCCCTCTGGCTAGACAAGGAAGACAAACGCCCCATTACTCGCAAATCGATTAACGCGGTACTTCCTTATTATCGCCCACTCTTCCAAGTGGCAGCGAGTCCTCTGCGATTTCAAGACCCGATCGCATTTATTCGTTACAAGGCCGTGGACAATTTCCAGACGCCGAGCAAAGATTTTCAGTTCCTACATCGTATTCTAGATTTACAGAAGCTGAGTGGAAAGACGAGCTTGGCCGACCTAGTGAAGTTCTATATGGAAGAGTTTGATGTACCCCTTACAACAGCGCAAGCAAGAGTAAAAGGATTTCTTGATAACATGTCCCAGTACGAGGTTATAGATCCGGTCACGTCTGACTACAAACTGGCGAATAATCCTGGCATAGATGTGGCCATCTTCGGTAAATACCCCTTTTACACCTTCCATATGTATCGCGTGAATTCTCTCATTAGCTTGCGCCGTATTTATTCTATGCTGTCTCTCATGATTAGTTTGGGGGCTGAGGAATTCAGTGAATTGAAACGTTGCTACGCCACTGCTGAAGAAGAAGAGGCTGAGGCTGATGCGGAAGCGGAAGCGGAAGCGGATGAAGATGCAGAAGTAGATGCTGTTCTTCCAACTCCACCTTGGCCTCAAGAAGGGGTCTTTGAAGATGTCTTAGGAGATGTTGGATATATAGAGGAAGATTATCCGCCTCTTCCTGCCTCTCTGTCCCATCCTCCCTTGCCCGCGTCTCCTTTATCACCCCTTCAAAAACTCGCAGCCACCGCAGAAGACGATGAGCCTCCTGAGGCCGTTGCCGTGGATTTGAAGAAAGCCAAGGCAAAGACATATTTCTCTCAGCGCCTTGATTACTAC
>Ga0214923_10006006_pt1 | contig 13835 bp, 16 predicted proteins | sample LL1510_MetaG_FD_177993 | JGI IMG/M metagenome (GOLD analysis project Ga0214923, IMG submission 177993) | Freshwater microbial communities from Lake Lanier, Atlanta, Georgia, United States - LL-1510 | ecosystem: Environmental > Aquatic > Freshwater > Lake | place: USA: Georgia | collected... | reverse complement strand
GTATCTGCTCTGCGTTGAAGCGGATCGTAACCAAACTTAGGACTATTAGGATTACGAGGTGTTTTATTACCCTCATCATCTACATCATATGCATCTGGGTGTTTACGCCATTTAGCGCCTTCCGCCACACCTTGCTCTGCTATTTTGTCACCGGGAACATTTCCTTTCATCTTGATAACACTCTTGGCACCGTGCCCAGCAGCAATCTTTCTTGCCTCATTATCATTCATGGCACTAAATCGCTTTACTTGTCCGTTTTTGAACATCATTTCATATCGTTGTTTCTTACCATTGCCTTGTAGAGCAGGGTCATACAATGGTCCCGACCATCCGCCAACGCCTTCCGCCACACCTTGCTGAAACTTAGCGAATTGTGCTGGATCTAGTTTTCTACGTTGGGCAACACCTTGAGGACTTAGTAGATCATCAACATCTTTTTGAGCATCAGGTGTATTTGCTTGGCCTGTGGTAGTAGTGATTTGTGATCCTATAGGCTTTTGTATTTTCATTGTTGCGTCACGACTCACTCTATATGTGCTATTATTTCCAACTACATTTCCTTTAGGATCTTTAGTGACCTGCATATCTATAGGACCCGCTTGATATCTTTGAGTAGTATGACCTGTAGCGTTGCCTTGCTCCATAAAAGGCTTTTTATGTTTATCCTTACCCTGTTTCTGTTCCTTCTTTTTATCCCTATGTTTGCCCGCACCTGTTTGTGGGCGTAGTGGACCTTGTCTTGGTTTTTGTGGAACACGAGCATCTTCCATCATACGTTGTACTATACTGCGTACCTGCTCACTGCTTTCATAAGTTTCTTGAACCCAACCTGCACCTATTTGTCTTAAGGCTTTTTGTGTTGCTGGTCCTAACTCTTCCCAACGTAAACCATAGTGTGTTTGTTCCTGACCATCCTGTATAACTGTGATATTAAAAGTATCAGGTACTTTATTACTGATTAAAATAAGTTTGCCAGTTTGTGTATCCCTAACACCTTTTTGACCATTATGATCTACAGTTTCAAACCCATCACCTAAGTTTCTTATAGGCTCAGGAACCTTATAGCTACCTGGGTCATCTATACTAACCCTTTCAACTATTTTAATATATTTTGCTAGACTCACGATTTCAAACGTCCATCTTTTTCAGCACTCTTAAGCATGGCAGCACGATCACTATAACCCTTTACACCAGGCTTAATATCTTTTGCTGCTTTTTTTTCACCTGCTGTAGGATTCTTAACGTGCTTCATTGTGGTCTTGGCCTGATGACTGGCTTCACTCATACTGCCACATTCTTTTAAACCGTGTACTGGACAACTTTTACCTTTTGGGCTATGATTACATTTGGCTGCTTCACTTACCTTCTTATCCTTGGCTGCTTTTTTCATTGGCTCTTTTTTGTTGCCATCTTTGTCCAAGTCAATATAATCTGGTTTGGCTGCTTCTTTAAATGGTTTACCTGACTTAGCAGCGGCCTTAGCACGACTACCCCATACTTCATCTTTAGGAGTTTCTACCTTGCCATCACCATCATAATCCTTTTTGGCCTTTTTTGACTCTTGTGTTTTCTTACGTATGCTATCTACACTATAGCCTGTGCTCTTATGATCACGTCCGGCACGATCACGTACATCGCCTTCGCTCTCACCTTCATCTGCGTCATAGTGAACGTTCTTAGTCTTAGCACCATCTTTGTGCATTAGTTTTACGCTGTACTGTGATTTGGTACTGGCAGCAGCCTTTTTCTCTGCTGTGCCAACACCTTTGCCAGCCCTATGACCTGTGGCTTCTTCTACTTTTTCGTCTTTCTTTTCATCCTTTTTCTTCATCTTTTCAGCCTGGGCCTTCTTAAGAGTTTTCATCTTCTCTTTGGCTTCTATTAGCCTGTGACCAAGAATTTTCTTTTCTTCAGGAGTATACATATCACTCATTTCAAGTTTTTGTCCATACTCGCTGAACTTCATTTCATATTCTAAATAATGATATACACTGGCCATATAGTCTGCGGCCTTGGTAATTTTAGCCTGTACCCAACCATCCAGTTGTGCGTTATCTTCCATCATTTTAAACAGTTTTAACGCATATCTAGCAGTTTTATAAAGGTCAGCCTTGGCCATTTTACCCTCATCTTCATGTTCTGGGCTTGGTAAAGATTGCTGTTGCATAATAGGATCCATATTCTACTCCGAATTTGTTATATTTATCGTTTAAGCGTTGTTTGTCCGAATAAGCTTATATTGTTATCTAATGCGTTTTTAGCTGTTCCATTTGTATTTTTGGGGGTCACTACTTTAGGCGGCTTAGGTTTGCTGCCCTTGCCATACTGTTTTACATTGCCTATAGCTATGTGAGGGTTAGACACCGCTGCTATATTTCCTGCACTTGTAGTGCCTTCGCTGGCCGTTTCAAATAGCTCCCTCAATCTCATTTATATTCCATACCTATTTGTTTTTTGTTTTGCCACAGGACTTACTGTATTAGTTGTTTTTAATTCTTCACTAGGTCCTTTTGAAATTATAGATTTACCTTTAACACCTTGATTTTTTTCAGCTTGGCGTAGTATGTCCTCTTCACCTTGGCTATATAACCAAACAGTAGGAATATCCTTAGCTGGTCCTGCTTTATTAATTGATTCATCAGGAGCACCTGCCATAGCTATACCTAAACGATACATGCCGTAATATTGATCCATATCACTATATTGTTTGGCATGGACACCAGATTTTCTCACATTCTTACCAAGATGTTTTTCTGCTTTTTCATTTATGATTTCACGTATTTTCATCTTATTCCCCGTCCAATAGGCTTTTCACCTGTGAGATATGGTAAGCTAAACCATAGTTGAAACCATTCTTTAGTACCTGGTTTAATATTATGTTTCTTTTGTAATTCGCCTTTTTCGTTGCCTGTTAAGCTGATATTACTGCCACCGTAAGGATCCACTGGGTCGTACTTAACATAGCCCTTAAACTCATTAATACCTGCTAACTTTTTAAGTTCGCTCAGTGTCATTGCTTAAACATACCCTTCTGTCCAAATACGCTTTGGAATTGATTACCTAACATATTCTTTAACTTGTCTCTCTGATCTGCTCTAAGTATGATTTGATTACCATCAAACTTAAATCCCATGCTACGTAGTTTAGGCAATAAATCAGTTTTCAATAATGTGTATTTAAATGTATCTGGTTGTGCCACAGCGTGTCCACCCATCTGTGTATTGGGTTTACCTGGTATGGCCACACGATGTCTCTTACCATCTGGACCTACCACAAAGTGATCTACACCACTGGCCTTACGATCTGGTTCATCTGGTTCTTTATCTACATATAGTTCATAGCGTTCATCGCCACCCTGTTCTATATAATCTTTGATTTGATATAGTTCCGGGCCCTGTTCGCTACGCATTACACTGGGTGGGAACACAAACTGAGCCTTTTCAGCACCAATAAAGTCTACGTCACGTAAACTATCTTCAAGTTCTTGTAGAGCAGTAGTAGCATCTGTAAATAGGAAGTTTACTCTCAATGGACGAACTTTGCCACCCTTCTTATCCTTAATACCTACTGTATTGGCCTTTTGTACAACTTCTTGAGGACGGGTACCAAAGTCTCCTACAACACGTACATTGCCTGTGTTGTCTAGTTTGAATACGATATATAGTGTGCCACTGGGCTGTTCTAATTCATATAGTCTCATTTCTTTAGCCTTCTTTTTAGGTTTAGTAGCAGCCATCTGTGCCATACGTTCTTTGGCCTTACGCATAAGATCCATAACTGTATCGTCATCAATCTCTGGGCTCATAGCATCACGCCAAACTGCGAATTGTTCTCTTTCACTCTTACTTGGATCTGTCAATACCTGACGCATTGGTGTAGCACGTGGGCCTTCTTCACCAGCACTGGGATCACCAGTCTCTTGACGACTAATAACATCTAAACTGTCAAAGTTAAAGGGAACTTCACCTTTCTTATTAGGTTTACCGTTATATTGTTTAAGATATTGAAACGCAGTGACCTGATCAGCACCAACTACCACTGTGACATTATTATAACCTTGTTGATTAAGATTGGTTAATACTCTGGTTAGATCTGGTAGTTCATCTGTAGCAGTTTGAAATATATGGCTACTATCAGGGAACACACGTTTATAAATGTTGAGTTTTTCTTCAGGTTGTAAAGGGTCATCAGGTCCATATGTCCTACTAACCACAAAGTAAGGATCACCTCCAATCTTATCGCTATAGGTTAGTACACTACTGGCCAACATCATATGACCTTTATGTCCCATACCCCTACCCCACCCTACTACAGCAGTGTTCTTTTCTCCGGTACGTGCTAAGTTATCAAATAGTTGTCTGAGTCTCATTCGTCTTTCCTTGGGGCCCAATTTTGTTGATTTATATTCTTAACGAATTGACCGGTCTCTGGATCTTGATAAACATAACCTTCTGGTTTGGATTGTCTTATACCATTATGTGTGCCGGTACTGGCTCTATTATAAATGTCCATTTTAGCAATACTTAGTAATTCTACTGCTGTAAGAGTAATATCTAATCCTGGATCATTTGTTATTTTAGCTGCCTGGTTAGCAGAAAGTTTATTTTGTGCCCAATCTACAAATTTATTTTTAACACCTTCTATACGATAGTTTTCATTATAAAATGAATATAATATATTACCAATTCTACTAAGTCCTGGTTTAGGCGCAAGAAAGCCATCTATTAATTTTTTATTTTTAGATATGTAAGATTCTGCCTGATCTAGTAACCTAGTATCTATTCCAGGGGACTTTTCTACATAGGTAGTTCCTTGTACTATAACATCACCAGTTGATAATTGTTCAGCATCGGGGTATCTGCTTTCTTCTGAACTTCCTAATGTGTCGTAATATCCTGTAGCAGCAACCATAACTTTTGCTCTTGCTAATTTTTTTCCTAGTTCTGAATCTTTATGAACATGAAATCCTGTAATATTAGGTTGGAAATCAAATTCTTCTGTTTCTTTATTATATTGATAGGGTTTAAGTGGGCTAAACAAGATACCGCCTTCAAGATATCCTTTAGGTGGACTTATTTTTGCAAAGTATGGCCATAGACTTGCAAACTGATTTGCAAAAATTTGCCTCTGTTGTTCTTTACCAAATTCAGTTTTTCCGGTACCTAGGATAAATTTTTTAATATCATTTGGTGAATACATAATTGTTGGAACACCTGGGCTTACTTCTGTTTTACCCTTTTTAAGATATTCCCACGCATTTTTTGGAATCATACTAAAACGATTTTGTTCGTCTCTACCCCAATATACCACAGGACTACCATCCCATTTAATTTCGTTGACTCTAGGTTTCGTCGCCATATCGTTTAAAATTCTAACAGCATGTAAACCTGCTTCATACCCAGGAGGTATACCTTTACTTGGAATACCTGTAAATATTAAATCCTCAATATGTTGATACTTACGTCCTGTACCGGCTGCTTCAAAAAACTTTTGCTCTGGACCTTTTAGTTGAGCTTTTTTCCAACTTTGTCCACCAGCTGCTAAACTATAAATTTTTTGTCTTGTAGCTGCATCAGGTAGTGCTGCCATAATGCTTTCCACACTGCCCAAGCTACGAGCATTGGCATTTGGACCAATTAGATACCGTGCTATTTCATCCAAGTCAGTACTAATTAAGTCTGTTTTCTTACCTTGTTGATCACGAGCATACAATCCTTCATCTGGACTCCATAGCAAGTTCTGGCTACTGGCCAATGCGTTTATAATCATTTGTTTGTGTACGCCCTTATATGAACTACCTTTTGGTATTTCATGTATATGGAATTTATGTACGTTAGTAGCATTACGAACTACTTTAACGTCAACTTGATGGCAAGTTGATCCAAATGGCAATTTCACATGTATGGTGACTGCTATGCGTTTGGTTTCTAAACCCTTATCGTTTAAATATTTTTCTAATTCTATGCGTATTTTTTTAGGATCTTCTTCATTGAATAACTGAGCAGCAATGTCCAAGTCCACCATAACATCTAAGTCGCTACTCATCTGACCTGGTGTTGGTGTTGCTCCACTACCAATTCTGTGTACTTTAAGTCCTGTGCCTCTAAGGTATCTTTCAAGTTGTGCTTCAATTTGAGGTGCTTTACTTTGATCAAATGGTTCACATTCATCAAAAACATTGCCTCCTTCCATCAAAGGAGTACGTACCTTAGAGAACAACTCACGTAACATCATTTATAAAGGCCATCCTCTAGATTTTTTATTTCTGAATCGTAAATTATTTTAGCTACTTGTTCCTTAAAGTCATCTTCTAAACTTTCTTCTAATTCTCTTATTGGAAATTCTTTTTTGTAGGCTTCGTAGGCTTTATTGATTATTGGTTTAAAAACTCTATGACTAAATGTATCGCCACTTTCAAATTGTGCTTTACAAGTTTTAATTATAGGATAATAATGACGTCTATAAAAATCATCATTATTGTTCATAAAAAATACTAGATCCTCAGCTAGGTCAAAACCTAATTTATTTTTCTCATCCCTTACTTTATTCTGAGAACTAATTTTTAACATATCTTCAATTGGCATCTGCTGATGACCAAACATTTCATATAGTTTCATAATATATCACCAAGCTCTACAAGACCAAAATCTTGCTTTCCAACGGGGTCCAGGATTAGCACAATTATGCCTTGCTCTAAAATTTTTACGTCTACTAGGTATATGTTTTTTGATGCTTAATTTTTTATCACCAAAATTAACCTTTACTATCTTACCATTAGGTTTTCGTACATATACTTTACTTTTAGCTACATCACCTTTCATAGGCTTACCTAAAGGTACGTTTTTACCTTGGTGCATTGCTTCTGCCGCACTACCACCTACTAGTTTTCCTTTTGGGTAACCTTTAGGACCTGGACTGCGTAATTGACCAGCAGGACCAATCTTATGTTTTCCTAGCCCAGCGAACGGCCAATTTGTTTCGTCTAACTCTTCAAAAAATGTAATACCTACTTCTTGAAGTAGATCTAGAGCTAGATTATCTAGTTCAACTAATATAGCTTCATCTGATACCATTAATACATCTGTCTCAATAGCATCCAGTTCATTTAGATTAAAATAGAAACCATCCCCAGGTTGTATGCCTACATCCTCGGATTCTATTTGCTCTACATATTCTAATATACTTTTATTAGTCATAGCGATTCCCACTTAATATTTATCAATATTAAAGGGAATACTAGTGCTAAAATCAAACGGGTTTTTTTACAACTCGATCAATTCGTTGTATATTTGAGCCCAAAAACATTTGTACCATGCTTAAGGTTTTAGCATCCTTTACATAGAAATAACTGTCTCCGCTTCGCCAACCACGTCTAACATGATCACGACAACGCCTAGGCATACGTATTTTATCATTGCCTGTACACCATTTAAAGAAACTTTCGTTATTAGGGATACGCTGTGTTATAGTGATTTTAAAATCATAATCAATGCGTTTGAGATAAACTGTATTTTTTTCTAATACAGGGTTGGCATCTTCAGGCATACTGATATATTTTACATAGTCAAAAAGTTCTTTACTTACTTGTTTGAAATCATCAAACTTATCTGTGTAAAAGGTTAAGAAAGGACTACTGACCATAAGTTTATAGTCACTGACCTTTTGAAATGCTTTTACTATATTGTATGCTCGGTCCAAGTCACTAGCAACGCCGTTATAAACCCAACCAGGAAAAGTTTTATTTTCCCTCCAGTGGGCGATTTTTTCTGCGGCATCCTCAATATCTCTACCTCTAAAAACTTGGGAAAGTCTAGATACAACAACAATTTTATATCTAAACTTATCTAAAAACAGTTTATTGGTTTTCTTCGTGGGTAATAATTTCAAGTGGTTCATTATCTGTAACTCTACTTTGTCTTATGCGTTTTGTCAATGTAATTTGGTCACCATCTAAACCAATAACCAAACTACCCCCATCCTTAAGTTCACCAAATAACATCATACGACTTAATGGGCGTTTGATCTCTTTGTCGATCACACGCTGTAATGGACGGGCACCCATTTTACTATCAAATCCTTTTTCAATCAAATGATTTATAGCAGCATCATTAATTTTGATGCGAATGCCCTTTTCTGATACTTGTTGTTTAAGCTCGTCAATAAACTTAATAACAATTTTATACATAGTTTCTTTTGTAAGTTTGCCGAATGTAATAATAGCATCTAACCTATTTCTAAACTCAGGAGCAAAGAATTTCTTAAGATCCTTATCATCATAATCCTTTTCCTGTTTGCCAAAACCAATCTGATTCTTCTCAGCATTTTGAGCACCGGCATTGGTAGTGAGAATAAGGATGATATTACGACAGTCTGCTTTCTTACCATTGCTGCCTGTGACAAAGCCATTGTCCATCATCTGTAGTAGGATAGTGCTAACATCTGGATGACTCTTTTCAACTTCATCAAATAGTAGTACACAATATGGATTTTCTTGAATCTGTGTAATTAATAGCCCAGCGTTTTCTTCGAACCCTACATACCCTGGTGGGCTACCAATTAGTTTACTTACGCTGTGTTTTTCCTGATATTCACTCATATCAAAGCGTAATAATTTTACACCTAAGTGTTTGGCCAGTATTTTAGCTGTTTCTGTTTTGCCACAACCTGTTGGACCCATAAAAACAAATGACCCAATAGGCTTGTTCTCAGGTTTAAGACCAGCACGGGCAACAAGAATTTTATCCACTAGTTCAGTCACCGCAGTAGTTTGGCCAAATACTTCACCATTAATTTGTGTTTCTAAATTGGCTAAGTTATTGCTTTCAGTTTCAGCAATCTGTTCTTCTGGAAGTTGAATCATTTGACTTAATTCGAATTGAATTTCGTGATCCGTAATAGTGCGTTCCTGATCTAACTTCAAATTAAATCTACTACAGGCACAGTCAATAAGATCAATAGCCTTATCGGGAAGTTTTTTATCACTCTGATATTTTACACTGAGTTTCACAGCAGATTGAATAGCTGCCTCTGTAATTTTAACTTTATGAAATTGTTCGTAGTATTTCTTAATACCCTTAAGGATTTGAATAGTTGTTTCGTAGTTAGGTTCATCAACAGTAATACGTTGGAAACGACGCATTAGAGCACGATCTTTTTCAAAATATTTGCGATATTCTTCCCAAGTCGTACTTGCTACAACCTTAATATTACCTTTACTTAAAGCTGGTTTCATCATATTGGCTAAGTCGTTGGCGTTGTTACCGGCACTACCTGCACCATTAATCATATGGGCTTCATCAATAAACAGGATAGTTTTGCCCTTAGTTTGTAGACCTTTTAATACAAGTTTAAATCTTTCTTCAAAGTCTCCTCTATACTTGCTACCAGCTAATAGGCTACTAATATCTAAATTATATACAGTATAGTCTTTAAGGAAATCTGGAATATGTCCCTTTACAATATTATAGGCTAGTCCTTCAGCAATAGCAGTTTTACCAACTCCTGGTTCGCCTACCAGCATAACATTATTTTTATTACGACGACCCATGGCCAAGGCAATATTTTCTAGTTCAGTTACACGACCAATAACAGGGTCAATTTTATTTTTCTTAACTGCTTCGTTTAAATTTGTAGTAAATGCTTTGAGCGCTCTATCAACCTGGATATCATTAGTTTGTTCTTCTTCGTCGTTTTGAATTTCGCTATTCAAGTAATCAGCAAATTTACTTTTGTCTATACCTGCCTGTTGTACATAGTAGCTGGCATAGCTACGTTTTTCACTCATTATGCTAATGAATACATCGCATAATTCCATAGTTTGACGACCATTAAATAAGGCCTGTGTAAACGCACGGTTGAGTACACGTTCCACAGCCTGCGTTTTCTTTGGCTTATTTACTTCATCTTTTACTATATCGTTAAGTTTATGCTTGATATAGTGATCCAGATTAGTTCTAATATAACTTGGATCTGCCCCATAACCATTTAATATATTGATGAAATTATCATCATTTAACATCGTATAAAGTAAATGTTCTATGGTAAGATATTCGTGCTTTAAATGTTTAGCTAGTTCAATAGCCTGTTCAAAAACTGCTTTAAGACTCTCGCTGGGCTCTACCATATTTTGTCCTTAATTTTTTCCATTTACGTTGTGTAAGATTCTGTTTAAGTTTACTTACTCTATCTATAAAACATATTCCATTTAAATGATCAAGTTCATGTAAAAAACACTTAGCATCTATATCACTAAGTAATAGTACACAATTATCACCCTTGCTGTCAAGATAATCTACCATAACTGACCTTGATCTTTTTACCGGTATTAACATTTTTGGAAAACTTAGGCAACCTTCTATAGCTTCGAATTGTTCGTCGCTAGCGGCTCTAAGTACAGGGTTAAACATAGCAAACGGCCCCATTTCTAAACTTAGATCCTTAGGGAACATGACTAATACTCTAGCTCTAATGCCAACTTGGTTCGCACTTAAACCTATGCCTCTTTGAGCTATCATAAGTTCTATCATTTCTTTTTCTAACACCATAGGATCCATTACCGGATTTTCAAAATCAAAATCAGGCATTTCTTCTCTTAGTATATCATTTGGGAAGGTTATCAATTTCATTTTTAATATCTTGTAATTTTTTAATTATATTTTTATTTTTTACAGTTGGAACTTTAAGTTGTATTATTACTACAAAATTACCATTTCTGCCACTTCTAATATTTCTAAATCCCATATTATGTATCGCACATTCACTTCCGTGATGTATACCAGGTATAATATGTAAAGGCATTTGTTTACCATCTAGAGTTTCAATTTGTTTTGTACACCCAATCATAGCCTCAATCACATCTATTTCAATTATGGTAACTATATCATCTTCTCGTCTTTTAAAATTTGGATCATCAAAAACTTCAATAGTTACATTAAGATTGCCTCTTGGCACTTGCGGATATGTATCGTCACCCATACCAGCGAAACTAATTGTTTCACCGTGTTTTATCCCTGGCGGAATATTAATAACCACTGTTTCTTGACGTCCAGATGGAAGACCAAATTTAGCTTCTAAATCTTTACCTATATAGCTATCTAATAATGAAATTCTACATTGTATGTTGAGATCAAAATTCCTAGCTCTAGTTGTACCGTGGAAGGATCTACCACGACCAAATTCAAAATGAAATCCTCTGTTTGCTTGGCCAAATATATCATGGAACATATTATGGACATCTTCGAAACTTCTAAAGTTACTTTCAAAATGATGATGAACATGACTTTGATTTAGTTGTTGATCATATTGATGTTTTTTGTTAGCATCACTTAGAGTTTCATATGCTTGGCTTATTTTTTGGAAATGGCTTTCATTGCCGCCCCTATCCGGATGATGTTCCATAGCCAATTTTCTATAGGCTGTTTTTATTTCTTGTTGGCTAGCCTGTTGTGGCACGCCTAGTATATCATAATAGTTCATAAATATTAAAGATGGTTATAGTATCTTTAATATTTAACATATTAGATTGATAACAATTTAATTTTTTATATCTTTTTTGGCATCTTCAATCTTTGTGCCATCGTGTTTTTTGTGCTTTTTAACTTCTTTACATTCTTGTTTAGGTTTGTTGGTTTTTGGATCCATTACTGGCTTACCATCTTTATCCTGTAGGTTAACGCATACTTTACGTGTTTCAGATGTCTTTTCTTCAGCATAAACTGATGAGAATATTAAACCTACTGCTAATAATATCGTTAGAAAATATTTCATAATCTCTCTTTAACGTTCTGGCATTGGCGGTTGAACAGGCATTGGTTTGCCTCGACTGCTATTATTGACTTGTCCCCATTGATCCATTTGCGTAATTGGTGGGGTATTAAATCCAAATGTTGATGTATTAAAATTATTATTAGCAAATGGCATAGTCTGTTGAGATGACTGGGGCGGTTGATAGGTTGTTCCAATATTAGTTGGTAATTGGGTACTTCCACCACTAACACCGTTTAATTTTTCTTGGGTACGTCCCCATGTTGCTAAACCTAGAACAGCTCCCATGGCAATATGATATAACCCAGCGCCTTGTAGAGTTAATGGTTGCCATTGCATCTTAACTTCACCACCACCAATCATTTGTACTATAGACCACAGTATAGGGAAGATAACAAAATCAGTTATACAAGTAGCCATATAAGACCACCCCATCATAGGACGCCATTTGGTGTTTAACCAATCTTCTTTACGCTTTTCGCTTTCGCTCATCTTGGCGTATTCTGCTGCTGTGGTCATTATATTATCCTAATAAGCATAATTTGTTTACTATTGACAACGACCGCCCGTAAATGTTTGACCTGCTGGACAGGCTACATTATTAGTTGTAGTGGTTGTATTGGTTGTAGTAGTTGTGTTAGTTGTGCCTGTTAGTTTATCAGAAATATTATTCACAACATCTTTATTAGCATTGACTAACGTAGTGATATTAGTAGTTGCCTGATTACCTAATGCTTGTAGTGTAGCATTGTTAGAAGTATTAATATTGGTAATAGTAGTTAGGCTGTTGTTAGTAGCAGTATTAACACCTGTAATACCTGCTGTACCTAAAGTAGTTGTAGCAGTCAAACCTGCTGTACCTACATTAGTAACTGCTGTTAGTCCTGCTTGGGCAGTATTGTTTACACCTGTAATACCTGCTGTACCTACATTAGTAACTGCTGTGAGTCCTGCACTAGTAGTATCTTTCATAGCATTAAATCCTGCTATGCTAACACCTTGTAGTGCGTTAAATGCTGCTGTGCCTTGCGAACTTATAGCATTAAAACCAGCAGTGTTACTGGTGAATCCACTGGCAGCAATATTACTATTAGCAGTATGTCCTGCTGCGTTCATATCTGTAAATGCTTTATTTGTGCTAATGGCTATAGCGGCCTGGTTATCACTTTGACGCATGGCCACAGCACTATTTCTTTGTACGGTATAAAGTTGTGTAAATGTTGGTAACAACACACTAGTCCATTTAAGAGCAGTGTCCCCGAATGTTTCTGGAGCAGCGACCTGTTGTGGTTGTCTTTGTTGTCCACCTCCCATCTGTATGCTTAATACAGCGGCTACTCTAGCAGCACTGTCGCCATTTTTAGCGATTTCAGCAAGGGCATTGTATCTTGCTGTCTCTGCCACAGCATGGGCTTGTGCTATTTTTGCCTGTGTTTCAGCATAGAGTTGATAGTTACTTGGGCCAGTAGCAGCACAACCTGCTAGGGCTAGTACGGGTACGAGAGCGATTAGTTTAACGTTCATTTCTTTTTCTCCCAAAGGTCTTTTTGTGTTCTATACCATTCATTCCACCCGTCATTTTTTAGACTACATTGATAGTAAAGAGTATAGTTATCCACTATGGATTTTAACAAGTCTGTTATGGCCACTTGATCACCCTCTATTTTTTTCAAATCAGGACAGGCCTGTAATAGAGTTTGATCTTTTTGTTCTGGCCATTTTTGTTGAATAGGAGTAAACCTATTAAACATTCCACATCCTGCCAGACTGGATACGAGAAGAACAAATATTAATTTTTTCATTTTTGTTCTCCTGCTTTAAGTTTATTAGTAGATGCTTGATTAATTTGATCAATGATAAATTTTGGAACGACTGGACAATCTTTTGAATTTTTGACCAGTTCTTCTATTTGTTGTTCGTATTTGGCTTTTTGTTCTACGTTCATGGATTCGTATTTTTTACGTTCTTCATCACCTAAATTCTCAACCACAATCTGTGTTACAGTCTTTGTGCCACCAGGCTGACTTCTAGCAGCCGCTATAGCCTGACCAAGTTTATTAGTTAGTTCTTGT
>Ga0214923_10006005_pt1 | contig 13836 bp, 11 predicted proteins | sample LL1510_MetaG_FD_177993 | JGI IMG/M metagenome (GOLD analysis project Ga0214923, IMG submission 177993) | Freshwater microbial communities from Lake Lanier, Atlanta, Georgia, United States - LL-1510 | ecosystem: Environmental > Aquatic > Freshwater > Lake | place: USA: Georgia | collected... | reverse complement strand
CTAACAAACAAGAATATGTAGAATTCCGTAAATGTTATTTTGTATACAATGCTCTTGGCGGTAAATTATCAGAGAAAGAATATTTAGAAAAACAAGAAATGGCCGAGTTTATTTCTCTTTGTTTGACAGAAAAAATCCAAGAAGCAGAAAATGCAATGGGACAAAATCCAGATTCTCCAAATCCAATTATAATCTGCATTCAAGAAGGAAATGATTTACTTTGGAATGCCATTGCTCCTAAAATAGAAGCTTTTGCATTTCAGACCCCTAGAGAAATTTTGATTCGACAAATTGATAAAAATGGTAATGCGGTAGGAGATGACACTCCTTTAAAAAGATATCCAATTTTTACAGGTATTAGACAATGGTATTCTGGTAGATTTAACATTTGCCCACTGAGTAGAGAACTTGATTCAGATGCTGCTAAGTTTGTTTTTGGCGAAAACGAGAATTCAATTATTTTTCTTGGCTTAAACGGATTTCAAAGACTAAGAATTCGCCTCTCTAAAAAAAGAAAAGATCAAGCCGAACAAGATCTATCATCTACTCCACCTAGCACATCATTACAAGTTGTTGCCTGTGCTCGAAGAGAAGGAGAAGGAGTTGGAATGTTTTCACTATAATTTTATCTACAAAAATATTTTGCCTAAATGGTGTATTTTCAAGTTAAAATGTATTTTACACATTTTTTGGCTCTTGCTTGATAATAATCTTGCCAACCGCTTTAAAACCATATAAAAGAGCTATTCTCTCTAAAATTAAACTGGTATTATGCTCTAAAAAAAAGGCCATTGCCGAATTATAGGCAACAATGGTTAGTTTAATTTCTTGCTTTTCAATATTTAAATTAATTGATTTTGGTTGGCAATATTTTTGGTATTCTTTGCCAACAATTTGTTGCCAATTTTTGCTTAATTGATGAATAATAAAAAACTCTTGCTTATGGTGATGAATTTTATTTTTTAGCAAAAAATTTAAAGAGTGTTCGAGTTTTTTCATTTTAAACTAATTAAATCAATGGTTTTTTCAAAGCCTTTTGGCAACATTAAATAACTGGTAGCGGTGAAAAAAGCTGGTATTTGCAAACTATAAACTTCGTTTAATAAACAATTTTTATAATTATCGTCGAGATGTGAAAATATTTCATCAAAAAGCAATATTGTTGGTTGTTTTTTATAGTAAGCCGAAATTTTGGCTCGAGCTAAACTAATTGCCAGCATAATAAGCTTTTGCTCGCCAGTTGAGCACATTGAAGCAGAAATATTTTTTGCCATAAATAAAGCAGAAAAATCGGCCTTATGAATACCAAAATTAGTTTTACCAGAAATGCTATCAAGTTGTCGATTATTTTTTAGCTGTTGCTGATAAAAATTTTCTTTTTCTAGGTTAGATTGATTTTGCAGATTGGTTTCGTCATAGATTTGCAAGAAAACTTTTGGAAAAGCACTATCAAAAGTAGCGATCGACTGATTAAAAAACTCAATAGCCTCATTTCGAGCAAAAGCAATGGCAATCGCAAGTTCGCTGATTTTTTTTTCAATAACAGTAAGCCAAGTATCGTTGTTTGATTTTTGCTGTAAAATAGCCAGCCTTTCTTTGCAGAGTTTTTGATATTGATTTAAATATGTTTGGTGTTGCAAATTAACATCAAGCACTATTTTATCGAGATAATCTCTTTTAGCGGTTTTACCTAAAATAAAAAGTTGTTCTAATTGCGGGGTAAGGCAAATAAAATTTGGCAGATAGTTTTTAATATCGCTTTGCCTGCTGTTTTGAGGTTGTTGGTTAATAAACCAAGTTTTTTTATTGCTGGTTTTTTCAAATTTTAAAGCCAAATTTTGATAATAAAAGTTATCAACAAAATCATTGGCAAAATCAAGAGATACTTGCCAAAAATCTGCCTGATGGTTTAATATTTCTAAATTATTAGCTTGCCTTAAACTGCTATTTTTACCAAATAAACTGATGGCTTCGAGCAGATTAGTTTTGCCGATGCCGTTGTTGCCATAAAGCAAAACCACTAAATTTTTGAATTGTAATTGTTTTGTGGTAAAATTACGAAAATTATGTAAATTAATTTTTTTGATGATTTGCTGATACATTTTTAAGTAATAAATATAAGCCTAAAATCAGGGTTGGTAAGCATAAAATCTGCCCCAAAGTAAAAAATTGCCATAGAAAACCAATTTGCTCATCGGGTTGGCGAAAAAATTCAATACTAAATCGGGCAAGAGAGTAGCCAATCAAAAATAAACCAGAAAGAAAACCGGGTTTATTTTTTGGCAAATGATTATTTTTATAAAAAAAAGTAAAAATCATTATTAAAAATAATACAATTCCTTCTAAAAAAGCCTCGTAAAGTTGGCTAGGATGCCTTGGCAAATTATCAGAGTAAGGAAAAATAACCCCAACAACAGAATTACTTACTCTACCGTATAATTCGCCATTAATGAAATTAGCAATTCTGCCAAAAAACAAGCCCACAGGAGCAATTACTGCTAGCCTATCAAAAAGCCAAAAAGGAGAAATTTTATAGATTTTACTAAAATAAAACATAGCTAAAATAGAGCCAAGCAACCCACCATGAAAAGACATACCGCCCTGCCAAACCTTTAAAATATCGGCAGGATTTTGCAAATAATATTGAGGTTGATAAAATAAAACATAACCTAATCTGCCACCTAAAACAATGCCAGAAATCGCAAAAACTAACCAATTTTCATAAGCTTTTTCGCTTAATATACTAAAATTTTTATTACAATATTTTAGCCAATAATTGGCAATAAGTAGGCCAAAAATATAAGCCAAAGAATACCAACGAAACTCTAGATGAAAGCCAAAAACATCAAAAGCAAAAAAAACTGGATTTAAATTATGAGTGTAAATAAACATTAGCCCAATGGTTGTTGTTGATTATCAAAAGCTTTCGAGCCACAAAAATATGCCCAAGTTCCTTTTAAAGCTTGAGAATTTTGCTTGTTAATTTTTTTAAGAAGTAAATACTCTTTTAAACACAAAAAACTAAATTTGAAAAGCATTCTTATAGCTCTTAGTTTGGCAATAGTTTTGCCCCAAATTTTTTCGGTATAATAAAGTTTAGACCAACCAAAGCGATGCCAGTAAGTTCTTTCAATTTCTGCCAAATTAATACTGCTCGATTGCGAACCTAAATGTAAAATTTTTGCTTTTTTAATAATAGCAGTATTGTAGCCTTTTTTAATTACTCGTTTGCAGATTTCATTATCTTCACAATAAAGAAAAAATCCTTCATCAAAAAAACCAATCTTTTGCATAATCGACATATTTAAAAACATACCAGCACCAGTAATGAATTGATTTAACGAATAATTTTCGTTACTTTTTTGACTAGGTTTTTTGTTTTTTTTCAAGCAAATGCCATTATCTATCAAACTGTTATTGTGTATTTTAGCATTATAAACTACAGGTCCTGCAATAGCGATGTTGTTATTATCTTGCATTATTTGCAAACAAAGCAAAATATCGTTTTCAGAAATATAAGCATCTGGGTTTAACAGTAAAGCATATTTAGTTTTTGTTTGATTTAAAGCAATATTATTAGCCCGACCATAACCAATATTGTGTGATAAAACAATTAAATTAATATCTGGAAAATCATTTTTGATAATATTTACAGTATTATCTTGTGAAGCATTATCAACAACAATAACAGAGCAACCAAGATTGCTAAGTATTTTTAAGGTTTGTTTAATAATTTTTTCACTACAAAAAGTAACTAAAATAATTGTCAGATTTGAGATCATGCTATATTTTATATTGATTTGGAGTGTTTTTACGATATTTATCGATATCTTTTTTATTGAGCTCAAACCTTACCAAATCTTTGCCCACCAGTTTTAAACCAGAAGTCGCCTTAACTTTACTTGGATTTACTTGGGTTCCTTTATAAATAAGTTCAAAATGCAAATGCGGACCTGTTGACCTGCCAGTGGTGCCAACATAAGCCACAACATCGCCCTGACTCACTTTACTGCCATTCTTAAATTTTTTGTTAAATTTGCTGGCATGACCGTAGGCAGTAGAGTATTCGGCATTGTGTTTTATTTGCACATAATTACCGTAACCACCTTTTACCCCCATATAAACGATTGTACCACTACCTGCAGCTAAAATAGGAGTGCCAGTTGGAGCGGCAAAATCAACACCTTTATGCATTTTAGAATAACCTAAAATGGGGTGCCTTCTCATACCAAAACCAGAAGAAACTCTTGCTCCATTGATAGGAGTTCGTAAAAGAGATTTTCGGACCGAATTACCTTTGGCATCGAAATATTCAAGCTTGCCACCTACTTGATAAGCATAGGTTTCAACCTGACGATTAGTGAGTTTAATTGAAGAATAAAGCACATTGCCATCTTTAATTTTTTTGCCATTTTCATCGAAAAAACTTTCTACCAACATTTCAAATTTATCACCGCTATGAATATCTCTTTGAAAATCAATATCGTAAGCATAAAGATTGATCATATTCATCATGGCAGAAGCTGAAATACCAGAATCTACCCCGTCAGAAAATAGCCCATTTTTAATTACTCCAAAATATCGCATTTTATAAAGAGTAAGCTTGATTTCTTTTAAGCTAGCTGTGTAAGAAGCTGCATTTTCTGATGTTGGTGGCTGATTTTTTTGCGCAATAATTTGCTGTTGGTGATTAAGATTAATAATAACCTTTTCAATTGTTATATTTCTCTTGATGTTTTCATAACCAAACTGCGGTTTATCTTGCTGTTGCTCATTTAAAATTTGTGAATTTGGTTTTTTATTTTGTTGCACTTTTTGTTTTGCATCTTGTTTCTTAAGGGCAGTATTTGTTTTTGCTGATTTTTTGTTATCTTTTTTTGATTTATTTTGAGTATTTTTTACTGATTTTTTATTAGGCGGTGTTTTAGTTTGAGATTTATTATTTTCATTTTTATTTGCCAAAATTACAGGTGTTTCTGGCTTATTTTTTGGTATTTGATGATAATTTATTTGCACAGAATAGGTAATTTTAATAGTGTTTCCAGAATTTAAAGAATAATTAATTTTAGCTTGTTTTATAGCTTCAATAATAGCCAAAGAATCTTGTGAGCTACTGCCTAAGTCGGTGAAAATTTTTAACAGATTATCGTTTGATTGAATAACATAATCGATAGTTTGTTCTTCAATTAAATTAATATTAAGGTTATCTTTAGAAATATTGATTTTGATTGGGCTAGTAAGTGATTTTTGTTTTTTTACTTGCTGATAATAATTTATTAAAAAACCACTATATTGCTGTAAAGACATCAAAACAGCAACCACAATGATGGTTATTGCAAAAGGCTTAAAAAATTTATTTTCAATAATTACATTAAGAAAATTAATGATTTTAGCAAAAAAATTAATATGTGGTTTTTGTTGATTTTTTGACAAAATTCAAACACTAAAAATAGTTGATAATTTAAAAACATAAAAATTTAAACTATCACAAAAAAAATAGCAATAAATTATTAATTAAAATTAAAAACTAACCAATGCAACAGTCCCTAAAACATTCCCTTAAAATATTCACTTGCTATTTTAATTTTTAAAAATATAATTTTTAGCAAAATTTTTTTAACTTTTTTATAAAAGCTATGTCTTACCGTATCGAATCCGATTCTTTTGGCGAAATTAAAGTGCCAAAAAATGCTTATTATGCCGCTCAAACTCAAAGAAGTGTGCAAAACTTTCCGATTTGCAACAACAATGCTGGCCACAAAATGCCCAAAGAGGTTATTTATGCTATGTTGCTTATCAAAAAATCAGCAGCAATTGCTAATAAAGAACTCATGGCTTCCGACCCTTCTTCTGTTGAGTTTAAAAAATTTTCACCCGATTTAGCTAATAAAATTATCGATGCTGTTGATACTATTTTAAGCAAATTCGATTGGTTTTATGAGCATCATTTTCCGCTGGTAGTTTGGCAAACTGGCTCTGGCACTCAAACCAATATGAATATCAACGAAGTAATTGCCTCCGTTGCCAACGAAAAAATCAATGGCTCCAAAGGTGGCAAAAGCCCAGTTCACCCTAACGATCATGTTAATTTAGGGCAAAGCTCAAATGATACCTTCCCAACCGCTATGCATATAGCTACTGTGCTTACCGCCTACCAAAAACTTTTACCAACTTTGGTGCGATTTGCCAATGAACTATCTAAAAAAGAGCAACAATTTAATCATATCATCAAAATCGGTCGAACCCACACCCAAGATGCCACCCCAGTTACTTTGGGGCAAGAATTTTCGGCCTATAAAGTGCAAGTGCAAATGGCTTCGGTTTTTGTTTCACAAAGCCTTGCTTATGTAGTGCATTTAGCCCAAGGTGGCACAGCCGTTGGCACTGGGCTTAATTGCCACCCACAATTTGCCAAAAAATTTGCCGAAGTTATTACCGAAGTTTCTGGTTTAAAAAACCTGCATCAAGCCTTGTTAAACCTCGATTTATGCAAAACCACTCTGGCTGATGGCTTTTGGCAAGTAAAAGATTCTAACCTTGCTTTGCTTGGCTTAAACCATGCCGATGCTTTTTATACCAGCAAAAATAAATTTTCTGCTCTTGCTTGCAACGATGAGCTGGTGCAGTTTTCAGGGTCTCTAAAAACCACAGCGGTTGCTTTAATGAAAATTGCCAACGATATTCGGTTTTTAGCTTCTGGCCCACGATCTGGCTTGGGTGAAATCTCACTACCCGAAAACGAACCAGGATCATCAATTATGCCAGGTAAAGTCAACCCTACTCAGTGCGAAGCCCTCACAATGCTAGCCTGCCAAGTGATTGGCAACGATGTGGCGGTAAGCACAGGAGCTATGCAGGGACATTTCGAGCTAAATGTGTTTAGACCAATGATTATTAAAAACATTATCGATTCAATAAACTTACTTTCCGATGGTATCAATAGCTTTATTGATAACTGCTTGGTTGGTATTGTGGCAAACGAAACCAGAATAACCCAGCTTTTAGAACAATCTTTAATGCTAGTAACTGCTCTAAACCCTTATATTGGCTACGATAATGCGGCAAAAATTGCCAAAAAAGCCCACCAAGAAGGCACTACCTTAAAACAATCGGCAATCGCTTTAGGCTTGCTTACAGCAGAACAGTTTGATGAATGGGTTAAACCACAAGATATGGTGTAAATGCGAGCATTATTATCTAGAAGGGTTGGTGGTTCATTCTCGCCTGCAATACTCGGCAACCGCTGGGCTTGTTTTTTGCATCAAGATTTTAAAAATCCAGCCAATAAAAGTAAAAATATTTTTTCTTTATTTGCAGAATTACCTCTTAAATACTCTCGTTTTAATAATTTTTTTGCTCAGAATATTAATGATACAGATTGGGTTATTATTACCCATGGAATTAAGGCAGAAAATGGAGAAACCAAACTTTCTTTTGGCTTAGATTCTGAAATTTCACCAGATGAATTGCTTACAAAAATACCAAAAAACTCAACTGTTTATCTAGCTTTTTGCTATCAATTATCTGATGAAAAATGGCAAGAATTATCGGCGAAACATTCTAGCTTAAAAATAATTGCTTTTGGTAATGTTGCTAAAATCAATACACTAAGAACTATTTCAAGCTTATCAGCTGAATTAACTAGCCGAGAAATTCTAGAAACATACTCTAACCCATTAAATTTAATTAGAGTTTTTGAAGCTGGCCAAAAACTTGAAGAAATACAGCCCCTTGATTATTTAGAAAAACCAAATCTTGAAATTAATGGTTGCAATATAAAAATAGATCCCGTGTTTCTTGGTGATGCAATCTTAAAACAATGCCCAGAAAAAATTTCTGATTTTTTTAAAAAATTTTCACAACATTTTTTACCAGCAGATATTGAAAAAATAGATCAAACGATATCTGAAATACAAGGTTGTTTAGAAAAACAAGCAAACTGTCATCAATTATTAGAGCGATTTTTTACAAACTGCCTATATAAAAAAACTTTAGAACAAGTAATTTCAACAAAACATTTTCTGTCTTTATCTTCTGTACAAAAAAGAGAAGTAAAAAACATTTTAGCATCTCTTGGCTCTTCTTGCGAAATGCAAGATTTAACCCAAGAATATATCGATAACTTATCTTGCTTTCTTTATGGAGTAAAAACAAAACCCCTCCCTCCACAAATCAATGTTTATAGAGTTGAAGCTGTAGCACAAGATAAACAAAGCCAACTTTCCTAACTATTTAAAACTCCCGAAATCGTTTTTTCAAGCAAAACATTTGGCAATAAAAAAGAGTCGTGGCCGTTTTCACTATCTATAACTACCAAACTCACTTTAATACCAATGCTTGCCATGGCTTGAGTGAGTTTTTTAGATTCTGCTGGTGGAAACAGCCAATCGTCAGAAAAAGTAATCAAACATACTTTGCCATTTTTATTTTTTGCAAAACCCTCAAAAGCTAAACTTAAATTATTTTGATTATCGGTTGCTAAATCAAAGTAATCAACTGCCTTGGTAATATATAAATACGAGTTTGGGTCAAATCTTTCAACAAATCTTTTACCTTGATGATGCAAATAACTTTCTACTTCAAAATCTTTGTTAAAACTAAAAGATTTGTGCCGATTTTTTAAATCTCGACCAAACTTTTTTTGCAAAGCACTCTGCGATAAATAAGTGATGTGGGCAGTCATTCGAGCAACCGCTAAACCCTTGCTAGGAAATTTTTTTTCTAGCAAATAATTACCGCCACACCAGTTTTCATCGGCCATAATTGCTTGCCTACCCACTTCGTGAAAAGCAATATTTTGTGGCGAATGATGATAAGAAGTTGCCATAGGAATAGCAATATCAACCTCATCTGCAAATAAATTAAGCCAAGAAAGCACCTGCATACCACCAGTTGAACCGCCAATAATTGCATAAAGCTTGCTAATGCCAAAAGATTTTATCAATAAATTTTGAGCTCGAACCATATCGGCAATAGTTACCATCGGAAAATCAAGCCCATAAGGTGTTTTAGTGGATTCGTTAAACTCTTTTGGTCCGAAAGAACCCATACAGCCACCTAAAATATTGCTACAAACAACAAAAAATTTATTGGTATCGATTGGTTTATTTGGCCCAACCATAAATTGCCACCAGCCATCTTTGCCTGTCACAGGGTTTTTGCTAGCTAAATATTGATCGCCAGTAAGGGCATGGCAAACTAAAATCGCATTACTTTTGCTACTATTAAGCTTGCCGTAAGTTTGATATGCCAACGGAAAGTTGCTAATTTCTAAGCCAGAATCAAGTTTCAAAGGTTTTTCTTGAGCTAAGATAGCTATTTGCCCGATTTCATATTGTGTAAAACTTGCTCCAAAATTTGCAATAACTTTCATTGATTTATTAAAATGGTTTCTTTAAAATGGAAATAGTATTATATTTTAAACATTTTAATTAATAAAGCAAATGACTAATTCTCTTAACAAGCTAAAAGAATTTCGCATACAAATAGATGCCCTAGATCGCCAGGTAATCAGTTTGTTAAAACAAAGAATGAACATTATTAAACAAGTTGCCGAATATAAAAAAACTCAAAACGAAGTTTTTTATATTAAATCGAGCCGAGAAGCAGATATGCTAAAAAAATTAATTGCCGATAATAACAGTAATTTTTCTTCTGCTTCAATTGTAGCAATTTGGCGAAAAATTATCACCAATGCCAATATGCATGAACAGCCCATAAAATTAGTAGTGCATAACCCAAAAAACAACCCAGAAATCGAATATATTTTAAGAGATTATTACAACAATGAAATAGAAATTCATCACTTCGATAGCATTACCAGTGTTATTTCTGAGTTGCAAAAAGATCAATCAAAAATTGGTATTTTTTCTTTACCAACCCAAAACAATCATAGCAATAACGAAGATTGGTGGATAAACCTCGCTAATAATCCAACTAACTTACAAGTTTTTGCCAGCTTGCCTTTTGTTAAATTTAAAAATAACAGTGCAGGCTTAAAAACCTCTCATCAATTAGTAGCGGTTGCCCAAAAACAACCAGAGCAATCAAGCCAAGATATCACTTTATTGGTTTGTGAAATTGGCAAAGATTATTCTTTATCAAAAATTCAAAATTTATTTGAAAAAAATCAATTGCAAGCCAATATTTTAAAAGTTAATCAAGCCAATCATTTTGGCGGAATGCAAATAATTTTAATACAACTACAAGGTTTTTTTCTAGAAAATAGTCAAGTTTTACAAAATATTCAAAACGATACTTTAAAACCTTATATTAAAGTAATCGGCCATTACCCAGCTATTGTAGAAATATAATACTATTTCAATTTTATAATCTCTACCAATAACAACACCATAATAATAAAAAATAGAAAAATACTTGAAATTTGAGTTTATTCATTTTAAAATTATTGTTTTTGTAACAATTTTTAAGAAAATAATTTTTTATGGTAAAAAAAACCAATCTATCTAGCGCTAGCGATAATCAAAAAACCAACAAAAAAATTACCAAAAAAATTTTTGTAAAAAAAAATCCCCATAAAACTCTTGATAAAAATCTTGATAAAAATATCAATACCGATACCACTAAAAAACCCAATAAAAAAGCTAGCAAAACAGTAGGCATAAGCATTAAAAGCTCAATATTATCCGAAAAATATCGCCTCATGCAAGGCATTTCAATTGGCAGTATTCGTTCTAAACGCGACGATAATAAAAAAGTTTCAAATACCATTTCAAGTAAACTAAAAAAATTACTTACTGTTGGCAAAACTCAAGGCTTTATTACTTATGAACAAATTATTGAAAGCACCGATATCGCTCCTGAAACCAAAAAGTTTAAAAAAATTCTCAATATTTTAAACGAATTTAAAATCCAAATCATCGAAAAAGAAGAAGATCTGGAAAAACTCAGCGAAGAAGGAGTTTTAGGTCGAGATGAAGAAAAATCGCAAAAAAGAAGCGAAGATTCTGTCAAAACCTATTTAAAATCAATGAGTAATGTAAAATTACTCAGCCGAGATGATGAAGTTTCTATCGCCGTTCGAATAGAAGAGGGCAGAAATAAAATCATCAATACTTTATATCAAAGCCCAATTATTATGAGGCATTTTATTGAGTGGTATAACGGTTTATCAAACGGCACTTTGTTGTTGCGAGATATTATCAGAATTGACGAAACCTATAATTCTGAGCTCGAAGAAATAATCAAAAGCAACGATCAGCAAACAAGCCAATTCGATACTAATGTTGATGATGTTTCAGCAATTCTTGAAGAAGATCAACTCGATAATGCCGATTTGGTTGAAGAAAATATGTTCGAAGATGAAGAGCTACACGAAATAGACGAAAGCACTACTTCTTTTGTTTCAATGGAGCGAATTTTAATGCCAAAAATGCTTGATATTTTTCAAAAAATCGCTGTAGTTTGTCAAAAAATCATCGATAAATCCGAAAACAAAACCCCTTTACAAATCAAGCAAGACAAAGAAATCAATAAACTAAAGCTAGAATTTCAAAAACTCTGCAAAGAAGTTAGTTTTAACGATGTTTTAATTAAAGCCTTGGTTGATCAGCTCTACGAAGCTCAGCAAAAACTACTTTCTATCGAAATTGAACTATTAAAATATGCTCAATCTTTTCAAATTGACAAAATAGATTTTCTAAGACATTATCAAAATTTTAACCAAGATTGGCTAAGCTATGTAGGCAAAATTACCGCCCCAAAATGGCAAAAATTTTACCAAGATGGCAAAGAAAAAATCAAACATTCTCTAGAGCGAATTACCAAATTCAATAAAATTATGGGCCTAGAAATTACCGATTTTAAAAAAATGATTAGCGATCTTCGTTTTAGCCAAGAAGCCGAAGCCAAAGCTAAAAAAGAAATGATCGAAGCAAATTTAAGGTTGGTAGTTTCAATTGCCAAAAAATATACCAATCGTGGGTTGCAATTTCTCGATCTCATTCAAGAAGGCAATATTGGCTTAATGAGAGCGGTTGATAAATTCGAATATAAAAGAGGCTATAAATTCTCTACTTATGCCACTTGGTGGATTCGCCAAGCCATCACTAGAGCTATTGCCGATCAATCACGCACCATCCGAATTCCTATTCATATGGTTGAAACCATCAATAAAATTGTCAAAACATCAAGGCAACTTACCCAAGAATTAGGCAGATCTCCTGATGCCCAAGAGGTTGCCGATAAACTGCTAATGCCTGTTGATAAAGTGCGAAAAGTGCTGAGAACTTCCAAAGATCCTGTGAGCCTCGAATCTCCTTTATCAGGCGACGACGAAGAAAGTGTTTTAGGCGATTTTATCGAAGATAAAACAGCAGTTTTACCTTTTGATGCAGCCTCAAATTCTAAACTAAAAGAACTTACTTCACAAATTTTATCTTCACTTACCTCTAGAGAAGAAAGAGTTCTTCGAATGAGGTTTGGTATTGGTATGGTGACCGATTTTACCCTCGAAGAAGTTGGCAAACAATTTTCGGTAACACGTGAAAGAATCAGGCAAATTGAGGCAAAAGCTCTTAAAAAATTACAACATCCAAAAAGAGCAAAATTACTTAAAAGCTTTTTACAAGATGCCTAAAACTCCTCTTACTATCGCTATCGATGGCACCGCTTCTTCTGGCAAAGGCACTTTATCAAAAATGTTGGCCACTCATTTTTCGTTGCCCTACTTAAATACTGGGGCAATTTATCGAGCGGTAGCTTTTAAAATAATTAATCAAACCACTAATAGCCACATCACAATCGATAACTTTTTTTTACATCTCGATTATTTATGCTCAAATTTAGAAGCAAGTCAACTCGAAAATACTGCTATTTTTAGCGAAAATATCGGCTCAATTGCTTCAATAATTGCTAAAAATGCCCAGTTAAGGCAATATTTACTGCATTGGCAACAACAATTTATAGAAAATTCAATCAAAAGTCATAATGGTATGGTTTTGGATGGTAGAGATACCACCACAATTATTTATCCGCAAGCTAAACATAAATTTTTTGTTACTGCCAATTTAAACATTCGAGCCGAAAGAAGGCAAAAACAACTACCAAACTTGAGTTTTAGCGAGGTTTTTAACCAACTAAAACAACGAGATATTAATGATTTTAATCGAAACATAGCTCCACTTAAAGTGGCTAGCGATGCTTTTGTTATTGATAATTCTCAACTTGATATTCATCAGGGTTTTGCCTTAGCTTTATCTTTAATCAATTACAAACTATGAACTTAATTCCTATTAAAAACTGCCTTATTTCTGTTTCTGATAAAACTGGCTTACTTGAATTTGCTAGATTTTTAGCCAACAATAACATCAACATCATTTCCACTGGTGGCACTTATAATTTACTCAAACAAAATAACATTAAAGCTTGTGAAATCTCTGATTTTACTGGCTTTCCCGAAATTCTTGATGGTCGAGTAAAAACTTTACATCCCAAGGTTCATGGCGGGCTGTTGGCAATTTCTGATAACTTAGAACATCAAAAACAAAGCCAAGAAAACAACCTAGAAAGCATCGATTTATTAGTAGTAAATTTATATCCTTTCATCCAAACAGTTGCCAAAACCGATTCTAGCGAAGAAATCATCGAAAACATCGATATTGGTGGGCCTGCTATGATTCGCTCTGCTGGTAAAAATTTTGCTTTCAAAACAGTTATCACCAGCCATCAACAATATTTGTTGCTACAAGAAGAATTGCAAAAAAATAACTTCTGCACTAGCCTTGATTTTCGCCAAAAAATGGCAACCCAAGCTTTTTGCAATATTGCCACTTACGATTTAGCAATTGCCAATTGGTTTAACAAACAACAAAGCTT
>Ga0214923_10006003_pt1 | contig 13837 bp, 12 predicted proteins | sample LL1510_MetaG_FD_177993 | JGI IMG/M metagenome (GOLD analysis project Ga0214923, IMG submission 177993) | Freshwater microbial communities from Lake Lanier, Atlanta, Georgia, United States - LL-1510 | ecosystem: Environmental > Aquatic > Freshwater > Lake | place: USA: Georgia | collected... | reverse complement strand
TATCTCCTTGTGCCCCCATATCTCCTTGTGGACCAGACGGGTCTCCCTGGGGTCCTATATCTCCCTGTGCTCCCTGTTCTCCCTGTGCTCCCTGTTCTCCCTGTGCTCCTGATTGTCCGTTTGAACTGCTTAAAGATGTTCCGTCTTGAAAATATATTGTTCCTGTATGTAAAATTGAATTACCACTCATATCAACATGACTTGCAAAAATTTCTTTTGAATTTTGTTGACCAGAATAATTATTTATATTTAATTGTTCTGAATTTGCTATATAACTTCTTGTTATGTTATTATTTGCCGAATAATTTACACCTCCGTATCTTCTAAAACTAGACATTTAATATAATGAGATTTAAATAATTTTTATTTTATTCTTATTAATAATTATTAATTAATAAGATTATTTAATGTCTACGTGTTTTCCTATGTTTTCTATGTTTCCTATGCTTACGCGTTTTCTTTTTTCTTTTATATAACAAACTATCTAAAGCAATTGGTTTCCCTAAAAAATCTCTTGATAAACGATTTTCTAATGTTAATTCGTTTGGCTGTATTTTAAGCATATTTAGCAAATCATCATTATCTAGTTTCATATTTATTTGTTGTTGTTCTCCATTATCATTCATATTAAGTTGAATATTTGCTATATTTCCATTATAATCGCCTATCCATTCAAATTCATTATTAGATTTATGATTATTATCTTTAATAACAGTTTTAGTAAAACCATAATTTTGAATATAAGTTGACATTATAATATTGTTATATTTATTTTTGAGTAATTTATAAATAAAAAATATAGTATGTTTTTATATGGAATTAAATATAACAGAATTAGACAATTTTGACAACAGTTCATTTGAACAAATCCCAGAAAATAATTTTCCAGCTAAAAAGAATGTCACCTTTGATAAACCAATGCATCAAACAATTCCAAAACAAAATGCTATTATGAAAAGACCAAAACAAATTAATCCTCGACCTCAAATATCATACGAAGATATTTTATCGAAAATGGGGTTGTTTGTGGCAGATGGAAAATTACATTTATTAGACGATAAAACACCAAAACAAAAACATGAATTTAAACAACAAATTCAGTCACAGAATCATAATCATAATCAACAAATTCATAATCAACAATATCATAATCATAATCAACAATATCATAATCAACCACAAAATTATCCACAAAATAGTTATATATATAATAAGTATTTTAAAGATGAATTACAACCTCAAGATACTGTTATAAAACCAAAAACAAAACAAGAATATAGTAGAATGTTATTGTTAGATATTTTACAAAAACAAAGAATCAATCAAATAAAATCAAAAAAATTAATAATGCCAACTATAAATATTAATATGGCTGAATATCAACCAAATAATATGAATAAGTTATTTCATTTTTAATGTTTTCTGCTCTTTCTGCCTTTTCTTCTGCTCTTTCTGCCTTTTCTGCTTTTTCGGTAACCACCTGACCTGGCAGTTGTTAATGGCTTCACACCAGACGGATTTCTACCCCTCCTTGCAGGAAAGGTATCTATATCCATTATGTTTATTGCTTGTTGTTCAGTGAGAGGTTGTGTAAATTGAGCTATTTGAATTCCAACATCTCTACCTAGATTATTTACGTATGGTATTTCAGCAATAGCAGTATTATATTCAACTCTTTTTTTTCGTGCTGAATTTAAACTACGGTTCATGTCTCTATCAAATATAAACAGTTTTTTATATTCTGGGTCTAATTCATCTTGCAGCATACTAATTGCTTGAGAACACCTGTCATCACCTAACAAGCCATATAAATAATCAGCCGCATTATCAACCACTCTATATATCATAATTGGTGTTCTACGAGAGTTATCAGTGCCTAAACTATCCAGATACAAAGCTAATTTTCTACGAGACAGTCCAGTTGTCCCACCCTCGTTAATACTTAAGAGTAAATTTTGTAAAGTTTCTTCACGTGATAAACGAAATTCATACTTCTTATATCTACGACATGTATCTAGTAAAAATTGGTCAAGTGGCATTAGAACTTCTTCTTTATAAACCCACGACGATGGGTCTTCATCAGGACCTATCGAATTTTTAATTGCATTTACTAAATTTTGCAAACTCATACCCATTATATATATATAAGTGGAAAAAAAATTGAATTTAAAAATCAATTTAAATAAATTTAAAGATAGCTATAGAATTACTAATAATGGAACACAAAAGATATAACGAAGAATTTATTGAGGTTTTGGAACAACTCAAAAATATTATGTTGAAACAGGGTGAGCCATTTAGAGCCAAAGCATATCAAAAGGCCCAAGATACATTAATGACTTATTTGGATAATATTACAAACACAACTCAGTTAAAGGGACAACCTGGAATTGGACCCACAATAATGGAAAAATTAAACGAATATGTTGAAACTGGAACACTGAGGGTATTAGAAAGAGAAAAAACAAATCCATTCAATATTCTAAGTGAAATTTACGGAGTTGGTCCCAAAAAAGCTCAAGAATTAATTGATACGGGAATAAAAACAATTGCTGAACTACGTCTGAAACAAGATGAGTTATTAAATGATACTCAAAAAGTTGGTCTAAAATATTACGAGCAAATTCAACAACGAATTCCAAGAGCCGAAATTGTTGAATTTGAAACATTATTTAAAGACCGATTTAATAAAGTAAATACTAATAATGTTATTTCTAAACATAATACCTTGTTTGAAATAGTAGGTTCTTATAGAAGAGGAGCACAAACATCTGGCGATATTGATGTTATTATTACGAGTCCAACTGGTTCAATATATGAACAATTTGTAGATGAATTGTTAAAAACTGGCATTATTTTAGAAGTATTATCTCGTGGTCCATCAAAAACATTAGTGATTGCAAAACTGGACGGTGTTGATCGGGTTGCACGACGTATTGACTTCTTATATACGCCTCCAAATGAATTTGCATTTGCATTATTATATTTTACTGGCTCAAAAATATTTAACACAGTTATGCGACAACATGGATTAAATAAGGGATATACATTTAATGAGCACGGTATATATCATTTAGTAAATAAGAAAAAAGGACAAAAAGTGGAACAAGAATTTAGAACAGAAAAAGACATATTTGACTTTTTAGGATTAGAGTTTAAAGCACCAGTAGATAGAAGAGATAGCCGAGATATAAACATAGTGGTAAACGAAGTGACTGCAAACGTAGTGACTGCAAATGTAAATGTAAATGTAAATGAAAATGAATCTGTTGTGTCTGATTTAGAAAAAAATCAAATTATAATTAACATCAATGATTTTAAGCGTGATGGTATTACGATGCTGGAACAACTTGGAGAAAAAGAATTATCTGACATCATTCTTTACGCAAATAATAATTATTACAATGGAGAAAAAGATGCCATTTTATTGACGGACAATCAATATGATATTATAAAAGAGTATATTAAAAATAAGTATTCAAACAATCAAGCAGTTAAAGAAATTGGAGCCAAAGTTCATAAAAACAAAGTAACATTGCCATATCATATGCCATCCATGGATAAAATTAAACCAGATACAAATGTCTTGTCAAAGTGGATGAAAAAATATAATGGTCCATATGTGTTGTCCTGCAAATTAGATGGTGTCAGTGCATTATATTATTGTGAAGGTGTTGAGCAAAAATTATATACTCGCGGTGACGGAACAATTGGACAAGATATCAGTCATTTAATTCCATATTTCCAATTACCTAAACAACAAGGTATAGTAATAAGAGGTGAAATTATAATTCAAAAAGCGGTATTTGATGCAAAATATAAGACAACGTTTGCTAATCCAAGAAACATGGTAGCAGGAATTATTAATCACAAACACATTGATGAAGCAATTGTAGACCTTGATTTTGTTGCATATGAAACAATTATTCCTGATGTAAAGGTATCCGAACAAATGGAGTTTCTTAAATCATTAAGTATTAAAACTGTTTTACATCAAATTGTTGATTCAAAAGTGCTAACAAATGAATATTTATCCAACTTGTTAATTGTTTGGCGTAAAAATTATAGTTATGAAATGGATGGAATTATTGTAACCGATAGCGAAATCTTTTATGAAAGAAAGTTAGGAAATCCAGAACATGCATTTGCATTTAAAATGGTTTTATCAAACCAAATGGCTGAAGCAATTGTAACTGATGTTCTATGGAGTCCAAGTAAAGATGGATATTTAAAACCACGTGTTCGCATTGAACCTATTCAATTATGCGGAGTTACTATAGAATATGCAACTGGTTTCAATGCCGCATTTATTAGAGATAATAAAATAGGCATTGGAGCAACTATACAGCTTATTAGAAGCGGAGATGTGATTCCACATATTATGAGTGTTACGGTGCCAGCGCAAGAAGGAAAAATGCCATCATTGCCTTTCAGATGGAATTCTACGGATGTAGACATCATTCTGGAAAATCCGTCTGAAGATCCTATTGTTAAACAGAAAAACATAACTGGATTCTTTACAGGAATAGGAGTTGAAGGATTAAGCTCTGGAAACATTGGAAGAATAATTAATGCAGGTTATGATAATGTTCCTGATATTATTCATATGAAAGTAGATGATTTCTTGAAAATCGACGGATTCAAAGATAAAATGGCAAATAAAATGTATAGCGGAATTCATTCAAAATTGGAAGAAGCATCCATTATTCATTTAATGTCGGCATCCAACATATTCGGTCGTGGTTTCAGTGAAAAAAGAATAGAATTAATATTAAAGGAAATACCGGATATTCTTATATCAGATGATCCAGACACTGAAAAAATTGCTGACATTTGCTGTATAAAAGGCTTATCTTTAAAAACAGCTGAGGCATTTGTTAGTAATATTGCTACATTTGTCCAATTCATGAAGGATTGTGATTTAGGAGATAAATTATATGAAACTCCTGAAGAAAAACAAAAACCTGTAAATGAGTCACATCCATTATTCGGTAAAACAGTTGTATTAACTGGAACAAGAGATAAAACCATAATTGAGTTTCTAAACTTAATTGGAGCAACACAAGGTTCCACGGTGAATAAAAATACATTCTTGGTTGTTGCGAAAAATAAAGATGATGATACGAGTAAGGCAGAAGATGCACGGCGATTGAATATTCCAATAGTGTCTGTTGGAGAATTTATTGAAACATATGTAAAATAAGGAAAATATGGAGTATAATAATGAATGAATATTTATATGGAATTAAATATTCATTTTGACAATGCATTGAATGCAATAAATAATATACTAGTTACAATACTTTTGCCAAATATTAAATATATATTAACTTGTTCATTAATACTCTTTTTTGTTAGTTTCATATTTTTTATTGTGTGCAGTTATTTTGTTTTAAAAATCCTTAAAAGAAGTATAGATGAGTACAATATATTGTTTAATCAATATAACAAGCAAAGCCAAAAAATATTGGATAAGTATGGAGACAACGAACTAACAAATGTATATTTGGTCAGAAAACCAATTACAAAAATAAACAGTTTTTTCTTGAATGTGCTAACATTGTATAAGTTTGAAAAAGTAATCAATGAAAATCGTAACAATTTTCCATATCATACACTAATCATTTTTGAATTAAAGTTGAAAAATAATAGGAGAAAATTAATCATGGTTGAAAAAAACAATTATATAAGTATTTGTGAAAAGTTTGTAATACATGATTTGCAAGATATGAAACGAATAAATGTAACTCGTCATAAATATACGTTAAAATCTGTGTTACACGCTACTCAAAAAAGACTGGGAAATGAGAAATATTTTAATTGGCATATTTATAAGAATAATTGTCAGGAATTTACAAAAGAGTTGTTAGTAACATTGCATAAATGTAATAAAACAAATAAGAAATACATATTTCATGATAAAATTTTAAAAATATTGACTCCGACTGATTTTACATTGCATATTGGTTATTCATTTGTAAATCTATATAATCTTTTTGAAAAGTATATTTTTGAATATTTCAACTAACAAACAAACAAACAAAACTAAAACTAGCTAAATTTATTTGTTAGGAGTTCTGCAGGAATATTATCCTTGCTAAAATAATTGTGAACCCTTATTAAAAGCCATATTAAAAATGCCACAATAAGTAGCCCAATTAAATAGTGAACTAAATCAACTATATCAAGCATAATAAATATAAATATAAAAAAAACATAATAAAGAAAATTTAGTATTAATATATAGTATAGTATGAGATCGGTATTGTTATTCTCGTTAGTTTCGTCTATTTTTGGTGAGAGCCTATTAAGAGGTTCATCTTCTTCTGCAGATGATAATGAATTTTTCCATTGGAAAGAGTTCAATCTTTTTCAGGAAAGATTTAGCAAACGCTATTCTAGTTTTGAAGAAGTAGAGCAGCGTTTTGCCATTTTTAGAGATAATTTTGTTGCCATTCTTAAACATAATTCAGATATTACTCAGAATTTCACTTTAGGTGTAAATCAGTTTACGGATCTAACTCCTCAGGAATTTAGAGAGCAATATGTGGGTGGTTTAAAGGCTGAAGTTGGTTCATATGGTTGCAAGACATTTTCTTCAACTGCTTCTGGTGCACCTTCTTCCATTGATTGGAGAAGCAAAAATGCAGTAACATCAGTTAAAGACCAGGGACAATGTGGATCTTGTTGGACTTTTTCTGCTACTGGTGCTGTAGAAGGTGCTTGGGCTATTTCCAAGGGTCAGCTTGTGGATCTTTCTGAGCAAGAATTGGTTGATTGTGCTACTGGTATATCATATGGGTCACATGGATGCAATGGCGGACAAATGGAAGGTGCATTTAAATTTGTGATTGAACATGGTCAGTGTTCTCTTGCGTCGTATCCATATACTGCCAAAGATGGGAATTGCAAATCATGTTCTGCGGTTGCCCATATTAGTTCATGCTCTGATGTTAAGCCAAACGACCAAGTTTCTTTGAAGGCTGCTGTGGCACAACAACCTGTTGCAGTAGCGATTTCAGCAGATACAATGATTTTTCAATCGTATTCAAGCGGTGTTATAACGTCAGCAAATTGCTATACAAGTTTAAATCATGGGGTTCTAGCAGTTGGTTACGGAACAGAAAATGGACAAGATTATTGGTTGGTTAAGAATTCTTGGGGAACAAGTTGGGGAAATAATGGATATGTTAAGATTGCAAAATCTTCTTCCACAAATGATGCAGGTGTCTGCGGAATAGCAATGGACCCAAGTTTTCCTACCATTTAAAATATAATAAAATAAATCTATTAAAAATATTAAACAATTATATGTATGACTAAATACACATATAATTATACTTGTTTAGTTAATTATTGTAATAAAAATAATATTACATTAATAAAAGATTATTCTAATATAAATGTTACAAGAGACACATATTTAGAGGGAATTTGTCAACATGATAATTGTAATTTAATATTTAATAAAACATTTAGACAAGTAAAAAAAACAGAAAACACTGGTGTATATTGTGATTTATGTACAAAGATAATAAAAATGAAAAAAACAAAAGAAACCTGTATAAATAAATATGGAGTAGAACACTGTTTACAAGTTAAAGAAATAAGAGATGCTGGTTTAAAAACAATTAAAGAGAAATATGGCGTTGATAATATTTCGCAATCTGAAGAAATAAAACAAAAAAAATATGAGACTTGTATGTCTAATTTTGGCGTTGGGGTATCTTTTAAATCAATAGAAATAAAAAATAAAATTAAAAATAGGTTTATTGAAAAATATAATGTGGATAATCCACTTAAATCAACAGAAATTCAAAAACAAATAGAAAATACAAATTTAGAAAAATATGGTGTTAAAAATCCACAACAATGTGCTGAAATTAAACTAAAAACAGAAAATACTTGTTTACAAAAATATGGGGTAAAATCTAGTATATTAATTCCTGAAGTAATACAAAAAAGAAAACAATCTTGCATTGAAAAATATGGAAATGAAATACCATTAAAAACAGAACTATGTAAACAAATTATAAAACAAACATGTATTGAAAAATATGGTGTTGAAAATCCACAACAAAATCCAGAAATAGCTGAAAAATCTTCAAAAAATAGTTATAGAAAAAAATCATATGTTTTCCCATCAGGTAAAGAAATATTATGTCAAGGGTATGAACCATTTGCATTAGATAAATTAATTAATGAAGACAACATTTGTGAAGAAGATATTGTGACTGGTTGTAAAAATGTTCCAGAAATTTGGTATAATGATAATAACAAAAAACGAAGACATTATGTTGATATTTTTATTCCAAGTCAAAATAGATGCATTGAAATAAAATCAACATGGACAGCTGAAAAGAAAAAAGACAATATTTATTTAAAACAAAATGCAGGAAAAGAACTTGGATATAGTTATGAAATATGGATATATAATAAAAAAAAAGAAGTTGTTGAAGTAATTATATAATTTTTTGTCGTATATTTTCACGTATTTTTCTCCATTTTTATAATTTCACGTATTTTTCTCCGTTTTATTGTGAATATTCAATTACCATCGGAATGTTATAATTTTGACCTACGAAAGCAACAGATACTAACTGTTTCATCGGTATCTTACCACAAAACATATAAGCATGCCTATCTACATGCGAGTCACATGCGGTTTCACTATCATTGTAATGAAACAATTTCAAATACTTTAATAAGCGTTCATCATTTACAACGAAATTAATGTAAGTCATTGGCATGTATCCTGCGCTGAATATATGACAAGTGTCAATGCATATACCTAATCTATCATCTCCTATGCTCAAGACAAAATCAGCAAACTCTTCTTTTGTTCTTAGCAATTCAGTTCCCTGTCCTGCAGGAGTTTCTAATAACAATGGACAATCTACAGACGCTACTTCAATTGCATCAAGTATAGTTTTACGCATATTGTTTAGTGCTTCCTTCTTTGTTCTCTTGACTGATTTCCCAACATGAACTACGCAACCCTTGAATTTCATCCGAGAGCAAACTAACAAATGTTTTCTCAGAGATGCAACTATATATTCATCCTCATTTGATATATTTAAACAATATGGAGTATGAACAAATATAGATAAGTTTTTTCTGTCAACTATTTCAGCACATTTCAATATATCAGCTTCTCTTATATTGAAATTTGCATATCGTTCTGTCAAGAATATTTGATATGGTTTTGTTGAAGATAATGATTCCAATGTATACGGTAAATCCGAACCCTTATCTATATGATAACCAATATTAAATTCATCTTGCATAAATAAACCATGGTCATTATCGGTATCTTTTTTGAAGTAATCGACAATATCTTCCACGGTCTCAAGTAAAGTCAGGGTTGATGCCATTGTATTAATTGTTGTTTATACTAACAAAACAAAATAAAAAATAATTTCAATTTTTTCCACCTTTTAAAAAAAAGGTGGAGCCAAAACGTTTTAATCAATTTTTTAATACTGATACAAATTGTCTGATATGATTGTTACACACCAATCTGCACCGTGCAAATCTACTACATTACCTCTATCATCTAATAATTGTATTCGCAATCTATCTATATCTACTGGACCAAAATAAATTCGTTTATTATCTTGAAACTGACCACTTACTTCAGTATATAATTGACCTGTTGACATTGATCCATATTTTATGGGTATTATTGCAAACGTATCTGAATTTGTCGGGGCCTTTGACCGAAACGAAATGGTCTTATTTCTGTTTTTGATTATTTCATTTATTGTATATATCTGTGCTTGTGTTAAAGTTCTGGGTGCTGACGGAAGAAACTGTTCTACCGAGCCACCACTTAAATCTATTTTATCTTGTAAACTATTATAGAAATTTTCTGGATTTATGCCCAATGAGCTTGCTTCTGCTGGATTAACATTTGATAAATTACCTAATGCATTTATATCTAATAATGGTAAGATTGGTCCATTAGTTACACATATATATGGCTGTGAAGTATTATAATAACTTGGTAATGGCAATGATTTTGACAACTCTGTTATTGATATTAGACCATTGTTAATGCGATTTTGATTAAAATCATCCAATACGACTATAAAATACTTTGTTCTATATAAATTTATTATTCCAATTGGTATATTTCCACCGGTAAATATTGGCTGTATTGGTAAACGAAAACCCATTAACCATCCTAATGTACTGTCAAATGTTTGGCCTTGACCAGACGATGCACCGCACGGATATGTTCCCGATTCGTAACAACTCTTTAATCCAGTCAAATCAAAAAAAGTAAAATAAGCATCTGTTTCTGAATCAAATGTGTCAGTATATTGAACAATTGTTTTTATAGGTTGTCCATTTGGATCATTCCATCCTGCCAAATTTATTTTTATTTTTCCATTATTGGAATTAAAACTGACAATAACTGGTTCTGGTGCAACATGTGTAAATCCAGCACTAATAAATGATGCATTCAAAGTGGTGCAAAATTCAGTTGGACTATAATTACCTGGTTCCACAAATATTTTAAAAGTCTCTCCCCCATTTGTAACCCAAAAACAAGTATTACCGTATACATAATCTATTGCATACCACGTATATGGTATTTGAATAGAATATAAGGATAAACTTAAAACATCGGTTAATGGATCCGATAAATTAAGTGTATAATCAGTTGACATGCTTTCGGATCCACCAGATGCTTGGCGAAACTGACTATCTAGATTTATAAAACGACTGGTAACATTTTTTAAGTTAGGATTTAAAGTATCTTGTGCAACTGGAACATTAAATGTATTATTGACACCTAATTGTTCTCGGTTCATTGGAACATGGTCATTATCATATACGTCAATTTTTTGAATACGATCGGTATTTTTATCTTTTTGAACAGGATTATTGGTTTGAGGTAATGCTTGATATTTAATCCAGTCTTCTGTTTGTTTAGTATTGGGTGAATATTCATTAACCTGACCTGAGTTGTCTAATTGTTGCATATATTTCAGTAATTTTGTTTGTACTGATTGAAAAAATTGGACGACTTGGGGTTGAGAAGAGAATTGATCAATATAACTATTAGTTATATCTATTATTTCATCTGAAGTTGGCTCATCTATTTCTAATATGGCTAATAATTCTGGTATTGTATAATTATCAACATTGTAATCCATTAATATATATAATTGTTTAATTTTATATATTTTTAATTTATTTGTTTTTTCCAGATGTTTCGGTTTCTGATATTTCTGATTGTATATAATGATTTTTAAACATATTTTTGACCCTATTTTTAATTGCAGACATGTCATAATCCCATTTTTTGAATAATTTATTTGTTAATACAGTAATTCCAGATAATCGTTTCATATTTGATTTTCCTTTAAATAAAATGAGATCAAATATTTCGTTAATTTCTGGATCTAATTCTTCTATTTGATTTCTACTGAGCCAATATTTACCTCTATAAGTGATTCGATTATAGTCATTATTTTCATATATTTTGTGACGTTTATCTACAACTAATGTATTCGTAATTAAACCTATGCCTTCTATATGATTAGTTTCATTATTCATTTCAAATACAAACATTAATACACCAGGGGAATAGATATTTCGAATTTTAAATGCAGGACCATAGATTACAACTTCATTGCTTTTTAAGCGATAATCTTTGTTTTCCTGATAAGTTTGATTATTAAATCTTGTACAAGCTAAATGAAACATTATTTACTATTTGTTAGTTTAACAATAAACGGAATCAATTTTTTATCAGAAAACTACGTTTTCCGAACCTTTCCTTTCAATCAATTTTTTATATATTGTAATACAAATGAAATGTTGTATATGTGGCCCCGTAAGAAACTGTGGACCTTTTTTGGATAAAGTTTTTCAAAATATTGAAAAAATAGGAGCATTATTTGATGATTATGAAATACTAATATATTATGATCCTTCAAATGATAATACTTTAGAAAAGTTAAAATCATATCAACAAAAAAATCCACGATTAAAATTATATATCAATAAAAGACTGGTATCTGTTTATAGAACTCATAGATTAGCACATGCTCGTAATTTCTGCCTTAATTATGTTAGATCGCTTGATTTAAATGAGTATCCATTTTTCATAATGATGGATTTTGATGATGTTAATGCAAAAGAAGTAAAACCATCTATTTTACAAAAATATTTATCAAGAGATGATTGGGATGGATTGTCATTTAATACGAGTCCAAAATATTATGATATTTGGGCATTATCCATTTATCCTTATTGTTTTAGTTATAATCATTTTAAATATAAAAATATAAATAGTTATAATGCTATACAATTTTATATAGATTATAAGTTGAGAAATCTAAAAGATGGACAGCTTCAAAAGTGCATATCATCTTTTAATGGATTTTCAATATATAGAACTAACAAATTTATGAATACAAGTTATGATGGGAGAGTAAGAATAGACTTAATTCCAAAAGAGTATATAACTGCACATATGAAAGCAGCAAACTCTCCAATTATTTTTCATGATTATGGTCATGTAAAAGGACAATATGAAGATTGCGAACATAGGGCATTTCATGTTCAAGCAATTAAAAATGATAATGCAAAAATAATGATATCAAAAGATGTTTTGTTTAATTAGTTATTATATATATATATATATTATATGCTATATTTTATCGTAACCACATCTATATTTAATAATTGTTTTATAAGAAAAAAACAATATATATATGGTATAAATAAATTAAAAAAAATAATAAAAGATTTGAATATTTTAAATTATAAAATTATTATTATTGAAAATAACGGAAAAAGATGTTCCTTTTTAGATATGTTAGATTGCGATGTATATTATACTGAAAATAATTTTTTACAAACAGGTAATAAAGGTATAAAGGAATTACAAGATATTTTAGATTGTATAAACAAATATAATATTAATGATACTGATTTTATTGTTAAAATGACTGGTAGATATATTTTAAATGATAATAGTGAATTTATGAATATTATTAAAAATATACACAATACAAATTATGATTGTGTAATAAAATATGGTTCATATAATAGACCAGTAAACTATAAAATGAATGATTGTATTACAGGATTAATAGGGATGTCTTGTTATTATATAAAACTTATTGAAAAACCCAATGAAGACGAATGTGTTGAATGGAAATGGGCTAAAGTTACAAACTTAATAAATAATGAAAAAATATATTTAGTAAATAATTTAGATATAAATATATGTCCTGGTTCTAACAAGTATTTTAAAGTTTAAATAGTAAATTTAAATATTATAAAATAATAATGGAAAACAATTGTTATTTTGTTTGTAGTAGGGGAATATTAAAATCATGTGATTTTCATTCATTAAATCCAAAATCTAGTTGCAACAATGATTTTTCATATCTTATAGACATGATATCATCAAATGAAATGAAAAACGGTATGTCAATATATGTATGTAGTGATTTGCTTAAATATTTTGTGAATAATATATTACCAAAAATCCAATATACATTTACATTAGTTTCTGGAGATTCTGATTTATGTGTACCAATTGAGGCATTAACTGAAATAGAGTTTTCAAATTTAGTATCATCGCCTTATTTAATAAAATGGTTTGTCCAAAATACAAGAATTCAAAGTAGTGATAAAATAGTTCAATTACCAATAGGTTTAGATTATCATACAATTTATAATAACCCTAGTTGTAATTGGAGATTATCTAATGAAAATATAATGCCTATAGAACAAGAAAGTATTTTAAAAAATATAGCAAATAATTCAAAACCGTTTTATGAAAGAGTTCCAAAAATATATATTAATTTTA
>Ga0214923_10006002_pt1 | contig 13837 bp, 16 predicted proteins | sample LL1510_MetaG_FD_177993 | JGI IMG/M metagenome (GOLD analysis project Ga0214923, IMG submission 177993) | Freshwater microbial communities from Lake Lanier, Atlanta, Georgia, United States - LL-1510 | ecosystem: Environmental > Aquatic > Freshwater > Lake | place: USA: Georgia | collected... | reverse complement strand
AACGGGTCTTGCAGTTGGATACCTCTATAAGACAACGCAATGTTTGGATCAACGAGGGCCATAATTAGCCTCCATAACCTTGAGAATAATACCCACCTTCATAGATAGGCGCAGGTGTTGCTGCTTCCTGTGGGCGCAAGGCGTTCAAAAAGTTCTGGCCTTGTGAGTAATTCAAATACGTACCAAGACCTTGTGACAGCGCGTTTGCGCCACCTATATACCCCGACGCTCTTGCTTGAGCTGCTGCGCCCAGCGCTTGACCGACGTTGCTGGCCATCGTCTGCCCTGCTTGGCCTAGTTGGTTGGTCGCCGTCTGGCCTACGCCTGCAAGCGATTGAAGCGGATTAAGACGGGCGTTACGCTCAGCTTGGTAGCGGTTAAACGCGTTCATGTACTCTTGCGACGCTAGGCCTTGACCGTATTGTTGGGCACCTCTTAGCATGCCACCTGACAACAGGCCACCTCGCGCAGCGGCTGATCGCTCTAACGCCTTCATACCTTCTTGCATACGGAACGCATAACCTGGGTCTTGCTGGAACTGTTGCATACCAAACGGCGTATATTCAGTCGCAAGCGGCGTTAGTTTGTTGAGCGCGGTAATGCCCGCCTGACGCCAAGGTTCTTGCAGTTCAACCTGACGTTCAAACTGCTGCATTTGCAAGTCAGCAGCGCGATTAGCCGCGTCAGCTTGTGTGCTTGCGGCTTTCTTAGATGCGCTAGACCCTATTAAAGAACTGCCGACAACGGCAGCGGCGATCATCCAAGGCATGTTAATTCTCCTTTAGGCACTGGGCCATGTGCTGCGCTTGGGATTCGTCGCCAGACGCAATCAATACTTCATCAATTTTATCTTCGTCTGTGCAATTAGTCGCATGAACGCAGTACCAAACAACGTCTGTCAATGATTTTACGCCGTGGTGTTTATTAGCTTCAATAGTTAAACAAGCAGGCGCATGAACCTCAGAGCGAACACCATCAACCATAAGTTCGATGGACCCACTAGCTAATATAGATAGATGGTCAAACTTATGTTTATGTTGCACAAGCACGCAACCTGCCGGTATGCGCGTCTCTTTAGCGTATACGCCTGCGCTGAAGTGATGGTGGATCATTAGGTTACTTCTCGCCCACTGACGCGCATATTGATGGCGCTACCTGTGCCAGCGATAGTGCTAATAAAATCACCTGCGCCAAGCACCTGACCAACCAACTCAGGGAATGTATAGACTTCCGACGCCTGAAGCGTCTTGGTCTTCGTGATCAAGTTCGTGTTGCCCGCTGAGCCTGCGGCTGTGACAAGGTTGACGCTAATCGTTGCAGCGCTGGCGCTGTAGTTAGTGGCCGTAAACTTGTCAATAATCGCCGTCACACCTGATGCGGTGTATTGCGTAGTTTGTGACGATTCGACCGTCTTGGCCGGAACGAGCACTTTAACAGTGACTGCCATTATTGGACCCCTTCAATGTTATTGCTAACAGTAAGAATAATGCTCGGCACAGCCGGATAGAACGCAGACGACGCAAATGCTTGCGCTACTACCGTCACATCATCTACCGCGTACATAACCTCAACGTAATCACCCGCGTTAAGCGGGAAAAAGTACCCAATAGTAGCAAGTTGTTCGGCGTTATTGCCTTGCAATCGTAGTTGGCTGTTGCTGTTAGGTACATCAACGCCGTTGATTCGCGGCCATACCCAAAAGATACCTGTACCACCTGATGTTTTGTCAAGCTGGATACTGAATAAAAAATTATAGATGCCGCGCTCATCGACGTAAACTCTTGATGTGGGCGACCCTATGTAGACGCCGTTGCTAACGTCCGTGGTATTAAAAGTGATTGCGTAAGGCGTATTGATAGCAGCGGGCGTGTGGGTCGTACTATCAGAGAACTGACCGTATCTTGACCGCTTAAACTCTCTTGGCGGCGGCGTTACTTGTAGGGCTTGAATCTGCCTTTGTAGTTGCGCGATCTCGTTGATCAAGTGCTCAGGTTGTGTTTCTAACTTCTGACGCAACTCATTAATTTGTTGCTGTAACGAGCCAAGCTCACTAGGCGGCTGCGTATGCACGTCTTGGTCAAGCGCCTGAAGCGCAGCGTCATAAGACGCCATAAGAGACTCTAAACCTAAGGTAGCAATCCCGTCATTAACTGCCGTATCGGATACGCGGTACAACGATAGAAAAAACTGATACCAGGCGCGGTCGATCAGACCTGTGCGTGCGTCAAAGAACGGCACACGCGGTGGCGTGATCGGTGTCGGCGTGGCGCTAGGATTAGGCATTGGTAGGGCTGATCAAAAGTTCTGCGCCCATAAGCGCTGTCTTCACAGGATCAGTCATGGATAGTTCGTATACGCGATCGCGCAACTGGAGCGTCATGCCGAGCCTACGGAACCATACGCGACGGTAATATTCACCGATCTTGCCAATTGACGCGGTGCGGTAATTTGACCACGTATGCCCACCATCATCCGACCAGCGCAGCATGACCTCTGGGTCAGCGCCTTGTACGCCGTCCATCTCTTCATCAATAAAATAAACACCGTTTTCAGTTATTAAAAAATATTCATTAGGCTCAATGATGTCGGTGGTAATGTATATGGAGTCTATAGATGTGTCTTCGTCGATGATGGAGTCGCCGCCTTCAGACAGCAGAAAATAGTTGTTAACCTCCACGACATCCGTGGTCAGATACATGTCTTGCAAAGGAACACCGTTTAGGCCGACACCCGACTCGATGTCGATCTGCATGGAGTGCTGCGCGGTGCGTTTAAGATTGTTTTGGCCTGTTGGCAGCGCTCGCCACGACCTCAACCACTTCTGCGTCTGGCCGTTATCAGCGTAAGTGTTTAAATCAAGTGCGTAAATGTTGCCATTTTCATAATCGCCAACAATAATCTTAGCGTTAAACGCCATTTGACAGTTGCTGCGATGCCGAGTAAACGCGCCATTACTCCAACCAGCTCGTTCATGCCATGCGCCTGTTGCAACATCGTAGACCCATGTTGCGTTGGCGCTGGGGAAGGTTAAGACGTAAAAGCTATGGCCGTCTTGCTGATAGGTGTACGCGATAGCATCTGTTAAGTTGCCGTACTGCTGGATTTGCCACTCGACAGCGTGCGTGCTGATGCGCTGGCCGGTGTAGCCATTAGCGCGGTAGACAATACCTTGCCCGCGAGCATCTGCACCCAACCAAAACAAACCGTTGTCCATCTTGGCGATGGTGTACGCAGAGATACAACCAATTTCGTTGAACGCGCCTTGAATACGCTGAAGCGGAAAGTCTGATGATCCTGTGTCGTACCAAACTTCAATAGTGCCTGTTCCGTAGACCCACACTTCTCGATGGTCAACAATAAGCCCCACTACGCCATCGGGCGATCCTTCGGCGCTGGCAAAATCAAGCGGATCGATCGACGTACCATCAAGTAGTTGCGTGACCCAAATGCGTTGGCTGTTAGGCTCGTTAAAAACAAAGTAGCCGTCAAGATAGCCGACCGTCACCGCGCCAGGAAAATCCACATCTAAAATCTGCGCGAATGTGTTGGTGAGGTTGTTGTAGATGTAACTTGGGCCATTAGCCGCTATGAATAGCTGCGTCCCGTTATCTGCCATGCTAACAGGGCCAGTGCTTGCAATAGCACCTAATAGCGTGGCGGTGTAGCTCGTGTTGATCTTGTACAGGCTGTTACCTGAAACAACAAACGCGGTACTGTTATCAGAAGAAAAAGTCCATAGCCCACGAATAGGGCCGTTGCCGATTGTTGCTAGTTTCAGTAGGCCAGGACAACGCTGAAGAAACGCGGGTTCTTTGCCGCCCTCCGGCACAACTTCGGGAAACAAATTGACCATTCTTGCATCGGCTGCGTTGACTGACCGTGCAACGTAAGACGAGCCTAGAATCGGCGTTTTCATCAGAAATTGTTAGCGTAGATATTATATCGTTGACGCGTCGCAACAATCGGGTATGGAATCGCCATAAGATCGCCAGGAAAGTTGATGCGCTTAAGATTACGTTTGCTTGTCATAGCAATACGCTGTACTTGCGGCGACGGCTCAACGCCAAACTCCGGCGCTAATTCACAGGCTAAGTTGTATCGAAATGCACGTAAATAGCCAGGCGGGAAATACATATCTGTAGCAACGTTTGACACTTCAGTCAAAGTTTCAACAGAAATAATGTGCCATTCCAGCGCTTTGATAGGCACTGGATAGACGGTCAATTCAATATCTGGAAACGTGTTATTAATCCACATGACTTGTGGGTACGTTGATGTCACCGTCTTAAAGGCAATACCGTCGTACTGCTGCTGGTTGATCAACTTAATACCGAATGATAGCCCTGACGATGGGTCTTTAAAATACGTTGCGTCGTCCACTTCAATAGGACGGTTGCCTACAAAGTTACCTGTTGGCCCTAACGTGCGTGAGATAACGTTGGCGGGCCAAGTAAATACTTGATCCTGCGTACTGAATACTGATAGGCGCTCGGTATCCCAAGACTGGATCATCTGGTTAATAGCCATGATTGAGTCTTGCATGACTGCCGCAGAAGGTGTCTCACCCTCCGCTAGTACACCTAAAAGTCTAAGAGAACCATCAATAATTTCAGCAGCGGTCGTCATACCTCAGTCTCCTGAATCCTACGGCTGCGGCGACGAGGTTGAAGTTCGTTAACAGGCTCGATGTCGTCCGACGCAGACTCAACGTTTACCTTGTTAGGATCGTAATCTTCCCAACCATTTTCTCTGTCACGGTCAGCTTCCATGTCAGATATTGCAACTTTAGCACCATGCGTAGGGTGGTGGAGATAGATAACAGCCATAATTTAATCGGGGGCCGAAGCCCCCACACCTCTACACGCAATGAATCAAAGCAAAATTGATAACAACTGCTTCAGATAGTGGACCACCTGAAATGTTACGCACGGTAATTGACGCAGAACCTGCGCTTAAACCAGAAACCCAACAGTTATACGCACCTGAAGTAGCACCGCCGCTCACGTTCAGAATTAAAATGTCGTTAGCAGAAATAAGCGAGTTGTTCAACGTAAACGTTACGTTGGTTACGCTCGCTAAAGCTGCGTTATTCATCGTAATCTGACCAGCAGACTTATTAAGCGTTACAGCAGTCGATTTGCTAGTAGCTTGGGTTACTGTACCTTGCGCGTTTGCTGTATAACCAAATTGTTCATCAGACAGTATGTATTGCGATCCGATGATGTCTTGGTCAGTATAAGCAACGCCAATTGGCTTAGTGTTTGACATAGCTAATCCTTTTAAGAATAGGGGGCGAACCCCCTATCAATTACGCAATCCGATAAGCCGTCCAAGTGCCAACACCGGTCTTGCGGGCGAGCCACTGCGACGATGTATTGGCTGATACCGCAGCCGTGCCAACAATTGTCCAACCCGTACCTGCGGTCACGGTTACAGCATCCGTACCATCGATATTGACAACTGCAAACGTAAACGCTGCGTTAACTTTAGTTGCTGAAGAAATTTCATCTTCAAGCAACGCGACAGTGGGCAACGTCATAGCGCCAGCGGTGCCATCAAACGTAAACAACCCGTTTGCTAGTTGAGCCGCTGTAACCGTAGCCGCGCCGGTAAGTGCAGTAGGAGCACCCTGAACAAACAACAAAGCCTCGCCGGTATTACCGTCGTTGTACTGGTATCCACCAGCACCATTAGGAATTGCCATGATAAATCCTTTCAAAAAATAATTTGGTAGGGGGCCGTAGCCCCCTTATTGATTAGCCCCAGAGACGAACGCCCATTTGAGGACGAATCACGCTGTAGCCGTACAGCACGTCAATACGGCAGGGCATACGGTCGTTGTTGATGTCGTACTGACGAACAATACGCATCGAAATACCGTTATGAACCTGACGCGACGCCATGTCAACGCCTTGCGGCATCATCAGATCGGCAGTAGCGAAAGTGATTGCGTCTTTGTGATAAACGAGGTTTTGTGGGTACTGCGACGATGCAGCGCCGACAAACACGACAGCTTTGCTGGTGGCAGGAAGGCTGTTAACCGTTGCGAGCGCGTTGCTTGCCGAGTACATCGGAGCAACCGTCAAGTTACCTGCGCCAGAACCGTTAAGCGTAACGTCAGTCGTTACAACGAACTGGAACAACGAACCTGTGGACTCGCGGGTCTGTGGGTTAACTGCGTAGCAGTCAGCCACGGTGAACACGTCGCCAGCCTTAACCGTTGCGCTAGCGCCTGCGCCAGTGATGGCGATAGTGGTTGCGCCTTCGCTGGTAACAGCCGCAGAAGTCGTGCCGCCCGTAGCCGTACGCGATCCGGTCGTAAACTGCTTGATCGACTGAGACATGTTGATCTCATCAAACCCAAGCACACCCATACCCATCATGCCATTCTTAAACTGGCGGCTGATGGTGTCGGTGGGGTTAAACAAGCCCTTCATGCCTTCAACCAGACCAGCGTTAGCTGCGGGGTTAACCGTAGCGTAACGAGGCGACATAACGGCAGCGTTCTCGTTCAGTTTTTGTTGAGCTTGCAACAGAACTAACGACGTGCCAGGCGTTGTGCCAGGCGTGCCTACCGTGTTGCCAACATACAGATACGAATTAGCAACGTCTGCATCAATGCTTGATGCAAGCTGGCTAATACGCGGCTTAAGAACGCGCTCTGCGAAGTCGTCCAACTGCAAGGTCAATTCAGCAGAAGTAAAGTTAACGCCAATGTGTTTTTGTGAAGCAACAGTCAACGTGGTAAATTGCTCGTTATCTGACTGAACTTGCAGAGCAGCTCCGTCAGTAACAAGTGCGCGATCCGGTAAACGGATACGCAAGGTTGAACCAATCTTAGCACCTTCGACAGCAAAGCTATCGTCGTATTGACGGTTGACGTTGCGGGTTAAGACAAGATTATTTTCAAGGATTTCAAGTGCCTTGCGAGTAATCATGTCAATGGTTAATAAACTATTTGCCATGATAATTCCTTATAAAAAATTAGCGGATACGGTTTTGAGTTTCCCATTTTTTAATCTGTCGTTGACGCTCGGCTTCAATCCACTCTGACGTTGACATTTCTTTAATTGAACGCGGATCAGTCGTGTCTAAAATTCTTGCGTTGCCACCCCGTGGTGTAACAGGTTGAATTGGTGCTGGGGCGCTCGACGATTTCCTAACGGGTGGATTTTCGCTTAATTTAGCTTCAATCTTCCCAATTTCTTTTGCCTGCATGAAAGGCGACAACTTGGCGATACGATCGGCTTCTTTTGGATTAGACCCAAGGTAATACGCCACCTCTGGTCCGACATCAGACGCTTGAATCGTCTCGGCCATCACTGTCGTGATTGGAAGACGTGGGTTGTACGCAACCTGCTCAAAATCTTCGTACTTCGCACGCGCTTCTTCTTCGCGCTCGTGATAGATCTCAAGAACTTCAGCACGCTGTCTTTCTGCTTCACGTCGTGCAAGTAATTCGGCTGCTTTCCGTTCGGCTAGTGCTTCCGCATAGTCTTCGGTCGTAGCAAAATGTTCTTGCGCGGGTAAATCACCAGACGGCATATCGGGCGTTGCGGCCCTCAGCTTCTGTTCCCGTTCCCATTTGCGTTGCTCTCTTGCAAGGCGTTTGCTGATCATCGCATCAAGTTCAGCCTGAGTAAAACGCTTTTCCTCAGTCTGCTCTGGTGCTTGTTCAGCGGCCTCCGGCGCATGTTGTGCATTGTCCGTGGTGGCCGTCACCTCCGGTGCTAGCGCGGATTCTACTTCCGCTAAGGCTTCTTGAACTTGCTCGGTCATCATTATCCCAAAGGAACCCTGGTCTATTGGGCCAGTACAGCTAATTAAACTTAAGTCTGAAGCAATTTTACATTAATTGTCAATAGGCTGGCGAAATTAAAGTTTTTTGTGATTGCACATAAAAGTTACCCGCAGCTAACGTAACGCTGCCGCCCGTGTTATTTGATAAAATTAATGTAACTGAATTGGTTGCGTTGACATAACCAAACATAGTAATCCCTTGTAAATCTTTATCGTAGGACGCGGTAACCATATCGCCAAGCGCTGCGTTAGGTGTAGTGATTGTTACAACAGCTCGGTTTCCGTTAGTAATAGTTGTCGCTGAATACGCTTGTGTGCCATAAAAAACCGTGCCTTGATAGCCAGTTGTTGTAGATAAAATATTTACTTGACCTAATTTATTGAGGGGAAACTGATTACCTACCACCATTATGTATGCTAATGAAGAAGATTGTTCTTGATAGCCGTAGGTTTGTGTGCCACCAGCACCACTAGAATCATAACAATAATTATTGCTGAACAATGAGTAACTAGCGTTGTACGTTGCTGTGCCGTATCTTGCAATAATTCCTGGAGAATTAACGGTTTTCCCATTATTAAAACAATAATTGTTAGAGCAAATGTTGTTTTTGCCGCCTTGATCAATACCGCTGCCAGCGTTATCAACGCAAAAATTACCGGAAATAACAGAGAACGGCGCCCAATTTTCAATTCCCATGCAAGTCGTAAAGTTAACGTCTGTGCCTGTGGAGTCGGCGCAATAATTATTTAAAATTTGCAATAGTTTACAATTTGGATCTTGTTCAGTGGTAATACCAGCACCAAATTTCCAACCCGTTATGTAATTATTTGCAATAATACTTTCAGACATCGATACATTTAACGCGCTATTTATCATAGCGTTGTTTGAAATAGTTGATTTTGTCACGCCGCCTGCTGATGTAGAAACTAAAATAGCTTGATTTTGTGTGTTAACCGCTGTGTTTCGCTTGATGTAGTTGCCGTCAAACAGATAGCGCGAACCACCGTTAGCGATCAAACCAAACCTGTCCATATTGATAAAGCGACAGTTGATAACTTTAACGTCTGTGCAAAGCTGGAAAGCAACTAGACCAATGTTAGTGGCAACTGTATAGCCGCCGCCGTCAAACGTCAGACCTTCAATGACTATGTTTGTTTTTGCCGCGCCGAAGATGAGGTCGGTAGTAGGTGTAGTGGTGCAAGTGATGGTTGCGTTATAACCAAGCAACGTGATATTGGATACCAAGTTGACTTGGGTGCTTACCACGTAAGTACCACTAGGAAAGTAGAGCGTCTTACCTGCTGATTGTGTAATAGCCGTTTGGATGGCTGTGGTGTCATTCGCCACACCATCACCCACAGCACCAAAATCCTTGACGCTAACCATTTGCGACAACTTATTGGATACGTTGGTAGCCGTGCTGTTTGAAAACGGTGGTGTGTAAGATATTTGAGTCGCAGTGCCATAAGCGTTGATACCTGTCAAATTATCGTAAGTACCAATCAGCGCTCCAGCACTGTCTCTTAATACAAATTTGTAGTTAAGACTACCCGTTAACCAAATCTCGCCTGATGGCACGCGCCCTGCCGAATCCAATACGATCGGGTTGGTGTGCGCCGTTGAGCCTGCCGACGATGTGTAGGTGGCTTGAGGTGTAGTGGTGCCAGCTGCATAAGAGTACAGTAGCCCTCCCGACAAAGGATTGCCGCTGCCATCAAAAAACTGTGCTGCCGCGCCACCAAGCGCTGAAATGAAGACGGACATGTTTACATTCCTATTCGGAAGCTGACCTAGCGTTTTGGTGTGCCGCGATAACTTCAGGTGTCCAAACAGCGTTGCAAATAGCTTGGACACGAGCGTCTTGGTCTGACACATCCCGCCCTGGAGCAAACGACGAACGATGGTAGGAGCGTGAAATTTCTTCACCATTTTCAACAATCTTAGTGACCTGTCGAACAAGAACGCCGCCATTTTCTAAAACTTCAATCTTGTCAATTACAACATCTTTAGTAATCATAGTTGCCTCACGTTGCAGAGAAATAAAACCCGCTACCAACTAGCAGTGTCGAAGAGGTAAGGTTGGCCCCAGTTATTAGTCCAGATGTCAAAGCATTTGGAGCGGTTTTGTAATTTACAGAGACTGACCCAGTTACTTGAGTCCAATTAAGAGTGCTGAAATATCCAAACGATGGTGCATTTGTTGAAAAATTATTAGCAAAGCCATATGCCATCTGTGGAGAAAATACCGGATTTAATGTGTTTGGTGCGTATGGAAGCCCTTCAATATAAAGTTCATTTGAAGTTGATCCGGTCACTGATAACGCAGATAGATAGATTCCAAATAATACAAAAACCACCGAACCAACTTTTCGATAAGAGCCTCTTGTCGTTAATGTGACATACGTCGGAGTTATGTCGCCATTAATAATATCAATACTTATAAAACTTGGCGTCCATATACCTTCTTCATAATCATCAAGCGTATTGGCATTTGCCGATGAAACTTGAACTGCGGGAAACGTCAGGCCATTGGCGGTCAAGAACCCTGCCGAAGTGGCTGAAGCACTAGAACCAAATTTAACGGCGCCAGTACCTTTAGGTGTTAGTTTAAGATCAATATTGGTATCTGAACCGGCTGCGGATACTTCAGGCCCGTTGCCCGTAGTAGCGCCCGTTACATTGATATAATTAGCTACTGAATTTGTATTGGAAATTCTTAACTGTCTATTAGCAGTGTTAGTAAAAAAATCAAAATAGGATGATGATCCTTTTGAATATAGACCTACTGATATATTGCTATCAGTCCCTTCCGGCCCCAATATAACTGGAATCCCTGTAGACGTACCTACAATCTGAAAATAGTTAACCGCTGTACCCAAAGTTCCTGCGTATAGCGCCGTACCATTTGCTGTGCCAAGCGTAGTACCCCCCAAACCTTTACCGCGAATACGAAGCTCGATGTCGCTATCAGAACCCGTAGCTTGAATTATCGCGGGATTGCCGGTAGAAGACCCACTAAGACTTAATGTGTTAGCAGTTCCAGGAAGGGCTAAAACACCAGCATCACTCAGTGTAGCAACTGATTTTTGTATGGTTTTTGCTGTTGTGCCATCAAACCGCACAATCGTGTTGTCGGTACAAATAGTATCTGCGCCGTAAATGTCACCATAGTCAACACCTGACACCGCCGCAGCAATAACACCAGAAGTGGCTTTCAGTACCCCTGTCGTTGATGCAGCCTGTATGCTGTCGCCTGACGTTCCTGCAAACAACGCAATTTGGTTGTTTACCGAGGAAGGTGGTCCTTGCACACCCGCTGTAGCAAGACCAGCAATGCTTCCAGCCGTAATTTTGTAGCTTGTGCCGCTACGAGCAATCGGTATTTCATCGCCCGATTGTGCCGGATTACCACTTGGCAATGCGGATATTTTGATGGTTGACATGGTTAGTCCTTACTTTGAGAAATCCAACTTGTCGTTGCCTCATCCCACTGATACACACCGTCTGTCGGCATCGGCACAGGTGCTTCCCATAGGCAGGTATCTTCGTTCAGTACCCACGATGGATAGGGTTTAGGTGGGATAAATGCGTCCCGTTGGGGATCGTATGTGTAACCGATGCCTGCGTAGTTCTTGCGGAAGTTGCCGTTGTAGCTGGTCTGCTTCCAATAGGGATAGCCACCTGACCAGTTTTGCAAGAACCAAACACCTTTCCATTCCTGCTCTTGACCGTTTTGGTCCAGCAGCTCGTTGTTATGAACAACATGCACCTCAAGCACATTATTGTTCTGATCTAATTTTGCAAAGTGAGCCATTACACCTCCAACTTTAATCCAGTTAAGTCCATTTCTTCTCCGACCATACCAACCGGAAACGTATTAAACGAAAGACTTATTCTTGTGACATTACCCTGCACGGTAGGAACCATGTGCGTCAGTGATGAAGGAAAAAGAATTAGCTTTCCAGCTTCAGCTTCAAACCACCAACTCTCTGAGTTATACGCATTCCAGTTATCAGTGGGAAACTTGATCTGCTGCCAGCCGTCTTTGTAGAAATAAATCCTGTCATCAGCATTGGTCTGAACATAAAACACGCCAGAGATATAACTGTTGGGATGTGCGTGCTTATGGTGGTACTGACCTTGCTCGCTATAGTTGCACCAGCTTTGCGTGACTTTAAGGCTTACGTTGTGCTTTGGGTTGATAGTGGATTTGAAGTACTCCGATACCGAATCTTCAATAAATGATCTAAGTGAAGTCAGGGCAGGATCACGCAAGACAAAGTTATTTGTGCTTGTCGTGTTTCCCATATTTGGGCGTGTTTCAAGTTCACGGATGAAAAACATTTCTTCATCAGACAAAAGCCGATTAAGATTAAAAAACCCTACAGGAATAGGAAACAGATTATGAATATTCATATCAAAATGTAATAGTGCCGTTTCCTGTCCATACATAAGTTCGATAGCCACCGGACACAGTAATTGTGGGTGATCCTGTTGTCGCAGTTGCCGCCCTGAAATTGCTTAAATACCGAATAATAACGATACCAGAACCCCCTTGCGCCCCCGAAGCAAGCGTCGAACCGCCGCCGCCTCCTCCTGAATTTGCAGTGCCAGCCGTTCCTGAGCCACCACCGCCAGAATGACCAGCGCCCCCGCCTCCATAACCACCTGCGCCGCCATTGATTCCACCTGGTGAGTAACCAGCGCCGCCCCCGCCACCAGAGAAATAACCCTTAGAAGGGGACCCGCCAGGGCCAGCACCACCATATGCTGAAGCAAACGATGGTCCTTGAATACCAGCACCGCCAGCGCCAGAGTTTGGTGACGATCCGGATCCACCAACCGCTGATGCGCCGCCTCCACCACCGACAAAACTACCAGGACTAACACTTCCCCCATTGTTGCCCTGACTCGGAGTTGTTGATGGTGTATTGCCCGTTCCGACAGTTCCAGAAGTTCCCGATGCTTCTCCAGCTCCCCCACCAGACCCACCATTACCACCGTTCAGATTGGTCGAAGTTCCTCCGCCACCTTTACCGCCGCCATAGGCTACAAACGCATTTGTGTATGGATTACCTGATGAGGGATCATTACTAATAGGCAATCCAGAGATATACGAATTAAACCCTGCGGTTTGGGCCGCGCCTCCGCTACCAACAGTAATCGTATAAGCTACCCCTGCGGTAACGCTTAAGCCAGCTCCTGTCCTATACCCGCCACCTCCACCGCCGCCGCCAATACCCGCCCCGCTTCCACCACCACCTCCACCGGCTACTACAAGATATTCTATAGTTGATGGTGGCTGTGCAAACGGACTTTGAGTTAAACCTGATGACGTAATCCATCCTTGCGTCGTATCAATATAAACAAGGCTTACAGCGCCGCGTTCGTTAGGGACGATTTGGATATCTGTTGAGCCATAAATTTTTAAGCTATTAGGGTTTATGGTTAAAAAGTTTGTACTCCACGTTCCGGCGTAATCAACGAGCGTAATTTGATCCCCCGCACTAGGACTCGCTGGCAACGTCACTGTAAACGCCGCACTTGTCGTATTGCAGGGATAAGCCCGTCCAGCGACTGCGGTGAAGCCTGTGGTTTGGACAGATTGCCACGCGAGACCGCCTCCGCTTGCGGTAAGCGTGCCACTTGCTAGCGTTAAACCCGAACCAACCGTGACGTTAGAAAAGCCACCAGTACCGTTATTAGCGAGCAGTTGCGCGTTAGTGCCTGTTGGCGCCGCAGCATAATCAGTACCTGCAATAGCATTAGCCAGAGCGCCGCCAGAATTAGCCTTAAGAATAGCCGTTCCGGACGGAGGCGCAAGATAATCGGTGCCTGCGGTTGCATTGCTAAAGCCGCCCGAGCCTGAGCCTTTTAAGATACTTGTCCCGCTTGTTGCAGGCGCATAGTCTGTACCGGAGGTTGCCGCTGCAATAACACCGGACGAGGCCTTAAGCAGACCTGTTGTGGTTGCTGCTTTAATTAGCTTGCCGGTCGTGCTGTTGAATAGCGCAATCTGGCTGTCAACAGCAGATG